>Ga0209064_1000025_pt1 | contig 306755 bp, 250 predicted proteins | sample Inofromicrocosms_FD_187498 | JGI IMG/M metagenome (GOLD analysis project Ga0209064, IMG submission 187498) | Mouse cecum microbial communities from Vienna, Austria - Inoculum for glucosamine and mucus D2O microcosms (SPAdes) (version 2) | ecosystem: Host-associated > Mammals > Digestive system... | reverse complement strand
CGTTACGCACCCGTGCGCCGGTCGCCATCAGAAGTATTGCTACTCCCATGCTGCCCCTCGACTTGCATGTGTTAAGCCTGCCGCTAGCGTTCATCCTGAGCCAGGATCAAACTCTCCATTGTATAAAAATAAAATGTATTGTTAGAGTCCTGACTGCTTAATCAATCCTTAAAAAGGAAATGACAGATAAATACTACAATTTTCTCTCAATAAAACCAGTAATTCAAAGAACCGTTTGGTATCACTTTTGCTTCATAATTTCGAAGCGGAAAGTGGTGCAAAGGTAAGTCATATTTTTGAAACCTCCAAATTTTCGGAAGATTTTTTTCAAAAACTTTTTGAAGAACCTTTTGCCGCGCCTCTCGTATTTGAGAGAAACGCGGATGCAAAGGTAAGTCATATTTTTGAAACTTCCAAATCTTTCGGAAAGTTTTTCAAATTTTTCTAAGAACCTTCGCGCTGACAGATCGTTTATCTCTGAAAGCGGTTGCAAAGGTAGCGCTTATTTTCTAATCTGCAAATTATATCGACACTTTTTTCGTTGCAATTTTGCGCACCATAATGCAACTAACTGTAAATACGAAGATTATGTATTACAGAATTTTTGTCGTATATTTGCTGCCGACCGGGTGCGACGAAGCCTCGTTCGCTATTATAAATATAGGTATGGAAAAACAGCTCTCTATAATCTTTTTTGCCACGGCAGCATTTCTTGCCGGATGCGGAAATCGAAATCCCGAATTTAACAACGGCGATCTGCTGTTCGAGGTCGGGCAAGGCTCTCGCATGGCCGATGCGATTGTCGATGCGACAGCCCGTCATGAGGCGTCGGGATTTTCGCATGTCGCGATTTTGGAGCGTGTCGGCGACGAAAATTTCGTTATCGAGGCGACATCGAAGGGCGGAGTAAGGCGCATCACCCTCGACGAATTTCTTAATGAAGCCGGCCATGACGACAAGGGGCGTCCGCTGGTCGCTGTATATCGTCTCCGCGACGGGTCGCCCGCGACAGCTGCCGTCGAACGCGCTAAGCTGCATCTCGGTCGTCCCTACGACTTCGCTTTCCTGCCCGACAACGACGCATATTATTGCAGCGAGCTTGTATACGAATCCTATCTCGACGATAACGGCGAGCATATCTTTACGGCACGCCCCATGACATTCAAGGGTTGCGACGGCAGCTACGCTCCGTTCTGGATCGAGCTGTTCGACTCACTGCGCATGGAGATCCCGGAGGGAGTGGCAGGCACGAATCCCGAGGATATGTCGAAAGAGAGCGCGATAGAAGAGATACACCGGTACTTCTGACCGAGAGCATGCCGAACATGGCGGCCGCTAAGGCCATGCCTCTACCCTATCGCAAATGCGGACGTCCGTGCAACGGGCTGCCTGCCGAGTAGGAGCGTATTACGAGCGCCACACCGACGAAGATGAACAGTGCCGCCACGACAGTATCGCCGTGCAGGCGGTCCAGCCCCAGCGCCACAGACAGCAAGATCGCGATAATCGGTTGAAGATATGTATATATGCTCGATACGGTGGGCTGAACATATCGCAGCGAGTAGTTCAACATGAGGTTGGGCAGATATGTAGGTACCGCCAAGACGAACAGCGCGGCGAGTACGATATGCGTATCCATAGCGGCATAGTCGGTATGAACGATGTCGTAGCCTCCGAACGGAAACATTATCAATGCTGCAAAGCAGTATACCCAGCGCAGCACCGTAGTCACGCGATACTTCGAAATGAGCTTCTTGAACCACACCATATAAAACGCCGTTGCGAAGGCGCAGCAGAGGATCATCAGGTTGCCGCTCATGTCGGAGCGTTCGTGTCCGCCGTCTCCGCTCATCAGGATAACGGCCACGGCACCGGCCATACCGAGTATCAAGCCGGCAAGTTTGAGGCGCGTAAAACGATCGATTCCGATGACGACAGATATTGCGAGCACCAGCAGCGGCACTACCGTCTCGATGATCGAGCCGTCGATAGGCGATGTTCGCGACAGACCGTACATCAGCAGCAGTTTGCGCGCTATGCCCATGACCAGCGCCGCGAGGAACATGATCTTGATGTCGCTGCGCTCGATCTTTTCGCTTTTCTGCCACAGCAACGGTATCAACGAGAAGAGAGCAGTCACTATCAGCGAAGCCGACACCATAGCCACGGGCGAAATGTAACGGCCGAGTACCATATTATAGAACGGATAATCGCATGCCCATATCAAATTGCAGAGGAGCAGCGCAAGGTGCGGGCGCAAACCGGCGCCCGAAGTCGGAGATGCTGTCATAGTCGGAATTTTTGAACATCCGCCAATAAGCAACTATCGAACCACCAGCGCAGGCCGGTAAGCAAAACCGCCAGCCCAAACCCCGACCGCCCTTGCTGGCGCACTCACGCACCAATATTATTAAAAAATATTATGAATATATTAAAATAATTTGTCAAATAGCGAATTTAGCAATATATTTGCAGCGGTTAAAAGGGTTAGTTATAAAACAGGGCGCAAAGAAAGCGCCCGCAAATTACAGGTTATGAGAAAGTTTTTTGTAATGTTAGCCAAGCGCTACGTGATTGCTATGACCAAGGCTTTGCCTTATCCCTACATCAACACGCCGCACAATATGTAGGGCGGCAATCGAAAATGTTTTAGAGTTAAATAGCAGAGGCCGGGCGCAGCGATGCGTCCGGTCTTTCGGTATACGGCAACGGAGGGCGTGAAGCGCAAAAAAAGCATTGCGCCCGAACACAGCCCGAGATTTTTCACTACCTTTGCGCCTATGGAAAATAGTTACCGATACGACGGCATAACGCTCCGATACGATGTCGAGGGCGAGGGCGAGACGCTGTTGCTGCTCCACGGCTGGGGCTGCGACCGCGAGATCTGGAAACAGATACGCCCGCTGCTCAGCCGGCACTATCGCGTCGTCTCGGTCGACTTCGCAGGATTCGGACGAAGCGACGAGCCGACTACGGTATGGGGTGTGGAGGAGTATACGCGCTCGATAGAGCAGCTCGCACGGGAGTTGGAGATCGACTCGCCGACACTGGTGGGTCACTCGTTCGGCGGCCGCGTCGCCATACTCTACTCGTCGCGCAACGCCGCACGCCGCGTCGTGCTGACCGACGCCGCAGGCATCAGGCCGCACCGCCCGATCTCCTATTATTATAAGGTATACTCCTACAAACTACTCAAACGCCTGCTGCCCGTAATGGTCGGCGGCGGCCGGGCACGGCAGCTTATCGAGCAGCGACGCGCCAAAACCGGTTCGTCGGACTACAACAACGCATCGCCGATGATGCGGGCGATACTGTCGAAGTGCGTAGGCGAGGATCTGCGCGGCATAATGCCGGCGATTACCGCTCCCGTACTGTTGTTCTGGGGCGATCGCGATACCGCGACACCTCTGAGCGACGCACGAACTATGGAGCGCCTTATCCCCGACGCGCGTCTTGTCGTAGCGCATGGCTGCGGCCACTTCGCGATGATCGAAAACGGGGAGTTGTTCCGCCGCACGATCGCACAGTTTCTCGACATAGAACAGCAACAGCCATGACGATGACACCTTCGCTTATTATTTTCGCTGCGGCATATCTGCTCTACTGGGCGGCCACGACACGTTACGATACCCAGATGTTTCAGCAGAACTCCTACCGCCCCGAGCGGTGGCGGCGCTGGTGGCTCTCCACCGGCGAATGGGCTTCGCGCAGCCAGCTGCTGTCGCTGTCGTCCGCAGCGATATTCGCCTTTACATGGCACCCCGCATTGCTGTACGCTTACGCAGCATGGGCGGCCGTTTTCGCATGGGCGGAGTTTTCGATGCGATACAAGATTCGACTTGTCTACACCATGCGCATCAAGCGCCTGCTTGCAACGCGCACGCTGCTCACGGCGGCAGCGATAGCCCTGACGGCATCATACGCACCGCACTGGGCCCTCAGCGTCGCCATGCTGCTGACCATGCAGGGCTGGGTCGTCGTATTCGACCTTATAAACCGTCCCGTCGAACGTGCCGTCACGCGCTGGTACTATAACGACGCACGCCGCATTCTGCGTTCGATGCCCGGGCTTACGATCATCGGCATTACGGGCAGCTTCGGCAAGACCTCGACCAAGCACTTCCTGCACCGCATACTCTCGGAGAAGTACAACGTCCTGATGACACCTGGCAACTACAACACCACCCTCGGCGTGGTGCGCACCATACGCGAGCAGCTCAAACCCTACCACAACGTATTCATCGTCGAAATGGGCGCCAAGCAGCGCGGCGACATACGCGAGATATGCGAGCTGGTTCATCCCTCGATCGGCATCGTAACGTCGGTGGGCGAGATGCACCTCGAAACGTTCGGCTCGGTCGAAAACGTCGCACGCACCAAGTTCGAGCTGATAGAGTCGCTGCCAGCGGGCGGGCTCGGCGTAGTCAACATCGACTCCGAGGCTGCCGCACGATACGGCTGCCGGACTGCGGCCGACATGCTTACATATTCGGTCGACAACCCCGAGGCAGACTACCGAGCCGGCGATATCGGATACTCGGCCGGCGAGACGACATTCTCCGTCACGACACCCGATGAGCGCCGCGACGGCTTCATGACGCATATTCTCGGCAGCGGCAACATTCTCAACATAACGGCCGCTCTGGCCGTAGCCGACCGTCTCGGCATACCTGTGGCCAAGCAGCGCACCGCCGTGGCGCAGATCAGACAGATCGAGCACCGCCTGAGCATACGCCGCTCGGGTGGCATAACGATCCTCGACGACGCCTATAACTCCAACCCCGCAGGCGCGCGCATGGCGCTCGACGTCCTCTCACGCTTCGCTGCCGAGGGGCGCCGCATCGTCGTCACGCCCGGTTTCGTGGAGATGGGAGCACGTCAGTACGACAACAACCGCGAGCTGGGACGGCATATCGCCATGTCGGGTTGCGATATGGCATATATAGTCAACGAGGTCAACCGGCAGGCCATAACGGAGGGGCTGCGCGAGTGCAGCTTCCCCGAGGAGCGCATACACGTGGTGGCGACATTCGCCGAAGCATCGGCGCGACTTGCCGCAACGATGCGCACGGGCGATGTAGTATTATACGAAAACGACCTGCCCGACTCGTTCAAATAAGAGCAATAAACTAAACAACGTTTTCATCAAGCCGAGGGCTGAGCCGCTTATGCGGACTATGCCGAGGCGCAGAAAAGGTCTAAAAAATTCAATGATACAATGAAGATCAACGTCGGAGTAATATTCGGTGGCCGTTCGGTCGAGAACGAAATCTCAGTCATAACGGCCGTACAGACGATGTCGGCTATGGATGCCGACAAGTACAACATCATACCTATATATATATCCAAGCAGGGACACTGGTACACTGGCGACAAACTGCGTTCGACGGACAACTACCGCGACATGAAGCGCCTGCTGAGCGAGGTCGAGGAGGTATACCTGCGCCCTATATACGGCGACAACCGTCTCTACCGCGTCCGCAAGCCGCTGCTGGGAAGCGACGTGGCTGCGACGATAGATGTCATCCTGCCCGCACTGCACGGCACGAGCGGCGAGGACGGCGCATTTCAGGGTACGATCGAATTTACGGGCATACCCTACGCCTGCCCCAATCCGCTGGCCTCGGCCAACGGCATGGACAAGATCACGATGAAGATGATTCTCAAAGAGTGCGGCATACCGGTGGTCGACTACTGCTGGTTCTCGGACAAGGAGTGGCTCTCGGAGCGCGACGCGACCGTCCGACGCATCGAGGCCAAGCTGCACTACCCCATGATCGTCAAGCCGGCCAACCTCGGATCGAGCGTCGGCATCAAGGCCGTGCACGACCGCTCGGAGCTCATCGAGGCGGTCGATAACGCCGTCACATACTCCAAGCGAATCATCGTCGAGACCCTTATCGAGCAGCTCAAAGAGATAAACTGCTCGGTGCTGGGCGACTACTACGACTGCCGCGCGTCGGTATGCGAAGCGCCGGTGCGCAGCGGCGAAATACTCAGCTACGAGGACAAGTATCTCGGCGGCGGCAAGAACAAGCAGTCGCAGGGCATGCGCTCGACCGTAAGAGAGATACCCGCCTCGCTGCCGCAGCAGACGACCGACTTCATCCGCCGCACGGCGTGCGATACGTTCAAGGCCCTCGCCTGCGACGGCGTGTCGCGCATCGACTTCATGATCGACCAAGCCGACGGCAGCATATATGTCAACGAGATCAACACCATACCCGGCTCGCTGTCGTTCTATCTGTGGGAGGCTACGGGCGTGCCGTTCGGCGAACTGGTCGACACGTTGATCGACATAGCGTTCCGCCGCAAGCGCGACTCCGACTTCAAGATAACGAGCTACTCCGAAAACATATTCGCCTATCAGAACGTCCACGGCGCAAAGACGGGCGGCGCCAAGCGATAGCCGACACTGCATGTTCATGCAAGGACAAGGAGCGCACCATATGGTGCGCTCCTTGTCCTTATAACGAGCCGGCTGCCGCCCGACAGCGGCGCCTTACAACGTATATGTCGTGCGATCCGTACGAAATGTCCGATTATACCACAGAATAAATGGCAACATGTTGCAGGAACCGAAAAAACTATTAATTTTGCGTATACAAAAAACTTCGGTACAATGGACAGCGAGAAACATGCGTCTTCCGACATATCGGCCATAAAGACCTCCGACGGCGACTTCGCCCCCGTCGGCTTCATAGATATAGTGGGGCAACAGCCCACGTTCATGGACAATGTAGCCACGCCTCTGGTCATGCCCGTAGGCGGTATAGCCATATGCCTGCAAGGCAGCTGCGAGGTGGTGCTCGACGAGAAGCGGTTCCATATCGCCAAGAACGACATGTTCATCGTCTTTCCCAACTCGATATTGCAGGCCATAGCCAACCGCAGCGACGACTTCCACACCGAGATCATATCGATCAACCAGTCGATGATCTACAACTTCCGCACGATCAACATTTCCTCGGCGACATCGCTGTTTCTCTACATCAAGGACAACCCCTGCATCTCGCTGACGAACGAGCAGGTGGAGGATATATTGCAGTACAGCCGCATATTGAACAAATACGACCGCATGGACGACATGCCGTTTCACAAACATATAATCGAACACTCGGTTATGTCGCTCAGCTACATCGTCGCCAGCATCTACGCACGTCATGCACCCATAAAGCAGATGCCCCTGACGCGCCAGAACACCATACTGCACAAGTTTCTATCTACACTGGCCACCGATTTCACACGCTCGCGCGAAGTGGCATACTACGCCGACAAACTCTGCATCACGCCCAAGTACCTCACTATCGTCGTGAGAAACACCTCGGGCATGAGCGCCACGGAGTGGATATCGCGCATAGTCATAAACAACGCCAAGGCTCTGCTGACGGGCACGCAGATGACCGTGCAGCAGATTTCCAATAAACTCAATTTCCCGAATCCGTCATTCTTCGGGCAGTACTTCCTGCGCCACGTGGGCAAGACGCCGAAGGAGTATCGGCGCGATTCGATCAACATGCTATAAAACCGGATAAAGACATGACATCGCTCTACAACGACATAATCTTCGGCCCCGTCCGCTCACGGCGTCTGGGGCTTTCGCTCGGGGTCAACCTGCTGCCCGTCGAGTCGAAGCTGTGCAGCTTCGACTGCATCTACTGCGAATGCGGCTGGAACGACGAACATCCCGGCAAGCGCCGCTTCAACTCGCGGGACGACGTGCGCACCATGCTGCGGCAGACGCTGAGCCGCATGGTCGGCGACGGCACGCCGCCCGACGTGATAACCTTCGCCGGCAACGGCGAACCGACGCTTCATCCCGACTTCGAGCTTATAATAGACGACACACTTGCGCTGCGCGACGAACTATGCCCCTCGGCCAAGGTGTCGGTGCTGAGCAATGCGACACAGATAGGCCGCGAGGATGTCCGTCGGGCACTGCTGCGCGTGGATAACAACATACTCAAACTCGACTCGGCATTCGACGCCACCGTCGAGATTATGGACAAGCCGCAGGGCGGCTACACCGTAAGGCGCACGGTCGAGCTGCTGAAACTCTTCGAGGGGCGGCTCATCATACAGACGATGTTCCTGCGGGGCGAGTATCTCGGCCAGAAGATCGACAACACATCGCCGGAAGAGGTCGAGGCATGGCTGCGTCTTATCGACGAGATACGGCCGCGGCAGGTCATGGTCTATTCGCTCGACCGCGACACGCCGTGCCGGACGATCGAACGCATCGATGTCGCACAGCTGCGCTCTATCGCCGCACGCGTCGAGCAGCTCGGCATAGCAGTTTCGGTCGCATAATCGGCGGGAAAGTTTGCAACGAGGCGAAATAATCGCTACTTTTGCGGAAAACAAACACATTATGGATTTCGAAGGAAAAGTATTGCAGATATTACAGCCGACCAAGGGTACTTCGTCGCGCGGTGAGTGGCAGCGTCAGGAGGTCATATTCGAGATGACGCAGGAGTTTTCGCGCAAGGTCGCCGTCACGTTCTTCAACAAGCCTGCCGACGTGGAGAAGCTGCGCGTGGGCGAGTCGTACATCGTTTCGGTCAACATCGAGTCGCGCGAGTACAACGGCCGCTGGTATACCGACGTGCGCGAATGGCGCATACAGCCGCTGCAACAGCAGGCCGCAGCACCCGCTGCCGACCTGCCGCCCATAGGCGAGGAGCCGGCATACACGCGCTCGGACGCCCCCATAGACGACATGCCGTTCTGATCGGGCTGCAAAAGATCGACGACGCAATCCGCCTCGCGGCGGATTGCGTTTTTTATCGCATATGCCGCCTTTCGGCGGCGGAGCCGTATCGTAAACGGAGACAGCTGTGCGACCTATCATAACCCGCCGCGCCCGGATTCGGGCATAGATATTGCCCTGAGGAGAGGGAGGAAAGTCAAAAAAATCGCAATACTAAATTTTTTTACTTTCTTATTTGCATCGTAAATATAAAATGTATAATTTTGCGATGCAAAAGAAAAAACGGAATTTTTACTAATATAAAATCAATTCTATTATGTCACAGATCAAAATTGGTATCAACGGTTTCGGACGTATCGGCCGTATGGTATTCCGTGCCGCATGCACGCAGACCGACAAGTATGACATCGTCGGCATCAACGATCTCGGCTCGGTAGACTACCTTGCCTACATGTTGAAGTACGACACTATGCACGGTCGTTTCGACGGTACGGTAGACTATGATGCCGAGAAGAACCTGTTGATCGTCAACGGCAAGGCAATCCGCGTAACGGCAGAGAAGGACCCCGCAAACCTCAAATGGAACGAGGTAGAGGCTGAGTACGTCGTCGAGTCGACCGGTCTGTTCCTTACCGAGGAGAAGGCTCAGGCCCACATCGCCGCCGGTGCCAAGTATGTCGTAATGTCGGCTCCTTCGAAGGATGCTACCCCGATGTTCGTATGCGGTGTCAACACCGATACTTATGCAGGCCAGAAGTTCGTCTCTAACGCATCTTGCACGACCAACTGCCTCGCTCCCATCGCGAAGGTGCTCAACGACAAGTTCGGCATCGTAGACGGTCTGATGACCACCGTTCACTCTGTAACCGCTACTCAGAAGACCGTAGACGGCCCCTCGATGAAGGACTGGCGCGGCGGTCGTGCTGCCGGCGGCAACATCATCCCCTCGTCGACGGGTGCAGCCAAGGCCGTAGGCAAGGTCATCCCCGAGCTCAACGGCAAGCTGACCGGCATGTCGATGCGCGTTCCTACGCTCGACGTTTCGGTCGTCGACCTTACGGTCAACCTCGCCAAGCCGGCCAAGTACTCTGAGATCTGCGCCGCCATGAAGGAGGCTTCGGAGAACGAGTTGAAGGGCATTCTGGGCTACACCGAGGACGCTGTCGTATCGTCGGATTTCCTCGGCGATCCCCGCACCTCGATCTTCGATGCCAACGCAGGTATCGCCCTGACCGACACTTTCGTCAAGGTCGTATCGTGGTATGACAACGAGTGGGGTTACTCGAACAAGGTTCTCGACCTGATCTCGGTCATGAAGGCCTACAACAAGTAATCATCTGCGATGATAAAAAAAGGCTGTCCTTGAAAAAGGACGGCCTTTTTTGTTGTCCAGGCTGGGCAGAGAGCATACACCGGATGCGTCATGCCGCGTAGAATGTTTCGCAACAGCTAAAACTCGCGTTATCGGGCGGCCCCCATTGTCCGGGATTACGCCTTCGAGCATTCGCCGCAACCATATCGCTACCGGGGGCTGCGCTGCAAAACCGACCGGCATACGTTTCGCCGTCCGCTCCGCCATATCCGGCAGCACGCCCGCGGAACGGTCGGCTCAGGTTGGAATGGATAAAGGAACAAAAAAATCGGACAGCCTTGTCTGGCTGTCCCTATATCGAACGGTATACAGTATCTCGGTTAGAAATCGTCGCCGCTGCCATCGTCCTCGGCCGGCGTCTCGTCGGAGAGCTCGTCGGCTCCCTTGATGTCGTCCGAGTCGTAGAAACCGTCGTCGGTCTCCTCCGTTGCATCGTCTATTTTGACATCTATCTTTACGAGATAATATGTGTCCGCGGTCTCGAACGGCACCACATAAAAGAACGTTCCGTCGGGTTTGTCGATACGCATCATCACATCGGCAAAACCTTGTGGATAAAGGGTTTTGACCTCGTTCTGCTGTTCGGGCGAGAGGTTATGGAAACTTGTTACCAAACGTTTCTTCTTAGATTCTGTTACCATATAGTTTTAGAAATTTTCCGCAAATATAAACACTTTTGAAATAAGTGGTAGAACTCGTGTAAAAAAATTTCATTTTTTTGGTTTTTCTATGACATTACAAACAATTTACGTACCTTTACCGATATATTCCGACACTCGAAAACCAGTATGAATACAGTCAACGACAAGCAGCGGATAGACGAGTTGCGAGCCAAACTCGATTACTACAATCACAAGTATTATGTCGAAAATTCGCCGGAGATCGAAGACTACCGCTTCGACATGCTTCTGCGCGAATTGCAGGATCTCGAAGCGCTCCACCCCGAGTTGTTCGACCCCAACTCGCCCACCCAGCGCGTGGGCAGCGACATCACATCTGAGTTCCGCAGCGTCGAACACAGTTTCCCGATGCTCTCGCTCGCCAACACCTACTCGCTCGACGAGCTGCACGAATGGGTCGAACGCATCGAGCGCGAGATCGGAGAGGTCGAGTATGTCTGCGAATTGAAGTTCGACGGTACGGCCATATCGCTCGCCTACCGCGACGGAGCGCTGCTGCGCGCAGTCACGCGCGGCGACGGCGAGAAGGGCGACGATGTGACGGCCAACGTCCGCACGATACGCTCAGTGCCGCTGCATCTGCGGGGCGACGACTACCCGTCGTATTTCGAGATACGGGGCGAGATATTCATGCCCTACGCCTCGTTCGACAGACTCAACGCCGAGCGCGAGGCCGCCGGCGAACCGCTTCTGGCCAACCCGCGCAACGCCGCAGCCGGCACGCTCAAACAGCTATCGTCGCAGGTGGTCGCACGACGCGGGCTCGACTGCACGCTCTACCAGCTCGCGGGCGACGCACTGCCCTCGGCCTCGCACTGGGGCAACATGGCAAAGGCTCGCGAGTGGGGATTCAAGATATCGGACAATATGCGCGTCTGCCGCAACATAGCCCAGATCGACGAGTACATAGCCCATTGGGATACCGAGCGCAAGCGGCTGCCTTTCCCTACCGACGGCGTGGTGGTCAAGGTCAACCGCTACGACGACCGCCGCAAGTTGGGCTCGACAGCCAAAGCCCCGCGCTGGGCGGTAGCCTATAAGTTCAAGGCCGAGCGTGCCGCCACCCGGCTGCTCAGCATCGACTTTCAGGTCGGCCGCACGGGTGCCGTGACCCCCGTAGCCAACCTTGCGCCAGTGCTGCTGGCCGGCACGACCGTCAAGCGTGCCACGCTCCACAACGCCGAGCAGATAGCGCAGCTGGACATCCGCATAGGCGACACGGTTTATGTAGAGAAGGGCGGCGAGATAATACCCAAGATCACGGAGGTCGACCTTGCGGAGCGTCCCGCCGACAGCCGGCCTTTCGAGTATATAGACCGATGCCCCGAATGCGGTACGCCGCTGGTCAGATTCGAGGGCGAGGCCAAACACTACTGCCCCAACCAGAGCGGCTGCCGTCCCCAGATACTCGGACGCATAGAGCACTTCGTCTCGCGCAAGGCGATGAACATCGAGGGCTTGGGCGACGAGACGGTCGAGCTGCTGTGGCAGAACGACATGCTGCACGACATAGCCGACATATACACGCTGCACGCCGAGCGTCTGGCCGCACTGCCGCGCCTGGGCGAAAAGTCGGCCGCCAACATCCTGCGCAGCATATCCTCGTCGCGCGAGGTGCCCTTCGCACGCGTGCTGTTCGCTCTGGGCATACGCTTCGTCGGAGAGACTACGGCCAAGTATCTCGCAGCCCATTTCCGATCGCTCGACGCCATAATGGCGGCCGACCGCGACACTCTGGCCGAAGCCGACGAGGTGGGCGAACGCATCGCCGAGGCTATCGTCGAGTACTTCGCCGATACGACCAACCGCGACATCGTCGAGCGTCTGCGCCGCGCAGGATTGCAGTTCGAATCCGAAGCCGCCGAGCTCGCCTCGGACGTGCTCGCGGGCAGGAGCTTCGTCATCTCTGGCAAGTTCGCGTCGCACTCGCGCGAGGAGATGAAGGCTCTGGTCGAGTCGCACGGCGGACGCAACCTGGCTGCCGTATCGACCAATGTCGACTACCTCGTGGCAGGCGAGAAGATGGGACCGGCCAAGCTGCAAAAGGCACAGAAGTCAGGCGTAGCCATAATCTCAGAGGAGGAGTTCTTGGAGATGATCGGCGGCGCCGGCTGCTCTGCGCCGCACCTCTCGCACGAGCTCGTGCCGCAGCAAGACGAGGCGGAGACGCCGCAGCAGGGCACACTCTTTTAATGACCGACTAAAATAATACGTTACGATATGAAAGATTTGAAATTTACAGGCGTCGGCGTCGCACTCGTCACGCCGTTCACACCTACCGCCGAGGTCGATTACGAGGCATTGGAGCGGATGATCGAGCGCGTCATCGCCGGCGGCGTCGACTATATAGTCGCACTGGGCTCGACGGCCGAGACGGCGACGCTCAACGAGGGCGAACGCGACCGTGTGCTGCGCTTCGTCGTCGGGCGCACGGGCGGCAGGGTGCCTGTCGTCGCAGGCATAGGCGGCAACTGCACGCAGGCCGTGGTCGAGCATCTGCGCTCGCTCGATACCGAGGGTCTCGACGGCATACTGAGCGTAGTGCCGTTCTACAACAAACCCTCGCAGGAGGGTATCTACCGCCACTTCAAGGCCATAGCCGACTCCTCGCCGCTGCCCGTGATACTCTACAACGTGCCGGGGCGCACGGGAGTCAACATGACCGCCGATACCACACTGCGCATAGCACGCGCCTCGGACAACGTCGTCGGCATCAAGGAGGCCTCGGGAGACATCGAACAGATGCAGCGCATACTGGACGGACGCCCCGGGGGATTCGCAGTCATCTCGGGCGACGACGCGCTGACCGTCGAGCTGATACGCCGCGGCGGCCACGGCGTGATCTCGGTCGCGGCCAACGCATTTCCCGAGCGCTTCAACGCCTGCATCGGAGCCGCTTCGCAGGGGCGCTTCGACGAGGCCGAACGGCTATTCGCGTCGCTCGACCAGGCCGTCGCGGCACTATTCGCCGAGGGCAACCCCACCGGCGTGAAGTGCGCGTTGTCGGTCATGGGCATCACTGGCGATACGGTGCGACTGCCTCTTACAGAGGGCAGCGCCGCACTGCGCGAGCGCTTCGAAAAGCTCGTCGCCGAATACGATTTGCGATGATATTTGCGTTATTCGAGAAAAAAGTTAGGAAAATGAAACGTCTGCTCCTGCTCCTCGCACTTCTGCTGCCGGCGGCGCTCTTCGCACAGGACGAACAGAGCGCGCTGCGCATACCCGACGAAGATGACATAGCCCTCAGAACTATGGACGCCTCGTCGCCGTATTACTATACCAACCTGATACTCAAATACCGCCACGGCACCGCACCGCTCACGCCCGAGGAGTATTACTACCTCTACTACGGCTACGCCTACCAGCAGGACTATCGACCGTTCGCCTCCAATACGGCACTCGAACGGATGCTGTCGATAATGTCGGGCATCGACCCCGACCGGCCGCAGGTGGGGCAGTTGGAGGCTCTGATCGAATACGGCACCGAAGCAATGGAGCACGATCCGTTCAGCCCCAAGACGCTCAATATGATGGCATACGCCTACGGCGCCTTGGGCGACAAGGAGCGCGAGCAGCTCTACTTCAACCACCTCAACGGCATACTCGGCGCCATAGAGTCGACCGGCACGGGGCTTACCGAGAAGTCGCCGTGGCACGTGCTGCTATTCTCGCACGCATACGATCTGCTGGCATCCAAGAGCAGGCTCTACAACGAGGGACGCATCATAAGCCGCAACGTACAGTACGTACCGCTCAAAAAGAAGACGCACGACGGCATCAAAGGCTACTACTTCGATTACAGCCGCGTCTACCGCAACAAGCCCGACGACGTAGAGATACGCCGCGACCGCACATGGCAGTTCAACAATCTCAAACCCAGAACATATAAATAAAACGCCGGCATAGACGCCCGACGGCAACCACCACAAACGCATGAAACACCTCTATAAGATTCCGTTAGCAGTCCTCGCAGCCCTGCTCGCATCGGCCTGCGGCAATGATACCGAAACAGACAAAACCGAAATCGCGGTCGAGAGCCTGCGCACGACCGTCACGAGCGACAGCCACCAGGCCGAGATAAGATACGAGATCCGCAACGCAGCCCCCGATCTGAGAGTCGCGGCCACGTCCGACGACGGGTGGCTGCATTCGATCGACTGCTCGCAGCAGGGGATCGTGCGTTTCGCCGTCGAGCGCAACGAGCAACGGACCATGCGCTCGACCGCGCTGCATCTCGCCTGCCCCGGCGCGACACCCGTCGACATTACCGTCGACCAGCTGCCCGAGCCGGTCGAGACAGCCGAGCAGACGCTGATATACTACTTCGTCGGCACCAGCCTCGGGCGTTATTTCGACTACAATATCGAGGATACGATGACTGCTATCTCTGAGGACATACTCGGTACCAGCCGCGTGATATATCTGAGGCAGCGTTCGGCCACCGAAGCCGACATCTGCGAGCTGCGTTACGACCCCGCGGGCAAGAGCTGCATCCGGCAGCACTTGGAGAGCATCGTGCTGCCCGAGGGGCAGATCACGGCCGATGATATGGCGCGCAACCTGCAACGCATCGCGGCTATGGCTCCGGCGAAGCGATACGGCCTTATCATGGCCGGCCACTCGACGGGCTGGGTCACGCGCGAAGCCGAGCAGAGCCAGACCTCCACGCTGTCGGTCGGCGGCGGCGACATCTGGCAGCCGGCAGCAGGCGCCGAGACCGTCAGAACATTCGGCGAGCGAAAGGTCAAGGTCGACATCGAAGAGATAGCCCGCGCGCTGACCATAGCGCAGCTGCATCCCGACTACATCCTCTTCGACGCATGCTTCATGTCCAACATCGAGGCTCTGTACGACCTTCGCGACGTCACGGACCATATCATCGCCTCGCCGTGCGAGATCATGGGACGCGGATTCCCCTACCACCGCACGCTGCCCTACCTTATGGCGGACGGAGGCAGTCGCAGCGACCTGGCGGCAGCGGCCGAGAGCTACTATCTCTACTATCGCGACGAATACAAGGGGGCAGCCCGATGCGGCTCGATAGCGGTCATAGACTGCCGCGAGATAGAGGCGCTGGCAGAGAGGACACGCACGCTGCTGGCAACGGCCAAGAGCGATTACGACGCATCCCAGTTACAGACATACGAGGGACAGAGAGTGCACACCTACTACGACTTCGGGCAGTTCATAAATACGGTGGCCACCGATGCCGAGGCACTGGCAGAGTTCGAGCGGCAGCTGAGCCGCACCGTTACGGCCAAATATACGCTGCCGACGGCATATTCGGCTCTGGGTTCATACGGCACGTTCGAGATAGACACCGAGATATATTCGGGCGTAACGACATCCGAGCCGAGCGCCAACCACCGCACGGCATTGGAGAAGACCGCATGGCGGCAGTTCATCCGTTAGCGGCCGAATAGATCTCGCGCAGGCGGTGCGACATGATCCACTGCAACACGCCGCGCAGAAGCATATACATCGTAAAGGCGCACCACAGGGCATTGTTGCCTATGAGCGAGTGCAGCCCGAAGTATATGGCGAAGTAGCCCAGCGTCGAGAGCAGCATCGAATCGCGCATTATGCGGCTGCGCGTGGCGCCCACCATGATGCCGTCCATGACGAAAGGCATCGAGGCCGCGATCGGGATGGCTATGATCCAGCCTATATAGCTCTCGGCCAGAGTCAGGATCTGCTCTATGTCGCCGCTCTCGGGGTTGACGATCATGGAGAGTATGTCGCGCCACCAGCCTATGTATACACCGACGAAGACGATCGACACCACGGCGCACCACACGATGCAGAGACGTATGCAGCGTCGCAGCGACAAGCCGTCGCGCGCACCTATGAAGCGCCCCGTGAGCGCTTCGGCCGCATAGGCGAATCCGTCGTTCATATAGGAGAACAGCGTAAAGAGCTGCAACAGCAGAGTATTTACCGCCAGCAGAGTATTGTCGCCCGTGCGAGCCGAAGCGGCCGTAAAGAATGTGTATACGGCCACGATGCACAACGTGCGGATCATGATGTCGACATTGATGCGGAAAAAACGCGTCATCTGCGCCATATCCATGACCTCCGACAGCGGCACGCGCACCAGACGGCTGCGGAACCGCCATACTATTATAACGACCATGACCGCCACGCCCGTCCACTGCGCCACCACCGATGCCAGCGCGATGCCCGTGAGCCCCATGGATCCGACGATCGAAAAGATGTAGCTGCCCGCGATATGTATCGTATTGACGGTTATGGCGACCGCCATAGGCACCACGGCATTCTGCATACCCGTCAGCCAGCCGTTCATAGCGAAGAGCATGATGCCTGCCGGTACTGCCCAGATGCGCATGTAGAAGTATTCGCGTATCATGTTCTGCTGCTGTGCCGAGCTTCCGCCCATTGCCGCCACCGACATCTCCCCTATGGGGTATTGGAGCAACAGAGCGAGCAGTCCCACTCCCGCGGCCACGACCACCGCCCGCCACAGCATCAGCGAGCAGAGACGGTTGTCGCCCGCACCGTATGCCTGCGCCGTCAGTCCGCTGGTGCCCATGCGTATGAACGAGCAGTTCCAATATATGAAGTTGAATATGGTAACTCCGATCTGCAACGCGCCTATCGTGAGTGCCGAATCGCTCCCGACGCGGCCGGCCACGGCCGTCGATACGAGCCCCATTAACGGAACCGTGATGTTGGATACGATGTTCGGCAGGGCTATGCGAAGTATCTGTCTGTTCATCTCCGTAAATTTGTCGGGGCAAAGTTAATCATTATCGTCACAGTACATAATTTCCGACCGTAGAATTATCGGCCGCCGGCTCTGCCCGAACCCTTCTCTTATGGCATACATATTGAGGAAAAGTGTTGCATATCAAAAAATTTAGTTTACCTTTGTCGCACTTTATAACTTAAATCGCAAGATGAAAAATTACAACACGGACTCAACGGCCAACGTTTCGCGCTTCGCGCGCGACAAACGTCAGCGCATAAGCTCTCCGGAGCGTGTTGAGCGCAGTCCTCGTCCTCAGCGCGACGCCGACGACGCGGGCTATCGACAGAATTTCGAACGCAAGGGCGCACCCAAGCGCGCCTCGTTCAACCCCAACTTCACGGGCGACAACCGCCTGCGCGGCGAGGGCAAGCCCTATCGCAGCGACAGAGCCGAAGGCGAACGCTACAACCGCAGCGACGACCGCGGCCGCCGATTCGACGAGCGCAACGTCCGCCGCGAGCGTGATAACAGAGGCGACCAGGACAACAGAGGCGACCGCCGCGCGTCATACGGACGCTACGACGAGAATCGTCAGAACGACCGTCGCCGCGACTTCCGCCCGACATCGAAGCCCTACGCACCTCGCGCCTATAACAACGACGGCGAGACGGAGAACGGCCGTCCGCAGCGCGACGGATTCGAGCGTCGTCAGGGATACGGATCGCAGCACAAGAGCTACGGCAAACCATACAGACAAGGTGGCGCGGGACGCGGTTTCTCGTCTCAGAAGCCCGGATTCAAGGGCGGCAAACGCAACGCTCCGCGTCGCGACGACGACAAGCCCCGTACATATCCCAAGTACAACCCCAATGCCCAGACGGGCGAGATGCGTCTCAACCGCTTCATCGCACAGTCGGGCGTATGCTCACGCCGCGAGGCCGACGACTTCATCGCCGCAGGCGTGGTATCGGTCAACGGCGTGGTCGTGACCGAGCTGGGCACGAAGATCATGCCTACCGACGAGGTGCGCTTCAACGACGAGCGTCTGCAAGGCGAGAAGAACGTCTATCTCGTCCTCAACAAGCCCAAGGGATATGTCACATCGCTCGAAGACCCCCATGCCGACAAGACGGTAATGGATCTGGTCAAGGAGGCCTGCACCGAGCGCATATACCCTGTCGGACGTCTCGACAAGAACTCGCTCGGCCTGCTGCTGTTTACCAACGACGGCGACCTGACGCGTCAGCTGACGCACCCTTCGTACAAGAAGAAGAAGGTGTATCAGGTATCGCTCGACAAGCCTCTGACGCGTGCCGACATGGATACGCTTACCACCGGCATCGCCCTCGAAGACGGCGAGATATATGCCGACGAGGTGGCCTACGTCAAGGAGAACAAGAAGGAGATCGGCGTGGAGATACACTCGGGGCGCAACCGTATCGTACGACGCATGTTCGAGCATCTGGGTTACACCGTACAGAAACTCGACCGCGTATACTATGCCGGTCTTACCAAAAAGAACCTTAAACGCGGCGCATGGCGCTTCCTTACGCGCGAAGAGGTTATGCGACTCAAAACGGGACAGTACGAGTAATCGTCCGTCCGATGATAACAGGGCGTGCGTCGAAATTCGAATTTCGGCGCACGCCCTTTAATGTATGCAATAAGCAGTCCGATGCAAGGCTCTAAGGCAGTTGCGGCAAGAGTTTGCTATGAAGTAAACGGCTAATCCGGAATCCGGATAATAGCGCAGCCGCAGGCAATGTCGAGATCTGAATCCTACTCGGCAGCCGAATAGGCTTCGATGAATCGATAGGCAATGCTCTGTGCCGACACTCCTCCCGTCAACGACAACAATACCCCTGCGAGCAGGAGTCTGTCGAGTGGTTTCATGATATCGATGTATTGAGTTTGCGATACAAATCCTCTTCCTCCGCGTAAAAACCGAATCTCACGGCCGGAAAAGATCGCTTGCCCCGTTTTAATCCTCGTAGAGCAGATACGGCGCGCGCTGTCGTTCGAACCGCTCCGCATCGCTGCGCCAGCGCGCCTCGATCTCATCGGCCGAGGCTCCGTCGACGATCATGCGGCGCACCCAGTCGACGCCGACGAGCTTCTCGAACATCGGAGTGAAAAACCGCTCGCCCATGTCTAAATCGCGATAGGCATCGATCACGTATCTCAGCGTCAGCCCCTCGGACAGTATCTCCTCGTCGGGCACTTCGCGCAGATCGACTCCGTAACACAGCCTGCCCTTGTGCGGCGGAGCCGACGAGCCGGCATTGGGCTGCGGCGTGAAGCTGAAATCGCGTCCCTTCATCTCGGGATGACCGTATATCTCGAACGGCGCGTCGGTGCCGCGGCCGAGACTTACGACCGTGCCCTCGAACAGACACATCGACGGATAGAGATATATCGAATGCTGCGTAGGCAGATTGGGCGAGGGCGCGAGCGGCAGCACGTAACGCGTCGAGCGCGTATAGTTGCGGCACGGCACCACGCTAAGATCGACCCGTTTGCTCCACCCCTCGCCCACGGCCATGCGCGCCAGCTCGCCCATGGTCATGCCGTGCACGATCGGTATGGGCAGCCAGCCCACGCCAGAGCGGTAGCGCATGTCGAGTATAGGTCCGTCGACATAACTGCCGTTGGGATTGGGACGGTCGAGCACCACGACGCTGCGGCCGAAGTCGGCGCAGGCGTCCATCATGCGTATCATGGATATGTAATAGGTGTAGAATCTGAGCCCTACATCCTGCATGTCGACCACAAGCACGTCGAACGAGCGCATGACCGCATCGGAGGGGCGCTGCGTGCGCCCGTCGTAGAGCGAGAGTATCGGCACGCCCGTGCGCTCGTCCACGGAGTTGCCCACAGAGGCACCGGCCTCGACGCTGCCGCGGAAGCCGTGCTCGGGAGAGAATATGCCAACGAGGTCTATCTCCTCGCGGCACAGCATGTCGACCAGATGCTCCTCGGCCGAGAACATCGCCGTATGATTGGCCAGCACCGCCACGCGCCGCCCCCTCAACAGCGGCATGTACGAGGCCGTGTCGGCAGCACCGACGAGTACCTCTGCTGTGCCCGCATCACGGAATGTCCCTTCGACATTGCCGGGGCAGCTGCCAGCACAGATTGTCGGGCAGCACAGGCCGGCCGTCAGCAGCAGCAGAAATGTAATAGCACGCCGTCCCATACCCTACTGCGCATCGTCCTGCAAACCGCCGTTCTGCAACAGATACTCCTTGATGAATCCGTCCAGCTCGCCGTCCATGACGGCATCGACGTTCGATGTCTGGAATCCCGTCCGATGATCCTTCACGCGACGGTCGTCGAAGACGTAGCTGCGTATCTGCGAGCCCCACTCTATGCGTTTTTTGGTGGCCTCCAACGCCTGCTGCGTGGCCATGCGCTTGTCCAGTTCGCGCTGGTAGAGCTTCGAGCGAAGTATGCGCATGGCATTCTCGCGGTTCATCAGCTGCGAGCGGGTCTCCATGTTCTCGATCAGAAACTCCACTGGCTCGCCCGTATCGGGGTCCTTGCCGTGATAGCGCAGACGCACGGCCGTCTCTACCTTGTTGACGTTCTGACCGCCGGCACCGCTCGAACGGAACGTGTCCCACTCATAGTCCGACGGCGATATGTTGATCTCGATCGTGTCGTCGACCGCCGGCGAGACGAATACCGACGCGAATGTCGTCTGGCGTTTGTTGTTGGCATTGAACGGCGACAGACGCACCATGCGGTGCACGCCGTTTTCGCTTTTTAGATATCCGTAGGCGAAGTCGCCCTCGAACTCCAACGTGCACGACTTTACGCCAACCTCGTCGCCGGCCTGATAGTCCATGACCTTCACGCGGTAGCCGTGCGCCTCGCCCCAACGCGTGTACATGCGCATGAGCATCGACGCCCAGTCGAGCGCCTCCGTGCCTCCGGCACCGGCGTTGATATCCATTATGGCGCCGAGCTTGTCTTCGTCAGAGCCGAGCATCTGCCTCAGTTCGAGCTTCTCAATGCGTTCTACGGTCGCCGCATACTCCGCATCGATCTCCTCCTCGGACATGACACCCGCCGCCACGAAATCGGGCAGCAGCTGCAAGTCCTCGACGCCCTTTCTGACGGCCTCGAAGTCGTCGATCCAGCTTTTGATGTCGGCCACCTTTTTTAGCTGACGCCGCGCTGCCTCGGCATCATTCCAAAAATCGGGCTCCTCGGTGCGCTCCTGCTCGTTCTGTAAGTCGATGCGACGCTGCTCGATACCCAAGCAACGCTCCAACTTCGCGCAACGCTCCGTCGCATCCTTTATCTGATCTTGCGATACCATGTCGTTTACTTTATATCTTTATATTGCCGCACCGGTACTTTATTCCTGCCCGCGCAAAGCGGGGATCGTGCGGCAGGTGTGCGGCTATCGCCTTATAATGTTCGGCGTCAGAGTCGTGCAGATGCCGTCGATCGTTGCGGAGCGTCGGACGGGCTGTACCGGCGTACTGCCCGTTCGGCGCAAAGCGGGGATCGTGCGGCAGGTGTGCGGCTATCACGCCGAACGGTTATTCTATCTCCCAGTCATACCCATCCTTACGATCCTTGACGCGAATGCCTATCTCGGTCAGACGGTCACGTATGGCGTCGGAGGTAGCCCAGTCCTTGGCAGCCTTGGCCTGCATGCGCATGTCGAGCAGCATCCCGACCAGAGGCGACACGAGATCGCGTCCCGATTCGGCTGTCGCCGACTTCTCGTCGCGCAGACCCAGAATGTCGAACACGTATTTCGAGAATGTAGCGCGCAACGCCATGAGGTCGGGCTCTGTAAGGCTCTGCTGCCCCTCGGCTGCCTGATTGACGATACGCACCCAGTCGAACAGCGTCGATATGACCATGGGCGAGTTCATGTCGTCGGCCATGGCATCGGCGCAACGGCGCTCGGCATCGGCGACATCGACCGTCGATGTTGCGGCCGGCTTCAACTTCGAGAGCGTCTCGACGCCTTTCATCAGTCGGTCGAGCCCCTTTTCCGCCGCCTGCAACGCCTCGTTGGAGAAGTCGAGCGTCGAACGATAGTGCGCCTGCAAGACGAAGAAACGGATCGTCATGGGCGAATATGCCTGTGCCAGCAGAGGATGCGAGCCGGTAAAGAGCTGCTCCAACGTTATGAAGTTGCCCAGTGACTTGCCCATTTTCTGGCCGTTGATCGTAATCATGTTGTTGTGAACCCAGTACTTGGCCGAGTCGTGCCCCAGAGCTGCCGTCGACTGCGCGATCTCGCACTCGTGGTGGGGGAACATGAGATCCATTCCGCCTCCGTGGATGTCGAAGCGCTCGCCGAGATACTTGGTGCTCATGGCCGAACACTCCATGTGCCAGCCGGGAAAGCCGTCGCTCCACGGCGAGGGCCAGCGCATGATATGCTCGGGAGAGGCCTTTTTCCAAAGCGCGAAGTCGTACGAGTGATGCTTATCGCTCTGACCGTCAAGTTCGCGGGTGTTCGTGACGATGTCTTCGAGATTGCGTCCCGACAGCCGGCCGTAACGGTGGTCGCGGTCGTACTTCTCGACATCGAAGTAGATCGAGCCGTTAGACTCGTAGGCGTAACCCGCCTTCAATATACGCTCGACGAATGCTATCTGCTCTATGATATGCCCCGAGGCATGCGGCTCGATCGAGGGCGTCAGCACGCCCAACTGGCGCATAGCGTCGTGGTAGCGCTCGGTGTAGTGGTGTGCGACCTCCATAGGTTCGAGCTGCTCCAAACGCGCCTTCTTGGCTATCTTGTCCTCGCCCTGATCGGCATCGTGTTCGAGGTGGCCTACATCGGTAATATTCCTCACGTAGCGCACCTTATAGCCCAGCGAGCGCAGATAGCGGAACATCATGTCGAATGTAACGGCAGGGCGCGCATGTCCCAGATGCGGGTCGCCGTAGACCGTAGGGCCGCAGACATACATGCCTACATTGGGCGCGGCGATAGGCTCGAAGGACTCCTTGCGCCGCGTCAGCGTATTGTATAAAACGAATTTTTCCATATCTGTAATATCTTTTCCGTTTACTCTTCATTCATCAGCTCGATCATCCGCCGCACCTCGTCGCGCGCAAGATATTCGTCGCACATGCCGACGATGCGGCCGTAGCGCTCGATATCATTTGCGGTCATGCCCTCGGCATCCGACGGAGCCTGCATAGACATAAGGTAGAAGTAGTCGGCCAGCTTGCGTATATTCTCCGTATGTCGTATCACGGTCAGCACCTTGGGGTCGTGCACCGAATCGGGCGTCATGGCGGCTATGCGCTCGACATACTCTGCAAGAGTGTCGCGATAGGGCGCCAGATGACGTTCGAGGCTGCCGCCTATATTCTGCGCATAGTAGAACATATCGCAGATATCGGCCACCTTATTATACAGCAGGTCGCTGACCTTGGGCGTAAAGCGCTCGCCCGTCATGAACTGCATGTAGTAACGCGCATACTGCGCCGCATTGCGTATGAAGCCCTCCATTACTGCGTCGCCCTTGCCGAACATCTCCTCGGCCTCGATATACTCCTCGGCACTGCGCTCGGCAATCTGCCGTATGGCGTCGAGCTCCCCGGCCGATGCCGTCTGCTGCGCCTGCGCCATAAGCCGCGTATATAGGTCGGCCATGTCGTAGCGGTACGAGAAGAGGTCCAGATCGTCGAACTCCACCTCGGTCTTATCGCCGGTCAGGCTCTGCAAACGCTCCACGGCCTCTTCGATAAGGGTTATCGAGCGGTCGAGGCTCAGCGTTCCCATTTGGTAGTAGGCCTCGATATATCCGAACGTATTGGTCATCGTATACTGTATCTGCGACGGCGGCAGCACCTCCATGCCCCTGCGCAACAGCTTCTCGGCACGCTCCCTGTCGCCCTCGCCGTCGCGACGCGCCAGAGCCTTGGCAACGCGCGCGAATGACTCGCGGGCACGCGACGCGGCGATGTTGTACTGGTAGAAGTAGTCGACGTATACATCCTCGTCGGCCAGATTGCCGTAGCGGAACGGCGGGTTGACCGCGCCGCGCCGCGCCTGCTCCCCGGCATCGTCATAGCCGCCGGCCAGCAGCGGGTATACATAGTCGAGATCGATGCGGCCAATGTCGCGCGCCGAATATACCGGCGTGCGGATCGGCACCAGACGATAGGTGTAGCCGTCGAATTGCAGATACTCCACAAGGCCGTAGTCCTGCAACAGATACGACTGCGTGAACGACAGCGGCCGGCGCCACTCGAAGTGCGCCAGCAGATCGAGCATCATCAGCGCATCCTTCTGCAAGGCACGTTTGGCAAGACGTATCGGCACGCGGTCGACCACAAGCGCGGAGTCGCGCTCGGCCACCGTGCCCGAGGCTATCGCATTGTCGCGGTCGACCTCGATAAAGAGGTCGGGCGAGGGGATATAGTCGTTCATGCGGCCGTCGATCGGCGATTTGAGCTTGGCCGGCATGGTGCCCAGCACGGCATAGTCGTCGGCTCGTTCGGCCGGGTCTATGGTCTCGCCCTCGGCCAGAAGCCGCATGATGCCGCCGTTGCGCACCGCCGTCATGCCGGCCGAATCGGCCGCCACGAGCCGTATGGCATCCTCGACGTTTATCGGCAGACGCATGCGGTTGATGCTGTCAGCCTTCATGAAGATGCCTTCATAGCGGTCGACCAGCGTATTGTACTGCTGGGCCAGACGGTCGGCCTCGGCATCCGACGCCGCCGACTGGTAGCGCATATAGACGTCCGACATCTTGTCCAGAAGCGCCTCGCCCTGAGCCGAGGTCAGCACGTCGCCCGGCTGCTCGACCATTACATAGTCGTTTACATAGCTGTACTTGCTGCCGGGCAGCGAGAAGGGCACACCGGGAGCATCGTTGGCGGCCAGCTTCATCTCGTCGATATACCACTCTCCGGCCAGATACGACGAGTTCATTATGCGTATGTCGGGACGCACGCCGTCGACCTCCTGATTGAACCAGAGCGGGAAGGTGTCGTTATCGCCGTAGTTGACTACGATCGCACCCTCGGGTGCCGAGTTGAGATAGTTCCAGCCTATGTCGCGCGCCATGGTTCGTCCCGAACGGTCGTGGTCATCCCAGTTCTCGACAGCCAGCACCGCAGGCACCGACATGGATATGGCCACCGCGGCCACCGTCACGGCCATTGCCGAACGCTCCGCGGCACGACGGCGGCAGAAGAGCCGGCCGAGCGTATCCCTCACGGCCAGCACGCCCAGACCGATCCATATCGCGAAAGCATAGAACGCACCTCCGTATACGTAGTCGCGCTCGCGCACCTCGTCGGGCGAAGTGTTGAAGTACACCACCAGAGCGATACCCATCATAATGAAGAGCCACATCACGACGATGAAGTTGCGCGGATCGCGGTTGAGATGATATATAAGTCCTATCAGACCCAGCAAAAATGGCAGGAAGAAATAGGTGTTGCGCGCACGGTTCGAAGCCATTTCGTCGGGCAGGTCGCTCTGTGGTCCGCATATAAGCTCGTCGACGGGTTTGATTCCCGACAGCCAGCCGCCGTGCAGGTAAACTCCGTTTTCATCCTTTTCGAGCTGCATGTCGTCCTGACGTCCCACGAAGTTCCACATGAAATACCGCCAGAACATATCGCCCATTTGGTAGCCCAGAAAGAAGCGTATGTCTTCAAGGCGCGTCGGCTCGTAGCCCAGCGTCTTGCCCCCGGAATCCTTGACCTCGGACGTAGGCACGACCAGCGAAGATGTCGTGCGGCCTCTCTCGTCCTTCTCGACTATATCCTGCAACTCTACCCAGCCTCGCTCGTAGCCCTCCTTGCGGTTGGGGTTCCACATGCGCGGGAACCAGTGCACGAACTCGGACGGATAGCGGTAGCCGAGGAATACCTCGCGCGGCTCGTACCTGCCCGTCTCGGGATTGAGATACTGCGTCGTCTTGCTGTCGTAGTCGCCCGTGGGTTCGCCCGCACGGTCGACCATATCCACCGGAGGTGCCGAGTAATAGGCGCCGCGCAGCAGCGGCCGGTTGCCGTACTGGTCGCGGTTGAGCATGCTCAGAAGGCTGTAAGGCGTATCGGGATTGTTGCTGTTCATCGGCGGGTTGGCCAGCGCGCGTATCGTTACCGAGGCATACGACGAAAAGCCGATGAGAACCATCGTCGCAGCCAGCAGGACCGTATTCAGCGTGCGCATGCCGCGGCGGTGGGTAGCCCATACCGCCCAGCCCAAAGCGGCGAAGACGGCCATGATGAAGAAGACTATGCCGCTGTTTACCGGCAAGCCGAACGTGTTGACGAAGAGCTTGTCGACGGCTGCGCCCACATATACCGTATAGGGGATTATCACGCCGTTCACGGCTCCGAGTATGTCGAACGAGATGAGCGTCGCCAGAGCCGATTTTATCAGAAACTCACCAGCGGTCGATATGCGGTAACGACGGAAGAAGTAGATGAACACCAGCGCCGGCACGGTCAGCAGGTTAAGCAGGTGCACGCCGATCGAAAGACCCATGAGATAGGCTATCAGGATTATCCAGCGCGTGGCATGCGGTTCGTCGGCCTGCTCCTCCCATTTGAGCATTAGCCATACGACCAGCGCCGTGAACATCGACGAAAGCGCATATACCTCGCCCTCGACGGCCGAGAACCAGAACGTATCGGTAAAGGCGAATGCCAGAGCGCCTACCGCTCCGGCGCCGAGGACCGCTACGGCCGTGCGGGACGACATCTCTTCGCCGCCGCGCGTAACGATACGTCGTGCCAGATGCGTTATCGTCCAGAACAGAAACAGTATGCAGAATCCGCTGGCCACGGCGTTCATGGCGTTGACCATGATCGGAACATAATGCTGCGAGGGGGCGAGCATGGTAGCCAGACGCGCCAGCATCATGAACAGCGGTGCTCCGGGCGGGTGTCCCACCTCCAACTTGTAAGACGTCGCTATGAACTCGCCGCAATCCCACAGACTCGACGAAGGCTCCATAGTCAGCAGATACACGAGCGTAGATACGGCGAACACCGCCCAGCCCGTGATATTGTTCCAACGTTTGAAATTGAAATCGACCATTTCGGTAATTAAGAATTTATTTTGCAAATATAGTAATATTTGCCCACAAACCGGCAAATAGAATGCAACATTTCCTCCGAGCCGGACGACGCGCCCGCTTTCAGCCGATATTCGACACTATGCGCCTGCGGCCGCTGCGCATCAGCGGTGTGCGGCCGAATCGCCCGACGAACTCCTCCTCCGACATTGCGCGCCACTGCCCGGCCGTCATGCTCCGAGGATCGAAGCGCATGTCGAAGCGCGGGTTGGCATGCAGCGGTGCGCGACGATTGTACGGACAGCAGCTCTGGCATGCGTCGCAGCCGAATATCCAGCCGTCGAGATCGATGCCGCACTCAGCCTCGCGCTCGACCGTGTGGCACGATATGCAGCGCGATGTGTCGATCGTCCGGTTATCGAGTATGGCGCGGCCGGGGCAGGACTCGACGCATGCGCGGCAGCCGCCGCACCCCTCGCCGCCAAACGGCGCGTCATAGCTGTCCGCTTCATCCGCGACCACGAGCTCGCCCAGCAGAACGAACGAGCCGAATCCAGGCGTCACGAGCAACGACTGCCGCCCCACCCAGCCCAGACCGGCCTCGACGGCATAAGACTTCTCGCTCAGCGGCGCCGTATCGACGAAGGCTCTGCCCGACAGATCGGGATAGCGCCGCCTCAGCCGCCCGGACAGATCGCGCAGCATATCCTTGATAACGACATGATAGTCGTCGCAGGCGGCATACGATGCGATCTTCGTTCTGCACTCTGCCGGATACCCCTCGGACAGAGCGGATTTGTAGCCCACGCCGCAGACTATGACCGTGCGCGCCCCCTCGACCAGAAGCGATGCGTCGAAGCGCTTTTCGGCATTGCGCTCCATGTACGACAGCGTCGAGTGCCGTCCCGCCCCCAGCCAGCGGCGGAACGTCCGCTCGCGCTCGTCCAGATGTCGGGCACGAGCTATGCCGCATAGGTCGAAGCCCGCTTCGGCGGCCGCAGCCTTGATATGTTCGGCAGAGAGCATGAGTCGGATTTTTGCTCAAATGTAGCGATTTATCACGGATTATTGTTAACTTGTACCGATTTTTAACCGTTAATTGAACTAACTCTCGACTTTCGAAAATGACTTTCACTACACTATACGAGATAGTTAAGCACAGCGTCGAAAAATTCTCGGCGCAGATAGCCTACACCATGCTCGGCGCAGAGGATGTTACCTACGAAGAGGTCGGCCGACGCATCGGACACGTGCAGCGGCTGCTCGTCGAGGCCGGCGTAGGTGCCGGCGACAAGGTCGCCATTCTCAGCAGCAGCATGCCCAACTGGGGCGTATCCTATTTCGCCGTAACTACGGCCGGCATGATAGCCGTACCCATACTGCCCGACTTCACGGGCGAGGAGCTGGACATGATAATAGCCCACTCCGAAGCCAAAGCCATACTCGTCTCGGACAAGCTCTTCGCCAAACTGTCGAAGACCACAGTAGAGCGCATGAACATCGTCATACGCACAAAGGGACTCAACGTAATATCGCAAACCGTCTTCGAAAAGGGCGAGACGCGCATTCCGTCGCCCGACGATCTGGCCGTGATAATATATACGTCCGGCACAACGTCGCGCCCCAAGGGCGTCATGCTGTCGCACTATAACATCTGCATGCAGCTGACGGTCATTCCGCCGCTGTTCGACTTCAACCAGCAGGATGTCCTGCTCTCCATACTGCCGCTGTCGCACACCTACGAGTGCACGCTGGGCATGATATTCCCCTTCGCGCGCGGATCGAGGGTCGTATACCTCGACCGTCCGCCTACGGCCTCGGCGCTGATGCCGGCACTGGCCGAGGTGCGTCCCACGGTCATGGCCTCGGTGCCGTTGATAATGGAGAAGATATACCGGTCGAAGGTAAAACCCAAGTTCGAGAGCACGCGTCTGCTGCGCACGCTATACGGCTGGGGCTGGTCGCGCCGCCTGCTGCACCGCATGGCCGGACGGCAGCTCATGCGCCTGTTCGGCGGCCGCATGCGCCTGTTCGCGATCGGCGGCGCCAAGTTCGACTCGGAGGCCGAGCAATTCCTGCTCGACGCGCGGTTCCCATACGCCATAGGATACGGACTGACGGAGACCGCCCCGCTGCTTGCCGGCGCCGTGGGCGACATGGTACGCGTAGGCTCGACGGGCCCCGCATTGAAGGGCATCGGCATACGCCTCGACAACGTGAACGCAGAGACCGGCCAGGGCGAAATAGTGGTCGACACCCCCTGCGTCATGCGCGGATACTACAAGAACGAGGAGGCTACGCGCGAGGTATTCACCGACGACGGCTGGTTCCGCACGGGCGATCTGGGAGCCATTACGCCCGACGGCTGGATATATATAAAGGGACGCCTTAAAAACATGATCGTCGGCCCCAGCGGCGAGAACATCTACCCCGAGGACATCGAGTCGGTCATCAACACCAACCGCTTCGTGCAGGAGTCGATCGTAACCGAGCAGGACGGACATCTCATCGCGCTGATACACTTCGACACCGACGCCATAGTCAAGCACTACGAGGAGCTCAAACTGCGACTGGCGCGCAACGCCGAGCTGCTGGGACAGAAAAAGGAGGAGATCAAAAAGGAGATCAAGGAGTATGTCAACTCCAAGGTCAACCGCTTCTCGCGCATCAGCGACGTGATCGAAAACGAGGAGGAGTTCGAGAAGACTCCCACCAGAAAGATACGCCGCTTCCTCTACGAAAAGCGCGGCAAGAAGACCAAGACTCCGGAGAAGAAGTAGCCGATCGACCGTCGCCGCTACTCGAACAGCGATTCGATAACGGCATCGGATATCAAGAATCTATCGGGCGGGATGCGCATGCGTCCCTGCCCGATTATCATATCGCCCGAGGCCTGCCAGCGCGCCGCCGCCGCGATCATCGCCTCGGCGCGCCCGCGCCCGAAACGCTCCGCGACATACTCCGTGTCGATACCCTCGATACGGCGCAGAGACGTCATGACATACTCGTCGTACATCTCCCTATCCGACAGCAGCTCGCTCTGGTAGCGGAAATCGCACTCCGCATACTGCTCCACCGTCGATGTGCACCAGCGGCGCTCGGCACCGTCGAACGAGTGCGCTCCGGCTCCGATGCCCAGATACCGCTCACCGGTCCAGTAGGCCGAATTGTGGCGTGCCCGGCACCCCGGCAGCGCGAAGTTGGACACTTCGTAATGCTCGTACCCGGCCGCCGTGAGCATATCGTGCACCAGCGCGAACTCTCTCTCCGATACCGCCTCGTCCACTTCGTGCATCAGCCCCCGCGCTACACGTCGCCCGAATGCCGTACCCGGCTCTATCGTAAGATGATAGGCCGATATATGACATACGCCCAGAGCGATCATCCTGCGCAGCGACTCTTCGAGGACGCCGCCGAAGCCCTCGATGCCGAATATAAGGTCGCCCGACAGATTGTCGTAGCCCGCACGGCGCAGCCGCTCGACGGCGGCCACGGCCTGCGCCGCCGTATGTCGGCGGTTCATCGCACGCAGCAGCCCGTCGTCGAAGGACTGTATGCCGAGACTTATACGGTCGACGGCCGTATCGCGCAGCGCGGCGACATAGTCGTCGGTCACGTCGTCGGGGTTGACCTCGACGGTAATCTCCTCCGGCGACGAACAGTCCCACAGCCCCGACGCAGTATCGATCAGCCGCTGCAACCGCTGCGGCGCGCAGAGCGACGGGGTACCGCCGCCGAAATATATAGTGCGGATTCGCGTGTCGCCGCCGAGATAGTCGCGCCGCCGCTCCATTTCGCTCCGCATGGCATCGAGCGCGGCGGGCAGCGTCGCGAGCGAGGCAGAGCGGAAAAAGTCGCAATAGGCGCAAATGCGTTTGCAGTAGGGAATATGCAGGTATAACAACGACATGGTTCGCTATTTTTCGGTCAAATATACGAAGATTAATCCGGAATGCACTATCTTTGCCGCGGTTAGTTAAGTAGACAACAATGAAATCGATCAAAGAGTTATACCGTATCGGCACAGGACCGTCGAGCAGTCACACCATGGCGCCGCGACGTGCCGCCGAGACATTTCTGTCGCGCCATGCCGACGCGGCGTCGTTCCGCGTAACCCTCTACGGCAGTCTTGCAGCCACGGGACGCGGCCACATGACCGACCAAGCCATATTCGACGTGCTGCTGCCGCACGCGTCGGTCGATCTGATATGGCAGCCGACGGTGTTCCTGCCGTTCCACCCCAACGGCATGCGCTTCGAGTCGCTCGATGCGGCGGGAGTCGCGACCGACGCATGGACCGTATACAGCATCGGCGGCGGCGCACTGGCCGAGGAGGGTGCCGAACAGGCCGAGTCGGAGGATATATACCCTCTGTCGAAGCTTACCGACATACTGGCATGGTGCGACCGCAAGGGACGCTCGCTGTGGGAGTATGTCGACCGTTACGAGGAGGACGACATCTGGGTCTACCTGTCGGAGGTGTGGCAGGCCATGCGCGAGAGCGTCGAACGCGGTCTGGCGCACGAGGGCGTGCTGCCGGGTCCGCTGAATCTGCCGCGACACGCACCGACATATTACGTCCGCGCCTCGGGCTACAAGCAGAATCTGCAATCGCGCGGGCTGGTCTTCGCATATGCGCTCGCCGTGAGCGAGGAGAACGCCTCGGGCGGCCGCATCGTGACAGCTCCGACATGCGGATCGTCGGGCGTGGTTCCGGCCGTGCTATACCACCTGTGGAAAAGCCGCGATTTTTCCGAAGCACGCATCTGTCGCGCGCTGGCGACGGCCGGTCTGATAGGCAACATCGTCAAGCACAACGCCTCGATCTCGGGCGCCGAAGTCGGATGTCAGGGCGAAGTCGGTGTCGCATGCGCCATGGCCTCGGCGGCGGCCAACCAGCTCTTCGGCGGCTCGCCCGCACAGATCGAGTATGCCGCGGAGATGGGCTTGGAGCACCACCTCGGCATGACCTGCGACCCGGTATGCGGACTGGTGCAGATACCCTGCATCGAGCGCAACGCCTACGCTGCGGCGCGTGCGCTGGACGCCAACCTGTACTCGGCCTTTACCGACGGACGCCACCGCGTGTCGTTCGACCGTGTGGTGGAGGTAATGAAGCAGACCGGACACGATCTGCCGTCGATCTACAAGGAGACCAGTCAGGGAGGTCTTGCAAAAGACTTCGACGACGAGAATTAACCCACGCGAGATACGCCGCCCGCCTGCACGGCCTGCGGCCCGACTGCCCGATACCCCCGACGACACGATGTCGCCGGGGATTTTTCGTATCCGGCGGCATGCACGGCATCGCCCCCGCCCCACCGCCGCATGCGGCCGAGCGGAGGTCTGATGCACAATATTTGCCCGGATATTTTGATTTCACGATATATTGTCGTATCTTTGTTTACTTTACCTTAAAAATAAAAGGCCTATGAAACGGACAATGGATTTTACTTACGAGCACTACGACTCGATCGAGGAGATGTCGGCCGAGGATCGCGAACTCGTATACAGCTCGCAGAGAGCCACCGAGACGGCCAACGCCCACTATTCGCATTTCAACGTAGGTGCGGCGGCCCGGCTGAAAAGCGGACGCATAATGTGCGGATCGAATTTCGAGAGCGAGGTATTTCCCGCCGGTCTGTGCGCCGAGCGTTCGCTGCTGTTCTATCTGCAAGCCAACCACGCCGACGACCCTATCGAGACACTGGCCATCGCTTCGCAGCCCTCCGAGAAGGAGTGTTATCCATGCGGACAGTGCCGTCAGGTAATGCTCGACGTCGAGCGTCGTCAGGGTTCTCCGATACGCATCATAATGAGCGGTGCCGGCACCGCGTCGGTCGTCGACACAGCCGCCAAGCTGCTGCCCTTTACCTTCAAACTCGATTAAGCAAGCCACACCGACGATGTTCTCTCCCGACGATATTCTATACGAAGACAACCACCTGCTGATCGTTAACAAACATGCCGGCGATCTGGTGCAGCCCTCGCCCGAGTGCGACGACGCGCTCGAAACGCAGATCAAGGCGATGATAAAGATACGCGACCACAAGCCCTCGGAGGTGTTTCTCGGCGTCGTGCACCGCATAGACCGCCCTGTAAGCGGCGCGGTAGTATTCGCCAAAACGTCCAAGGCGCTGGTACGCCTCAACGAGATGATACGCAACGGAGCCATACGGAAGACCTATTGGGCTGTTACGGAGCATGCGCCACAGAGCGACGAGGGAGAGCTGCGCCACTGGATTCTGCGCAACGGCAAGACCAACCGCTCGCAGGCCTTCGATACACCGCGCGCCGAAGCCAAGGAGGCGCGGCTGCGCTACCGCGTGGCGGCCGCATCGACCAACTACTCGCTCGTGGAGGTCGACCTGCTGACGGGACGCCACCACCAGATACGCGCCCAGCTCTCGAAGATAGGATGTCCTATCAAGGGAGACCTTAAATACGGAGCACGCCGCTCGAATCCCGACGGCGGCATATCGCTGCACTCGCGACGCGTGGAGTTGATACACCCAGTGCGCAAGGAGCCGATATGCGTTACGGCACCCGTACCGCAGGACAATCTGTGGCAGTTCTTCGAACAGAGTCAACGATAGCGCCATGCGAATACTCATTCAACGCGTAACCGAAGCGCACTGCGACATCGGCGGCAAGACCTTTTCGCAAATCGGAGGTGGAGCGGTCGTGCTTGTCGGCATAGGCCGCGACGATGCCGACGAAGACATCGAATATCTGGCACGCAAGCTCGTCGCCCTGCGCATATTCGACGACAGCGACGGGGTAATGAACCGTTCTCTCGCCCAGACGGGCGGCGAAGTGATGATCGTGAGCCAGTTCACATTGCAGGCATCGACGCGCAGAGGCAACCGCCCCTCGTGGATCAAGGCCGCTCCCGAGGAGATATCGCGTCCTCTGTACGATAGATTCGTTCGACGTGTCGAGGAGCTCCTGGGCAAGAGAACGGCTACGGGAGTATTCGGCGCCGACATGCGGATAACGCTTACCAACGACGGGCCGGTTACGATATGGATCGACTCGCACGACAGAGACTAAATGAAATCAGCTATATTCATGAGACCTATTAAATTACTATCTTTACTCGCGGCATGCACGATGCTTGCCGCCTGCAACGACGAGGAGGAGTTTACCTGCCGTCTGCAATCATTCGAGATCAGTGCCGTAACGACGACTACGGCGACGCTTACGGCCGTTATCGACGCAAGCGATATGGAGGCCGTCGACCAAATGGGCTTCTGCGTACGCAGAACATCCGACGTCGATTTCGAATGGATAGCGATACCCAAGTCGCGCACTATAATCTGCCGTCTCGACGATCTGGCAGAGGGGGCCACTTACGAATGCCGCGCCTTCGTGCGTGCCGTAGGCGAATCGTGGACATTCCCCGTCGAGCGCTTTACGACACAAAAGGGAGGGGGAAGCGATCCCGATCCCGATCCTAATCCGGATCCCGACCCCGATCCTACCCCAGACCCGGATCCCGATCCAAACCCTGATCCAGACCCCGATCCCGATCCGACGCCCGACCCCGACGGACCGGTATATCGCACCGGCTGGTTCGAGCTGCCGGTCGAGAACGATGCCGACGGCGACGGCCGCGACGACAAGAACCCGACCTACTACTATGCGCATCATTTGTGCGCAGGCAACGAGTCGAATGCACAGGACAACGGCTCGGCACGCAATTTCAGCGTATGTTACAGCAGCGAGCACCACTGTCCGGTATGGGTCGCAGCACCGCGTCACAAATGCTATTCGGGCTCGGCAAACCGCACCAACGCATACGGCCAAGACCCGCAGATACCGTCCGATATACAGTATTACAGCAAGTCTACGGGCGGAGGATGCAACAAGGGACACATGGTGGGTTCGGCCGAACGCACTTCGTCGTCGGCGACCAACCGTCAGGTGTTCTACTACACGAACATAGCACCGCAGAACATGTCGACGTTCAATACGGGCGGCGGCGCATGGAACAACCTCGAAGATCATATCGACGGACTGGTCTGCGCCGATACGCTCTACGAGGTGGTCGGCTGCTACTTCGACAGCTACACCGACGCCTACGGCTCGACATCGTCGCCGCGCCGCATAGAGTTCGGCGGCCGCAGCGACGTGAGCAAGCCCACGATGTTCTACTATGCGCTGCTGCGCACCAAGCGCGGCAACACCAAAAAGTCGGTCAGCGAATGTTCGGCCGACGAGTTGCAGTGCGTGGCATTCGTCATCAGCCACACCATGGAGAAGGGACACAAGCCGCAGGCCAAGGATATGATCTCGGTCGAGGCATTGGAGAGACTTACGGGTTTTACCTACTTCCCCAACGTGCCCAACGCCCCGAAGAAGACTTTCACACCGTCGGATTGGCTGTAATCGAGCCCCGGCGTAGCGTTGCGACGGTCGCATAGCCGCACGGCATGCGACCGTCGCGTTTATCGATAACCAACAAAACATCCGTCATGCTGATAGCACAACAGAAACGCAAGCAGAATATAGCCGAGTATATACTCTACCTTTGGCAGCTGGAAGACCTGCTCAGAGCCTTGCAGTTCAGCCCCGAGGCCATATACTCGCAGCTCGTGGCACCGACCGGCGCCGACGAGGAGCAGAAGCAGACCATATTTCTATGGTATATGGATATAGTCGGTCTGCTGCGCAAGGAGGGCAAGGAGCAGTCGGGACATCTCGACCACACGCTGCATCTGATAGCCGATATGCACAACCTCAATCTTCAACTGCTCTCGCTGCCCGTCGGCGAGCGTTACCGCACACTGGCGGCGCAACTGGCGCCCGAACTGCCCAGACTCAGGACCATAATCGGCAAGGAGGAGATGAGCGACACGGAGCTCTGCTTTCGGGCACTATATGCCGCCATGCTATACCGCATACGCGGCAAGGGCGGCGAACATGCCATAGAGGATACCATTGCCGTCGTCTCGCCCGTGATAGCCGAGCTGGCCTCGATGTACGGCAAGGTCGAACGCGGCGAAATCGATCTGTTCAAGGATTGATCGAAACCACTCGCCCGGCGCCGGACGCGCTGCCCGGAAGCCACGCAAAGCCGACGCCTTTATACGGCCTAAACCGAGCAAAACCGAAATAACCTCGACTTATAACCCACTGTCATGGACAACAGCCTGTATTTCCGAGAGAGAGCATACGCTCTCAAACCGTTGTTCGCAGAACTTATGCAATCGGTCGCCGGATACACGGATTACGACCTCAGACCGTTTTGCATTCAGTGGGGAAGGTCATACCCTACCGATGAAAATACCGGAATAATGTTTTACGGCCGGGCCACGAACGGGTGGATAACTACCGAAACGGATGTCGACAAATTATTTGATCCGGCATTCGACGACCGCATATTCGCACGAGACGACCAGATGCAATGGGTATACGATTGCGCAGGGACAGACAACCAATACAACTCCAACAGGTCGGCATTCTGGCGGATAATTCGTCAAGTAGCCAGAGGCTTCTACCCCTCGGGCGAGGAGCTGCTGCATGTGTGTTGGAGCAACGTTTGCAAGATAGCTCCCGACGGAGCAAATCCCGACAACTACCTATATTACGACCAGTTGCCCGCATGCCAAAGGATAATGCAGAAAGAGATCGAAATATTCAGCCCCAAGCATGTGGTTCTGCTGACAGGAAAAGGATGGGCGCATGATTTTCTCTTTTTCCTCAACGACAGCAAAGAGTACCTGCCAATCGCCTCTTATACATGGGGAAGTCGATATTGTGTGAAGGTCTACAAGATAGGAGAGGTATTTTTTTACCTCACAGAACACCCGCAGGGCAAGGACGAATCGACGCATGCCGCCGCTCTGATAAGGGCGATATCGGACAATATGTAACGAACGCGAAGCCATAGCCCGGATGCCCGATACTCGGGAAACGCCGAAAAAGGCCGCCCGACGGATCGGACGGCCTTATGCTTTTGCTCTGCCTTGCGTGCTTCGGCAGCGGATGCTACTTCGCCTCGGCGAACGCCTCGCGGATCATGCCGACGGCATTGGTCTGGATAGTGCGCTCGGTCGAGAGGATCATGTTCATTATGGCCTTGGGAGTCGACTTGCCGTGACCTATCGTCACGGGAGCATTGACTCCGAGAACGGGCGTACCGCCGAAGTTCTCGTAATTCATCTGACCCCAGAAGTCGTTGGTATGACCCATGCGGCAGTTGATCTGGTAGAGGCCTTCGGCCATCTTCAAGATCGTGTTGCCGACGAAGCCGTCGCAGATAATCACATCGGCGATCTTGCCCGTAAAGATATACGACGACTCGACGTTACCGACGAAGTTGTACTTGCCGGCTGCACCGTCGGCCTCCATGAGCTGGTAGGCCGCCTGAGCCTGCGCATTGCCCTTCGACGGCTCCTCGCCGATGTTCAGAAGCGCGACACGCGGCGATTCGATGCCCATGACCGACTTGGCGAATGCCGAGCCGATCAACGCATACTGCGCCAGAACCTCGGGCTTGCAGTCGACATTCAGACCGACATCCATAAGCACCGCAGGACGCGATGCCAGCGTGGGTATGAACGACGAAATGGTAGGTCGCATCACGCCCTCGATAGGCTTGACGGCGAACATCGAACCGACCATCATGGCTCCCGTCGAACCGGCGCTCGCGAAGCCGTGGATAAGTCCCTTGGCCAGATAGCCGAAACCGACCGTTATGCTCGAATCGCTCTTGGCCTGAAAAGCCTTTGCCGGGTGGTCGCCCATCTCGATGACCTCCGTGGTATGGACGATATCGAATCTGTCGGCATCGCAGCCCTCGGCCGCCAGCACCTCGCCGATGCGCGCGCTGTCGCCGAAGAGCACGATACGGCTCCCCTCCTTCAATCTGTCGAGCGCCATGACGGCACCCTTGACCGCTGCCTCGGGGGCGAAGTCGCCGCCCATGGCATCAAGACCTATCTTTATCATAAGCCGGGTGTTTATTTTTAGTGTTACTCGTTTACCTCGTCAAAGAAAAAAAGAGCACACCTCAGCCGGAGTTGTGCTCTGTTCGACGAAGCTCGTTTTACTCTGCGGCCTTCTTCTCGATAGCCAGCTTGCCGCGGTAGAAACCGCACTCGGGGCATACGCGGTGGTAGAGTACTGCCGAACCGCAGTTAGAGCAGGTCACGACCGTCGGAACGACAGCCTTGTAGTGAGTTCTTCGCTTGTCTCGGCGAGTAGACGAGACTTTGTGTTTAGGATGTGCCATTTTACAATGTTATTTTAAGTTTTATCAATATCGTTTGCGGTTATGCCCGGACACCTGACGGATAAGCGCCCATGCAAGCCTGCTGTTTCAACTCTCGGACTGCTCGTCCGCTCCGCTCTGCGACTCCATGCGGCTCTTCAACTCGGCCAGCCGTGCGGCGGCCTCCTCGCCTATGCCGCAGTTGTCGGCATTCTCGGCTTCGGCGGCACGGCGGTCGAACTCCTCGGCCGACATCACTCCGAAACGCGCCAGCATATCGGGGTCGCACTCCCCCTCGGGGTGTACGCGCCGATACGGCAGCGACAGAACGATGCTCTCGTAGATATATTGCGTCAGATCGACACTGTCCTCGGCCGGCGAAATCCACATTACCTCGCCGTCGTAGTCGTCGGTCCGGTCCGAGAAGCGGACCAGCAGGTCTCCCTCGAACGACACCGGCACGTCGCAGTCTTCCAGACAGCGGTCGCACTGGCAGACTACGCTGCCCGCGATCGAGGCGTGTATCTCCAACATCGTCTCCGAGCGGTGCATGTCTATATGCGCCGTACAATCGCCGCCGAGGATCTCCGCCCTCGAATAGCTCTCGAACAGAGAATCGCCGACCTTGAAGTCGAATTCGTAATCTCCCTCTTTCAACCCCTTAAAGGGTATAACGTATGGCATCGTACGACACATTTCCACGCATTTAGTGTGCAAATTTATAACATTTTCCCAAAATGTGCAAATAATTGCTACATTTGTGGCAAAGTTTTACCGATCGAAAACATCCGTCGATATGTCCGAAAGATTCCATATAGAGGTCGCCTCGCGCTACGAGGAGCTGTGGCGCTACAACATCGAACTCACGGGGCAGACAGCCGACAGCGGTGGCAGCCGCCTCGAATACATCTCGGCATCGAGCTTCGTCGCGCCCGTCGGCTCGAAACTCGAAGCCGCCCCCGAAGGCTATTCGCCCGCCGGGCGCGACATCGGCATCGACACCGAGCCGGCCGAGTCGCTTACACTATATATATATGTAATCCCCAACACGCTGCCCACAGAGCGCACGGTCGATCTGGTCAAGCCCTTCACGCTCGACGTGAGGATCAGCCGCGGCGAAGAGATGCTCTACGACCGCCACCTTTCGATCAACCAGTTCTCGGGCGACAATATCGAAATCAAGCTCTGACCGGCGCCTGCGGCGCTGCATCCCCCGTCGCAATCGCGGCCGCAAACGGCGCGAAGTTGCGGCCGGCGCAGCCCGTCAGGCCTCGAAAACGAAAAATTTGTTTTTACGCGAAATAGTCGTAACTTTGCGCCGGTTTAACCTTAAAGTCATGATTATGAAACATGCTTACGTTTTCCCCGGCCAGGGAGCACAGGCCCCGGGCATGGGCAAGGATCTTTACGATAACGTACCTCTGGCCAAAGAGATGTTCGAAAAGGCCAACGAGATACTCGGCTTCCGCATCACGGACATCATGTTCGAGGGCACGGCCGAGGAGTTGAAGCAGACGAAAGTCACGCAGCCCGCGGTATTCCTCCACTCGGTCATTCTGGCCAAGTCGCTCGGCGTAAATCCCGACGCCGTAGCAGGACACTCGCTCGGCGAGTTCTCGGCTCTGGTAGTGGCCGGTGCGCTGTCGTTCGAGGACGGCTTGCGTCTGGTCTCGAAGCGTGCGCTGGCGATGCAGAAGTGCTGCGAGATGCAGCCCGGAGGCATGGCCGCCGTACTGGGTCTGGCGGACGACGTAGTGGAGAAGGAGTGCGCCGCAGTCGACGGCGTTGTCGTAGGAGCCAACTACAACTGCCCCGGACAGCTCGTCATATCGGGTGCCAATGCAGCCGTCGACGAGGCCTGCGAGCGTTTGAAGGCCGCCGGAGCACGTCGCGCACTGCGCCTGCCCGTGGGCGGAGCTTTCCACTCGCCGCTTATGGAGCCGGCACGTCAGGAGCTCGAAGCGGCTATCGCCGAGGCTTCGTTCGCCGCACCGGCATGCCCCGTATACCAGAATGTCGACGCGAAACCCTATACCGATCCCGCAGCCATAAAGGCCAACCTCATCGCACAGCTTACCGCTCCGGTGCGCTGGACGCAGATCGTCGAGAACATGATCGCCGACGGCATCGACGAGTTTACCGAGCTGGGCCCCGGCACAGTATTGCAGGGACTCATCACCAAGGTCAGCCGCGAGGCTAAGGCCGAGTCGAAGTCGACGCTGTAACAGCGGCTGCGGCAGGCTTGCCGAAAGTTCCGCCTCGGAATATATACAGCATAAAAATACCGGATTAAGGCAATTTCATGAAAATTGCCTTAATTTTTTAATAATATTCGCCAATAAATTTAATAATATAAAATATTTTTTTAGTATATTTGTCGTCGGAATATTAATATTTAATTAATACGACGATGACCTCGCTCACGAAATTCTTCAACATCGACTCCGATGCCTCGCTCAAAGGCATCACGCACAAGAACAACATCATCAAACGCAACATCATTGCGTACATGGCCGTAAACGGCGAATGCACGCTGTCGGAGTTGACGCGCGAGCTGCATATTTCGGTGCCGACGATGACCAAGCTCGTACAGGAGCTCGTCGACGAGAAGATCGTGAACGATCTGGGAAAGGTCGAGACCCCGGGCGGACGCCGCCCCAACGTATTCGGACTGGCCAACTCGGCGATCTACTTCGCCGGCGTGAACGTCGGACGCGACCACATGACATACGTCATAACCGACTTGCAGAACAACATCATCAAGGAGGTTACCGACACTACCTTCGAGCTTGTCGACCGCTCGCAGTGCCTCGAACGCATATGCTCCAACATCGCCGAGTTCATCGACACGTGCGGCATCGAGCGCGGCAAGATTCTGGGCGTGGGCGTATCGATCGTCGGCCGCGTGAATCCCGATGCGGGACGTTCGTACAAGTACTTCACATCGAGCGAGGAGTCGCTGTGCGACATCATCTCGCAACGAATAGGCATTCGCGTGCTTCTCGAAAACGACACCCGCGCGCGCTGCTATGCCGAGTACACCAACGGCAAGTCCAAAGACGAGAGCAACGTGCTCTATCTGCACATGGGACGCGGCGTGGCGATAGGCATAGTCATCGACGGCAAGCTATACTACGGCAAGAACGGCTTCGCGGGAGAGTTCGGCCATATCCCCTTCTTCGACAACGAGATCATTTGCGCCTGCGGAAAGAAGGGCTGCCTCGAAACCGAGGTGTCGGGCATAGCCATCGAGGAGAGGATCATAAAGCTCATCAAGAGCGGCGTGAATACGATCCTGCGCCAGATGTACGACCGCGGCGAAGCGATACACATCAACGACATCATAGCTGCGGCACGCAACGACGACAACCTATCCATAGAGCTCATCGAGGAGGCGGGAGAGAAAGTCGGCAAGGCCGTGGCATTCCTCATCAATACGTTCAACCCCGAGACGGTCATCGTAGGCGGCAACCTCGCCGCAGCAGGCGAATATCTCATGTTGCCGCTGAAATCGTCGACCAACAAATACTCGCTCAACCTCGTATACAAGGATACCAAGTTCCGCGTGTCGAAGATGAACGAGAGCGCCAACGCATGGGGCGTGGCGATGCTGATCCGCAACAAGGTTATCGGGCTGTAAAGAGATGATGCTCCAAGCCGACAAATGCCGCCTCAGGGCCGTCGAGCCGGCCGACGTCGATTCGATGTATATCTGGGAGAACGATCCGGATGTGTGGCGCGTGAGCGGCACGACGGAGCCCTTCTCGCGCGAGAGGCTGCAACGCTTCGTCGAGGAGCAGCGCTTCGACATCTATGCCACCCGGCAGCTGCGACTGATAATAGAGGCTCCGGACGGTCGGAGCGTAGGTGCGCTCGACATTTTCGACTTCGACCCGCAGATGCGCCGTTTCGGCATAGGCATACTCATATACGACCGCTCCGACCGCCGGCAGGGCTACGCGGCATCGGCCGTCGAGGCCGTCAAGAGATACGGCCGCGACACGCTCGGCGTACACCAGATATGGTGCTCGGCGAGCGAGGACAACCGGGCGAGCCTTGCGCTGTTCGGCAAGGCGGGGTTCGAGATCTGCGGCCGCCGCCGCGACTGGATCCTTACGCCAGAGGGCTATCGCGACGATATCATGATGCAGTGGATCGCACGCTGAGTCGTCGGCCGTTACGAAATTTTAGCTATATTCGCACACTAATTTAACGATAATGGAAAAATACGAATCGCAACAGAGACAGATACGCCATTCGGCAAGACAGATATTTCCGCTGCTTTCGCGCCTCGACATGCTCACGCCGGCCTTGCAGGACAAGGTGGAGGGTTGGCAGGCCGACGCCGACAGCTGTTCGTTCCGCGTCAAGGGATTCGACGTCCGACTGCGCATAGAGGAGAGGGTCGAGCCCAAACACGTGAAGATCATAGGCGATCAGGGAGGCGTGCCGATCGACTTCGCCTTCTGGATCCAGCTGCACGAAGTCGACGCCGACGACACCCGAATACGTCTGGTGCTGCATGCCGACCTTAACATGATGATGCGCATGATGATAGGCGGAAAAATCAAGAAAGGGCTCGACCAGGCGGTCGACGGTTTGGCCGAAGCGTTGAACAGATTTTAAGCGAGCTTTCGTTTTTTGCATTATATTTGCATCACAGTGTTTTGCGACTGACGAATTAATACGAAAAATTATCTTTTTGTTGCAAATTATACTAAATAGGCGTATATTTGCAAACCGATATAACGAACACCCGGCGCATCCGGCCTCACGACAGGCCGCAGAATCGCACGACGAGCGGAGAGACCGATGAACGAGTTACAATCGAGATATCGATAAAGGACAGAAAAACAATTAATTACTATTATTAAACCAAGTTATAGCTATGACAAAGGCAGACATCGTAAATGAGATTGCAAAATCTACCGGCGTAGAGAAGGTACAGGTACAGGCCATCGTGGAGGCTTTCATGGAGAACGTCAAGAACTCTATGATCGGCGGCGAGAACGTATATCTCCGCGGTTTCGGCAGCTTCATCATCAAGAAGCGCGCTACCAAAGTCGCCCGCAACATCTCAAAGAATACAACTATTACCATACCCGAGCATAATATCCCGGCATTCAAGCCCTCTAAGAGTTTTGCAGGCAAGGTAAAGTAGTATTTGCAAACCCAATATTAAAAAATTAATAACTATGCCAAACGGAAAGAAGCACAAGCGTCATAAGATGGCTACTCACAAGCGCAAGAAGCGTCTTCGTAAGAATCGTCATAAGAAGAAGTAGTGGCAATCTTGCTGATCATAGGTAAAAGCTAAGGCGAGTATGTCCTTAGCTTTACCTGTTTTTGATCGAGGCATCGAATTAACAATCGATCGATGAACAGAGAATTAATTATCAATGTAAATCCAACCGAGATCTCTATCGCCCTGTGCGAAGACAAGGTGCTGGTCGAGCTCAACAAGGAGCAGTGCCAGACGGGCTTCGCCGTCGGGGACATCTATCTGGGCAAGGTGCGCAAGATAATGCCCGGGCTCAACGCCGCGTTCGTCAACGTGGGGCACGAAAAGGACGCATTCATCCACTATCTCGATCTGGGAAACCAGTTCCTCTCGCTGAAACGCGTCGTCGGCAGCTACCAGCCGGGCAAGCGCTCGGTCAAGGTCGAGTCGATGAAGCTCGAAGAGTCTATCGACAAGACCGGCAAGATCGGCTCCTACCTCGAAGTGGGACAGATCGTCATGGTTCAGATCGCCAAGGAGGCTATCTCGACCAAGGGACCGCGCCTTACGGCAGACATTTCGCTGGCCGGACGCAACGTAGTGCTCGTGCCATTCTCGAACAAGATCTTCATATCGCAGAAGATACGTTCGACAGAAGCGAAGAAACGACTTAAAAAGACTGCGGCGGCCGTGCTGCCGAAGAACTTCGGTGTGATAATACGCACGGCTGCGGCCGATGCCAAGGACGCCGATATCGAACAGGACATACTCTCGCTGGTCGAGAGGTGGAACAAGACGTTGGCCGCAATACGCAAGAATCAGGCTCCCGCACTTTTGATGAGCGAGATGAGCCGTGCCAACACTATCATACGCGACTCGCTCAACGACACCTTCTCGCAGATTACCGTCGACGACGAGGCGATGTACAACGAGATACGCAACTACGTCAAGGTCATAGAGCCTAAAATGGAGAAACTCGTCAAGCTCTACAAGGGGCAGGTTCCCATTTTCGACAACTTCGACGTATCGAAACAGATAAAGTCCTTATTCGCGAAATACGTCTCGCTGCGCCGCGGCGCCTATCTCATCATAGAGCACACCGAAGCGATGCACGTGATAGACGTCAACTCGGGCAACCGCACCAAGGCCGAAGACAATCAGGAGCAGACGGCATTGGAGGTCAACCTTGCAGCCGCCAAGGAGATAGCGCGCCAGCTGCGTCTGCGCGACATGGGCGGCATCGTCATCATAGACTTCATCGACATGCACAAGGCCCAGAGCCGCCAGATGCTGCACGAGGAGATGACCAAGATGATGTCCACCGACAAGGCCAAGCACACCATACTGCCGCTCACGAAGTTCGGACTGATGCAGATCACGCGCCAGAGGGTGCGTCCGGTAGCCGTCGAAGAGACCACCGACGTATGTCCCACGTGCCACGGCACAGGACGCGTCGAGCCTACCATACTGCTCGAAAAGAAGATCGAGAACCAGATACAGCTGCTCGCCTGCGAACGTCACAAGAAATACGTCAATCTGCGCGTAAGTCCCTACGTGGCCTCGTATATATGCCACGGACTGTGGTCGCTGCGCCGCCGCTGGATGTACCGATACAAGATCCGGATCAAGGTCACGTCCGACCAGAGCGTCGGCATGATCGATGTGAACTACCTCGACGAGAAGGGCTCGCCGCTTATATCCTGAGCCTTGCGCCGGGGATAAGCCGCAGGCGAGATCGGCCTCCGACAAGTCCCGGCAGAGAGGATTCTGCCCGCCTTGTCGGGGCGTAGAAAAGATATCCGGCAGGGAACGGCTTCATGAAGCCGAGCGTAGGGCCAAGCTTGCTCGGACTATGCCGTGCCGTAGAAAAAGTCGAAAAATTTCAACGATATGCTGCAACTTGTCGAGGGGTCTGCAAACCTCTCGTCGACAGTCGAATCACTCAACCGAAAAGGCGCTACCGTCCATCTCAAACAGATGGTCGGCGGGGCTTTTTCGCTATATGCCGCCGCTGCGGCAGTGCGTGCGGGCGGCATCCACATCTTCGTAGCCGACGACCGCGATGCGGCCGCCTATCTGGCCAACGACTTCTACCAGCTGCTCGACGAGAGTGTCGTATATTTCTTTCCGTCGGCCTACAAGCGTTCGATAGCCTACTCGCAGCAGGATGCGCAGGGCGTGGTGCAGCGCACGGCGGCGCTGACGGCCATAAGGGGCGCAGCAAGGCCCTACATAGCCATCTGCACCTACCCCGAAGCTCTGGCCGAGACGGTCGCCGACCGACAGCGGCTCGCACGGCGCACGCTTACCCTCAGCGTAGGCGACAGCATGGCGCAGAGGCAAATCGTCGAGAGGCTCGAAGAGATGTCGTTCGAGAAGGTCGAGTTCGTCTACCAGCCCGGACAGTACTCCGTGCGCGGCGGCATAGTCGACATATTCTCATACGCCGAGTCGAAGCCCTACCGCATAGACCTGTTCGGCGACGAGATCGACTCTATCCGACGCTTCGACATATCGAGCCAGCTGTCGTCAGAGCGTCCCGACACGGTGGAGATCATACCCAACATGGACGATGCAGACGAGGAGCGCATCTCGCTGGCGGCATTCGTCTCGGAGGGTACGGTATGGTTTACCGATGCCGATCATGCGCTGGGCAAGGTCAACGAAATACGCAAGAAGCTGCTCTCGCAGCTCGACGAACCGTCGACCATAGACCGCCACCTCAGCTCGCGCAATGCGCTGCTGAGGGACATGGAGAGGATGTGCATAGTCTCGCTGAAAGACAATCTCAAAGAGCGCCGCGCCGACACGACAATCGAATTTCGCCAGTCGCCGCAGCCGGCATTCAACAAGAACTTCGAGATGCTGGCCGACGACATAATCGCCTCGTCGCAGCGCGGTTATACAACGTGGATACTGTCGCAGAACAAGATACAGATCGAACGACTGACCAACATTTTCCACCAGATAGGACGTCGCAACGTCGCGTTCCGCACGCTGCCCGCCGTCCTGCACGAGGGCTTCGTCGACAACGATCTGAAAATATGCGTATACACCGATCATCAGATCTTCGACCGCTACCAGCGCTACCGCATCCGCGGCGAGATCAAGCGCGACGAGCAGATGACCGTGGCCGAGCTCAACGCCTTGAAGGTCGGCGACTACGTAGTACACATAGATCACGGCGTCGGACGCTTCGGCGGCCTTGTCAAGCTCAACGACAACGGCCGTATCAAGGAGGCCATAAAGCTGATCTACAAGGACAACGACATACTCTTCGTCAACGTGCACGCCCTGCACCGCATATCGCGCTACAAGAGCGGCGAGGGCGAACCGCCCAAGATTTACAAGCTCGGCGGCGGCGCATGGCAGAAGTTGAAGACGGCGACCAAGAAGGCCGTTAAGGACATCTCGCGCGAGCTGATAGCGCTATATGCCAAGCGCAAGGCATCGAAGGGCTTCGCCTTCTCGGCCGACGGCTACCTGCAACAGGAGTTGGAGGCGTCGTTCGTATGGGAGGATACGCCCGACCAGCAGAGCGCCTCGCAGGCCGTAAAGCGCGACATGGAGTCGGAGCAGCCTATGGATCGTCTCGTATGCGGCGACGTGGGCTTCGGCAAGACCGAAGTTGCCATACGCGCCGCGTTCAAGGCGGCTGTCGACGGCAAACAGACGGCGGTGCTCGTGCCCACGACCATACTCGCACTGCAACACTACCGCTCCTTCTCGGAGCGCCTGCGCGACCTGCCCGTCAAGGTCGAGTATCTCAACCGCACCAAGTCGGCCAAGCAGACGCGGCAGATACTCGAAGATCTCGCCGCAGGCAAGATAGATATTATAATAGGTACGCACAAGATACTCGGCAAGCAGGTCAAATTCCACGATCTGGGGCTGCTGATTATCGACGAGGAGCAGAAATTCGGCGTCGCGGCCAAGGAGAAGCTCACGCAGATGTCGGTGTCGATCGACACGCTGACGCTGACCGCCACGCCCATACCGCGCACGTTGCAGTTCTCGCTCATGGGTTCGCGCGACCTGTCGATCATCTCCACGCCGCCGCCCAACCGCCAGCCGATAGTAACCGAGTCGCACGTCTTTTCCGAGGAGGTCGTACGCGACGCTATCGAGGAGGAGCTGTCGCGCGGCGGACAGGTATACTTCGTGCACAACCGCGTCGACGACCTGATGTCGGTCGAGGGGATGCTGCAACGGCTCTGCCCCAAGGCGCGTATCGGCGTGGGACACGGACGGATGCCGGCCGAGCAGCTCGAACGCCTCGTCATGGACTTCATCTACGGCGAGTACGACGTGCTGCTGACCACGACGATCGTCGAGAACGGAATCGACGTACCGAACGCCAATACGATCATCATCGACAACGCGCAGAATTTCGGTCTGAGCGACCTGCACCAGCTCCGCGGCCGTGTCGGACGCTCCGACCGCAAGGCGTACTGCTATCTCATTACCCCGCCCAACGAGCTGTTAGGCGGAGACTCGCGCCGCCGTCTGAGGGCCATAGAGGAGTTCTCCGATCTGGGCTCGGGCTTCAACATTGCCATGCAGGACCTCGACATACGCGGTGCGGGCAATCTGCTGGGTGCCGAGCAGAGCGGCTTCATAGCCGACATAGGCGTCGAGACATACCAGAAGATCATGCAGCAGGCGATATCGGAGCTGCGCTCCGAGGGGCTCGACGTATCGGGTCTGACGCAGGCCGAGAACGATGCCATGCAGAGCATCGGCTTCATCGACGACGCCACGATCGATATCGACGTCGAGGCCTCGCTGCCCGACAGCTACGTCCATTCGCAGTCCGAGAAACTGCGCCTGTACCGCGAGCTGGACTCGCTGCAATCGGAGGAGCAGCTGACCTCGTTCGCCGCGCGTCTCGAAGACCGCTTCGGTGCGCTGCCCGAGGCCACGGTCGAGCTGATGAACGTGGTGCGTCTGCGCCGCGAGGCGGTGCGTCTGGGCATGGAGCGCGTCAAGGTCAAGAACGGGCTGATGATAGTGTGGTTCGTCGGCGACGAGTCGTCGCCCTATTACAAGAGCGACACCTTCATGGGGCTTCTGCGCAAGGTCACGGCCGACGCCGAACGATTCGTGCTCAAACAACACAATAACCGGCTTGCGATGACCGTTAGGAAGGTACGCAACATAGCGCAGGGGGTCGAAGTGCTGAGGGCGCTTTGGATGATATACGGACAAGATAGATGAACCTGATAATAGATAGGGGCAATACCCTGACCAAAGCGGCTGTCGTCGACCGGGGACGCATAGTATCGATGCAGAGCTTCGAGCGGCTCGACATGCGCCGGCTCGACCAGTTCGTCGGACGCTGCGGCGCTATCGACAAGGCCATAATATGCTCGACGGCAGGCGATACGGAGGCGCTGGCGCAGCACCTCGAAGGATCGGTCGGCCTCGTGCTGCGATTCGTCCCCTCGCGCGTTGCCGTACCGATCGGCAACGACTACCTGACGCCCGAGACGCTCGGCGCCGACCGCCTCGCCGCAGCCGTCGGGGCGACCACGCTCTACCCCGGACGCGATCTGCTGATAGTGGACATGGGCACAGCCATAACGATCGATCTGGTCGAGGGCGGAGTATACCGCGGCGGCAACATATCGCCTGGCATGAATATGCGCTTCCGGGCACTGCACGACTACACGGCGCGTCTGCCACTGGAATCGGCCACGGACGAGATAATGACGCTGGGCAACACCACCTCGACTGCTGTCGGGCAGGGTGTCATGCAAGGCATCGTAAACGAAATAGAGGGATATATCGAATCGTTTTCGAAAAAAAATCGCGAAATATCCACTATTTTTACAGGCGGCGACGCAAAACACTTTGTAAAGAGAATTAAAAATGCGATATTTGCAGACTGTGAATTGGTGGTTTGCGGATTGAACAGAATTTTGGACTACAATGCAAATAAAGAATAAACTGATACTTTGCCTGACTGCGGCCCTCGCGGCTATGGGATTCGAAGCCTCGGCGCAGACGAGCAGCATAAACGCCTATTCGCCCTACTCGATGTACGGGCCGGGCGAGCTGTCGACGCCGGGCAACGTCGCCATGCGGTCTATGGGCGGCGTGGGTCTGGGTCTTCGCAACACCGGTCAGATCAATACGTTGAATCCGGCAGCACTGAGCGTGGCTCCGTCGAAGAGCTTCCTCATGGACTTCGGCGTCGACGGCACGCACTTCCGCAACAACCAGCAGAAATATACCGCCGACGGGGCGGCAGCGTATAAGGCTAAAACGGCATACAACACAGTCAACTTCCACAACCTGTCGATAGCATTCCCGATAGCCCGCGGACTGGGCGGCGCCGTCAGCGTCGCGCCTTACAGCAGCGTCGGCTACAAGGTCAAGAATACGGAGGATAATCAGGACATATGGGCCGACGTGGGACGCGTCATGTACGGATACGACGGCGACGGCGACATAACCGAAGTCAAGCTCAGCATAGGCTGGGAGGTGGCGCGCAACTTCTCGATAGGCGTAGCGGCCAAATACTACTGGGGCAACATCGAGCGCAACTACTCGGCCACGGCGGTCAACATCATTACCGGCAGCGGCGAGGTGGCCTCGACCGTGGGCGTAGACAAGTATCAGGTGTCGAACTTCAAGTTTCAGGCCGGCGTGCAGTGGAACGCCATACTCGACAACAAGCGCATCCTTACCTTCGGTGCGACATACGATCTGGGCGGCAAGCTCAATCCCGACAAGACGAGCTACGTGTATACCAACAACATATTCAACCAGCTGCATCCGTTCCCCGTACGCGACCGCATCGACGCCGTCGAGCTTCGGCTGCCGCATCAGGCCGGTATCGGCGTATACTATCAGGACAGAACCATAGCATGGGGCGTCGACTACGTATATGCCAACTGGGGCGGCGACAACGGCTCTTTCGCCGAGAACGCCACGAAGGGCATCCGCGTAGCTTACAGCGACACGCACACGATCAAGGCCGGCTTCGCCATAACGCCGCGAATGCTGGATGCGCGCAACTACCTCAACCGCATGACCTACCGCATAGGCGCCCGCGTGGGCAACTATTACCAGACATTCGCCGGACAGCGCATCGACTGCTTCGCCGTAACGGCCGGTCTGGGATTCCCCGTCAGGCTGTGGGGCTCGTCGTCGATCAATCTCGGATTCGAATTCGGGTGCATGAGAGCTCCCGACTCGGTCGCAATCGACGCCCGACGCATCGGACTGGTCAACCAGAAATATTACAAGCTGTCGCTCGGATTCAACCTGTTCAGCGCCGATACGTCGGACTACTGGTTCGTCCGCCAGAAATACGATTAGCGGCATCGCATCAGACGAAACCTAACAAAAACAGTAAAAGCAAAAAATAAAACGACATGAAAAAGATCTCAACAATTCTTATCGCCGCTGCGGCCATGTTCGGCTCCGAAGCCATGGCGCAGTTGGATCTGAACGATCCCAAGTTCGCCGTCTGGGGCGAGACGGTCGAGGAGCGTCAGTCTAACCTCGGCGCGAGCAACTACCTCAAAGAGGCGCTCGACAGCAAGGACTACGTCTCGGCTACGGGCTATCTGCAACAGCTCCTCAACAACTGCCCCTCGGCACAGCAGCAGACATTCGCCCGCGGCGTGACGCTCTACAAGAACAAGGCGGCTCGCGCCAAGAGCCTGGCAGAGAAGAACATGTACATCGACTCGATCATGCTTCTGCACGACCTGCGCATCAAGTACTTCGGCGACCACCCGAAGAACGGCCGCGACTACATCCTCGACATGAAGGCGCGCGACATGCTCCGCTACCGCGAGTCGGATCGTCCGGCGCTTCTCGCATCGCTCAAAGAGGCTATCGACGCCGGCATCGAGACGGGCAAGACCAATATCGACATCGTTGCGATCTACTACAAGAACCTCTGCGAGGACTTCAGCTATGACGACAACATCACGGCCGATATCATCCTCGACGAGTACGAGCGTCTCTCGCCGCTGTTCGCAGGCGTTACGGGCGAGGACGAGCAGTATAAGGATACGTTCGAGACGAGCTTCGGCATGAGCGGCGCAGCCAGCTGCGAGAACCTCGAAGCGCTCTTCTCGAAGAAGCTCGCCGAGACGCCCGACGACGAAAAGCTGCTCGGCCAGGCCGTGGCTCTGATGTCGCGCGCCAACTGTTCGAGCGACTTCTTCTTCGACATCACCGAGCGTTACTACACGATCAAGCCCTCGTCTGAGACGGCATTGTTCCTCGCTCAGGGATTCCAGAACAAGGGCGAGTCGGAGAAGGCGTTGAAGTATCTGCGCGAGGCTCTGGCCGTCGAGACCGACCCGGCCGAGAAGGAGCTGCTCTACGTGCGCATAGGTCTTATCGAGATCGGCGACAAGCACTACTCTGCGGCAGCCGAGGCTGCACGTCAGGTACGCGGCATCAACCCCGACAACGGTTACGCATACTTCATCCTCGGACAGTGCTATGCCGCTTCGTCGTGCGAGGACAAGTTAGGCGGAGCATCGGTCTACTGGGCTGCATACGACGCCATGAGTCAGGCCGCCTCGCTGCTCAAAGACGAGCCCGAGACGCAGAAGGCCGCTCAGCAGATGATGAACGCCTACCGCGCCGCATTCCCGCAGCAGGAGACCTGCTTCTTCGCCGACCTTACGGCCGGTTCGCGCTACACCGTACAGTGCGGTCTGGCGGCAGGTCAGGTTACCACGGTACGCTACCGCTAACGGCTCGCAAGGCGATACGACTCGAAGTATGTCGCAGCGACCGGTAACACGATATCTCGCAGTAGCACTCTCCTTGGCGGGGAGTGCTATATTGCTATTCTCGTGCGGGCACAAGATGTCCGACACACAATACGACCCCGAGACCCTTATGACCGAGTCGAGCGAAAACCGCACTGTCATAATGTCCGAGAACGGGTGCGTCTCCTACGAGTTCACAACGCCGCTGGTCGAGGGCTACGGCATGGCGACCAACCCCTACCGCGAGTTTCGCCGCGGGGTCGACATCAAGACCTTTACGTCCGATACGCTGCCGCTGACCGACGCCACGCTGCGCGCCAACTATGCAATATACTACGAGAACCAGAAACTCTGGGAGGCCAAGGGCAACGTCGTCATATACAAGTTCAACCGCAAGGAGGGCGACACGACCGTCGTCAGCCGCACCGAGGTCTACACGCAGCAGCTGTTCTGGAACGCCAAGACCAAACAGATATACTCTAACGTCGACACCAAGGTATTGCAGAGCGACGGCTGGCACTTCGGCGTAGGCTTCGATGCCGACGAGTCGTTGAAGAACATCCATTTCCGCAAGTATATGAGCGAAATGGAGTTCGAAATGGAGGGCGATGCCGCCGGCAGCGGCACACGGCGCGAAGCGCACGGCAGCGACGACGACAAGAAGAGCGAAGCGACGAAGCGGACTGCGTCGAAACCGGCCGCGAAGCCGGCCAAAAAGCCGGCAGAATCGATGTCGGCACCCGGCAAACCGGGCGATATCGGCACACCGGCAAATACCGACACGCGCACGAGGCTCGATATAGGCCAGCGCTCCGAGGCGGTGGCTTCGACTGCGGCGCGTCCCGAGCGGGTCAGAATGACGCAGCCGACACGGCAGGAGTCGCAACCCGCACGACAATAGAACGGCAAACACACCTGAAACGATGATAACATACATAGTGTTGGTGATAACGATGCTGATCCTTTCGGCATTTTTCTCGGGCATGGAGATCGCCTTTCTGAGCAAGAACCGCCTGCGCGAAGAGATCGACCGCAAGCAGAGCTCGATGTTCAGATACATAAGCGACGTCTTCTCGCGCAACCCGGGCAACTACATAACGACGATACTGGTAGGCAACAACATCTCGCTGGTGGTCTACTCGCTCTGCATGGAGATGCTGCTGGCCGCGTCGCTGGGGCTGAGGAACGTAGTGCTTGTCAGCGTCGTCTCGACGGTCATCGTGCTGTTCGCGGCCGAGTATCTGCCCAAGTCGGTATTCAAGCGCAACCCCAATTTCTACTACTCGCTGCTCGCGCCGGTCATATTCGCATTCTACATACTGCTCTACCCCATTGCTCGCCTTACCACGCTGCTCTCCTACGGTCTGCTGCGTCTGGGAGGCCGCCGAGTCGAGGCTCGCAGCATGCAGACGGCATTCAACCGCGACGACCTGGCGGGTCTGGTCGAGGCCGAAAACGTAGAAGTGCAGCAGGACGACGAGGACGACATACGTCTGTTCCAGAATGCGCTCGACTTCGCCGACCTGCGCGTGAGGGACTGCATGGTGCCGCGCGTCGACGTCGAGGCGGTCGACATCGAATCGACCGATATCGAGCAGCTGACCCAGCTTTTCGTCGACAGCCACTTCTCCCGCATATTCGTCTGGCGCGAGAGCATCGACAACATCGTGGGCTACGTCAACTCCAAGAGTCTGTTCCTCAAACCCCGATCGATCGACGACATGTTGATGAAGGTCATATACGTGGCCGAGACCCTGCCGTTGCAGACCATGTTGGAGACCTTCATGAAGCGCAAGGCCTCGATCGCCGTAGTCATCGACGAGTTCGGCGGTACGGCCGGCATCATATCGCTCGAAGATGTTCTGGAACAGATATTCGGCGAGATCGAGGACGAGCACGACGTGCACGAAATGGTAGAAAAGCGGATATCGGAGCACGAATGGGTGTTCTCGTGCCGTCTCGAAGTGGACTACCTGAACGAGCATTACGGTCTGGGCATCGACGAAAGCGACGAGTACGACACTCTGGCAGGATATATAATCTACAATCACGACGGCATACCAGCTCAGGGCGAGGCGTTTACCGTGGGAGGATACCGTTGCAGGGTGCTGCGCCGCACAGGGTCGCGCATCGATCTGGTGCGCATGAAGCGGCTGAATTGAAATTATATGGTATCAGGTTGACCCTCTTTTAGAAAAATTTATTATCTTTGAAGGCTAATTCGAACAATACGATAAACAAATAAAGTTTTTTATGGCAACATTAAACACACTACGAACCAAATACGGCATCGTGCTTTCGATCGTCATCGCTGTCGTACTTTTGGCGTTCATACTCGGCGACCAGCTCAACAACCGCCAGGGTCCGCAGCAGTACGAGGACTTCGCCGTTGCTCAGATAGCCGGCAAGACCATATACTCTGCCGAATACGCCAAGGCCAAACAACCCGCCGACGAGCGCAAGAATCTCTCGGCCGATCAGGCTGCCGACTTGGCATGGCGCACCATCGTCTTCGACAACTACATATCTCCGGCATGCGCACAGGCCGGCATAGTCGTCACGCAGGCCGAGATGGACCGCGTGGCCAACATGTACGGCGTACAGTGGGGACAGCAGTTCGAGGCCGCAGGCTTCCCGCAGGAGCAGATCGCCTCTCTGATCGATAACACGTGGTACGTAGAGCAGCAGACCATAGCGCAGCAGATGCTCGGCGAGAAGTTCGGTGCACTGTATGCTCTGGGCGCATATACCAACAAACTCGAAGTGGCCGACAATATCCGTAACATGGGCGCTGCGTTCAGCGGCAAATACGTCGAGGTTCCCTACTCGGTAATCGCCGACGCCGATATCGAGGTAAGCGAGCAGGATCTGGCGGCATGCTACAAGGCCGGCAAGCAGAAGAACCCCTCTCTTGGCAACCGTACTATCCGCTACATGCTCTTCGAGATCGCCCCCACCGAGGATGATCTGGCCTCTGTCGAGGCCGAGGTCAAGCAGGCGGCCGAGCAGTTGTCGGCAGCCGACATGGCTCAGGCAAAGAGCGTAGCCCGCTCGTTCGCCGGCGAGGTCAGCCCTTTCATAACCTTCGACCGCATACCCGCGGCACAGGCCGAGACGTTGAAGAGCGGCGCCATGTACGGCCCCGAGAAGCTCGACAACGCATGGGTCATGAGCCGTATCGTGGCTAAGGCCGACGTTCCCGCGACGTTCCGTCTGGAATATGCCGTATTCGACGACAAGCAGCAGGCCGACAAGATCGCAGCCGAGCTGGCGACGGTAGACGGCGACTTCACGAAGCTCTCGACGGCCGTAGACACTTTCGACGAACAGGTCGACTTCAACGGCATGGACGAGTACCGCGCCAAGTCGTTCATCGACGCTAAGGCCGGCGACATAATCACATTCAACGAATCGGGCAAGGTGCTCGTGGCCAAGGTCGTCGAAGCAGGCGACAAAGCGCAGTTCGTGCAGGTGGCTCAGATCGTCAAGCAGATCAAGCCCAGCGACGCCACCGTCGACGCCGTATCGCGTCGCGCCTCGACTTTCGACAACAAGTCGCGCGGCTCGGCCGAGGCGTTCCAGAACGCTGCCGACGAAATGGCGCTTATCCCCCGCATGGCCGTCATAAGCCGTTCTGACCGCAACTACCAGACCGGCGAGCGCGGCATCCGCGGCGTGGATAACTCGCGCAACGTAGCCGTATGGGCTTACGGAGCCAACGTAGGCGAATCCAAGCTGTTCAACACCGGCAGCAACATCATCGTCGCTATGGTTACGGCCGTCGACAACGACGAGTATACTCCCCGCAACGACATGCAGTGCCGCCGCGACGTACTGCGCGACAAGAAGTTCGCACAGATAGCAGCCAACCTCTCGTCGTTCGAGGCCGCCGAGGCCGCATACGATGTCGAGGTCAAATCGTTCGACGGCGTGAAGTTCAGCGACATGCTGTTGGAGGGCGGCGACGGCGAGGCGCGTCTTATCGGCGCTATCGCAGCGACCCGCACCGCAGGCGCGCTGTCGCAGCCTGTCAAGGGTAACAACGCGGCCTACATATTCGTCGTCGACTCGATCGAGGGCGACGAGGCTGCCGATGCCGAGACTCTCGACAAGGAGCGCATTCCGCTCAACACGCAGCGCGAGGCCATGATGCGTCAGGCATCGGCATACGCTCTGACGGAGAAGGCCGAGATCAAAGACCTGCGCGACAACCGCGTAATGTAATTCCCGGCAGGGGGGGGGAGGCGTAAGGCTGAAATCTTCCCGACCGACATAACATAACGGAAGAGTACGGGAAGCGTCTCATCCGAAAGACTAAGAAGAATCGCCCCTGCCGTGTTGCGGTAGGGGCGAATCGTTTCTATCAACCGAGCCAAAGCCGCAATCATTCGGACTATAACTAAGTGAAGAAACGGCACCCGGATGCGGAACCTTTTCGTTAAACCGAACGCAAAGCCGACTTGTTCGCGATATGACAAGGCGCAAAAAGGGTGCACGGCGGCAAGTCTTTTCGTTAACCCGAACGCAAAGCCGACCTGTTCAGGCTATGACGAGTGGCAGAAAGGGTGCGCGGCGGCGAAAGTTCACGTTATGCCGAAAGCAGAACCGAAATCGTTCGAGATATACAGAAGTATAGATCGACAGATATTAGACGGCTTTTGCCGAATGCAAGTGTGTTAAGCCACGCAGATTATATTTACAATAAATTATCGCGCGGCCGTACCGCTGCCCGGCCTCGCACTACCCTATCTTTCCTAACGATCGTATTGCACAATATAGAGACGACCGCGACATTCGCCCGACGAAATGGTCGGTTCGCGCCCGCATTATGTCGTTCTGCGGCATCTGCCGTCCCGAATCATCTCAATGGCTCTACCTTTGTATAAAGCGACAAGGAATAATGACCGAAAGGAAACATTAATTAATATTGAAAGATTATGAAAAGAGGATTATTGATCGCAGCAACCGTTATTGCAATGATGTCGCAGAGCGCGACGGCGCAGCAGCAAACCGCAGAGAATCGCCACGAGCGACGCACCCAGAGCGTCGAGCAGCGAGCACAGCGCATGACCGACCGTCAGGCGGGCGACCTCTCGCTCACCGCCGAGCAGCGCGAGAGGCTCTACGAGGCCAATCTCAAACTGGCCGAATCGCAGCGAAAGATCTACGAAAGGAGACGCGAAGAGGAGCGCGACCGCATGGCCGACATGCAGAAGCATGCCGACAAATACGATCACAAACTGCGCGAGATTCTTACGTCGGAGCAGTATGCCAAGTGGCAGGCAGCCGAGCAGCAGCGCAAAGAGCAGATGCGCCGTAAAAGGCACGACGCGGCACCCTGCAAAGGCAGACCTATGGGATGCAAACAGGCAAAAGGCAAGTGCGCAAACAATAACGGCGGCGATAGCCGTGCATGCCAGCGCAGCGCCGGCAACTGACCGAAGCATATGACCGATCGTCGAACGGCTTCGACGCCGGCAGGCAGCATCGAAACGGGTGAAAGCGGTGGCTGACACCCGTTTTTTGTCGTTTCGCCGACCGCACCGGGCATCTCTCGATTATTTGCATTATCTTCGCAGCCGAAAACGGAAAAATACCTTTTTACTATGAAAAAAATATTTACGGCATTATTGGCGTTATGCGCCGTCGCGTCGTCATGGGCGCAGAGCGGCAAGGTAACGGCGACCATACTCGATGCCGAAACCAAACATGGAGTCGTCGGCGCGATAGTCGAGCTGGTGTCGACCACCGACGACGCACGACGCAAGCACTCTACATCGGGCTACGGAGGCAAGACCGAAATCTCAGGCGTCGCCTACGGAACATACCGCGCCACCGTATCGTTCATCGGATACCAGAACTACACCGCAGAGGTCAAGGTGGGCAAGGGTACGACCGATATGGGACAGATCATGCTCGCCGTCGAGGCCACGCGCATCGATGCCGTCGTGAAGGAGGTACAGGCGCTGCGCACATCGCAGAACGGCGACACGGTAAGCTACAACGCCGCCGCATTCAAGGTATCGGCCGACGCCGACGTCGAGGGTCTGTTGAAGAAGATGCCCGGCATTACCATAACCAACGGCACGGTCGAGGCGCAGGGCGAGGAGGTCAAGAAGATATTCGTCGACGGCAAGGAGTTCTTCGGCGAGGATGTCTCGACGGCGATCAACTCGCTGCCGGCACAGTCGGTCGACAAGATCGAGGTATTCAACAAGCTCTCGGACAACGCCGAATTTTCGGGCATGGACGACGGCGAGGGGTACAAGGCCATAAACATCATCACGCATAGCGATATGCGCAAGGGACAGTTCGGTAAGGTATATGCCGGATACGGCTACCAGCCCTCGACCGACGAGGTGGCCTCGCACCATAAGTACATAGCCGGCGGAAACATCAACATATTCAACAATTCGAGCCGTCTGTCGGTCATCGGTCTGTTGAACAACGTCAACCAGCAGAATTTCTCGTTCGAGGATATCCTCGGCGTCTCGGGCGCGACGGGCGGTCGCGGCGGCGGCATGGGACGCGGCGTGGGACAGTACATGGTGCGCCCGCAGAGCGGCGTGGCCAATGTCGGCTCGCTCGGCGTCAACTACTCCGACGCATGGGGCGAGAAGGACAAGGTAAAGCTGACAGGCAGCTACTTCTTCAACCGCACCAACACCAAGAACATCAACCGTATCGAGAAGTGGTACGAGGAGCCGTCGCCCATAGATACGTTGGAGCAGGAGGGCTATTCGCGCACGCTCAACAATAACCACCGCCTCAACCTGCGTCTCGACTGGCGCATATCGGAGAACCAGTCTCTCATGTCGCGCACGGGATTCAGCTACCAGAGCAACGACCCCACGAGCAGCACCGAAGGCGTGCAGTGGGGCGAGAGCGGCTACAACATCATCCGCAGCGGCAGCATAGCCGAGTCGGCGGCGATGAACCTCCGCGAGTTCCTCTCGTACCGCGCCAAGCTGGGCAAGGCGGGACGCACGATTACCGTCGACGGCTTCGTCAACTGGCGCAATACCTCGCGCAGCCACACCGACAGCTACTCGACGCTCGACACGGCTATCGACCCCTCGACGGGCGACTACTACCCCGTACTGCGTTACGTATCGCAGTCGGCGCCCACATCGTCGCTCAGACTCGAAGGTTCGTTCACATATACCGAACCTATCTCCAAGTCGTCGCAGCTGAGCCTGCAATACCGCGCCTCGATGAGCGACCAGAACATCGAGAAGACGGCCTACATAACCGGCGACGACTACTCGACCGAGGGTCTTCTGCCCGACGCATCGCTGTCGCGCACCACCGACAGCCGCTACATCACGCACCGCGTAGGCCCCGGCTTCCGCTACGCCAAGAACCGCAATACGGTCGTGGCCAATGTCTACTACCAGTATTCGACGCTCGACGGCGGCGTGAGGGGCTTCGACATCAAGCGCAACTACAACGACTTTACCTATTTCCTCATGGGCAACATCGCCATAAACAAGGAGAACACGATACGTCTGTTCGTAATGTCGAGCACCGAGAACCCCTCGGTCGGCAACTTGCAGGACATATACGACGTCTCGAACGCACAGTACATATCGAAGGGTAACCCCGATCTGAACCCAGCTTATACGCACCGCATCAACTTCCACTATGTACGCTCCAACGTCGAGAAGGGACGCACGTTCATGTGGATGTTCTCGTCGCAGTTCACGCAGGACTACATAGGATCGTCGATATACTACAACAAGGATATCGAGGTCGACAACGGCGACGGCACCACCACCCAGTACCGCCCGTTGCAGTACGTGACCTATGCCAATCTCGACGGCTACCGCTCGCTGCGCACGCACCTGAGCTACGGATTCCCCATAAACCCGATCAAGTGCAATCTCAACCTTATGGCCGGTCTGAGCTATACGCGCACGCCGTCGCTTATCGACGACCAGATCAACAACGCCAGCAACATGGGCTACGACGCCATGGTATCGCTGGGCAGCAACATCTCGGAGAACCTCGACTTCACGCTGCAATGGAGCGGCACCTACAACGACACGCGCAACTCGCTGGCAGCATCGTCGGGCAAGAACCGCTATTTCAGCCACACGGCCTCGGGTAATCTGAAATGGGTATTCTGGAAGGGCCTGACGCTGACGCTCGCGGCTACATACAACCAGTTCGTAGGCTTTACTAACGACTACAACGAGAGCTATCTGCTCTGCAACGCCTACCTCGGAAAGAAGATTTTCAAGAACCAGCGCGGCGAGGTGATGATAGGCGTCAACGACCTGCTCGACCAGAACACGGCATTCTCGCGCACGTCGGGCAGCGGCTTTACGCAGAACGCATGGAACAGCGTCATAGGACGATACTTTACCGTGCAGTTCACATACAATCTGCGCCACTTCAACAAGAACGCCTCGAAAGACATCAGCGACTACAACGGCATGGATATCAAGGCACCGCGTCCGTTCGGAGGACGTCCGCCCATGGGTCCCCACCGCTAACGGACGACGGCCGGCGCACGATACCCACCGGCCTCACGAAACAGAAAATCGCCCCTGCGGAACAATCCGCAGGGGCGATTCGCTTGACAGCCCGAAGGGCGGCCGTTCGCCGCAGCCTGAGCCGCAGCCTCGCTATTTAAGATACTTGTCGAGCCACCCGAAGAACTCCCGGTTCCATACCAGCGAATTTTGCGGCTGGAACACCTGATGCGCCTCGTTCTCGAAGACCACCAGCCGCGAGTCGATGCCATGCAGGCGCGCCGCCGTGAATGCTTCGAGCGACTGGGTATAGGGAATGCGGAAATCCTTCTCTCCCGTAATAATCATTATCGGAGTGTCCCAACGCTCGACCAGACGGTGCGGCGAGTGGGCATAGGAGCGCTGCGCCGTCGCATTCTGCTTGTCCCAGTATGCGCCGCCGTAGTCGTTGTTGACGAAGAACAGCTCCTCGGTATGACCGTACATCGAGTCGAAGTCGAAGATGCCGCAATGCGAGATGAAGGCCTTGAAGCGCTTGTCGTGCACGCCGGCAAGATAATATACCGAGTATCCGCCGTAAGATGCTCCGACGCAGCCCAGACGGTCGGCATCGACCCACGGCTCGCGCGCAACTTCGTCGATCGCCGCCAGATAGTCGCGGATGTTCTGACCCGAGTAGTCGCCCGAAATCTGGTCGGTCCACTCCTGGCCGAACGAGGGGCAGCCGCGGCGGTTGGGCGCCACCACGACATAGCCGCGGGCGGCCATGAGCTGGAAATTCCAGCGGTAGCTCCAAAACTGCGATACGACGCTCTGCGGTCCGCCCTGACAGTAGAGCAGCGTGGGATATCGCTTCGCAGGGTCGAAGTCGGGCGGCAGAATGACCCACGTAAGCATGCGCTTGCCGTCGGTGGTAGCCACCCAGCGCTTCTCGACGCGTCCCATGCGGATGTTGTCGTAGATCTCGGCATTGACGTCGGTAAGCTGCTCCATAGCACCCGTCGAGAGGTCGAGATCGTACAGCTCAGTGGCCTTCGATATGGTGTTCATCGCAACGACAGCCCTATCGCCCGCAACCGTCAGAGCCGTTATGTCGTGGTCGCCCGAAGTCAGCAGCTCGACACGGCCGTCCATACCGATGCGGCACACCTGATGAGTTCCCTGATACGGCACGATGAAACGCAGCGCGTCGTTGCCGTCCCATATCACGTCGGTGGCATCGTAATCGAAGCCGGCCGTAAGATCGACCGTCTCGCGCGAAGCGATGTCATAGACGATAAGACGCTGCTTGTCGGCCTCGTTGCCCGCACGACGCTGCGAACGGAAAGCTATGCGCCTGCTGTCGGGCGAGAAGACGGGATACTTGTCGTATCCGACGAACGGCTCGGCACCGCTCTCGGCCGCGACCGAAGACTTGTTGATGTTGACCGTCGCACCCGATTCGATATCGTAGAGGAATACGTCGGAGTCGGTCGAGACGGCATAGTCGGCACCCGCGAGCGGCTTGCACGTGTAGGCCAGCATGCGAGAGTCGGGCGAGAATGCTATCTCCGCCATGTCGAAATAGGGCGCCAGCGGCGAGTCCCACGCCGAATCCGCGCCTATCAGATCGCGTCCCCGGCCGATCTCGCCGTCGACGATATCGGCGAGGTAGACATGCAGATAGCTGCCGTCGTCCCAATAATCCCAGTGACGGCACATCAGATCGTCGTAGATGCGCGCCTTGGACTTGCCCAGATCGTCATATACATCTTTCGACAGACGGTCGGCCACATGCGTGCGCACTACATACCACGCACGGGTGCCGTCGGGCGAGATGCCGAAGCCCTCGATATCTTCGCCGACCTGCGACATGCGGCGAGCCTCGGCGCCGTCGATGCCGATAGTCCACACCGCCGAGCTGCCGTCGCGGTTCGAAAGGAAAGCTATGCGGTCGTTGCCGAGCCAGACGGCCGAATGGTTGTTCGACGAGGTGTCGGTAAGCGTCTTCGTCTCTCCGCTCGAAAGGTTCATCACGCAGAGCTGCGTCACGCCCCGGTTTTCGGACATGTTGTAGGATGTGATCTGGTAGAGCAGATTCTCCGCGTCGGGCGACAGAGCCGGCGCGCCGATGCGCGACATCTTCCACATGACCTCGGGCGTGAGGATCCCGGCCTGCTTCTCGGCTTCGGTCAGCGCGTTGTCGATCGCGAGCGGCTCGGGACGCTGCCGCTGCTCGCCGCCGCCCGTGCAGGCCGCCAGCGACATGGCTGCAATAGACATAATGAATAGTTTTTTCATATTGTTTCGATAAATTTGGTTTCGTCCAAAAGTACGGGTTGCGACCCTCGGCACTGCGCCGCGGACGATATTCTCGCCCGGGGCGTGTCGAATCGTCGATTTTTTCGTATCTTCGCTCGCAATACCGAACGAAGCGACATGAAGAGCCACACTCTATATTTTACCGATACGCGCGTGGTCATCGCCGACCGCTGCCCCGCAGAGGGCTATGCGGTGCTTCCGACCGACGACTGCCGGATCGCGAGAGCGAATATAGTCAAAAAAGTCGAGACGGACAAATTCATCGCCGTCATTACGCCCGACCCCGACGCAACGCTCGCGCATCTGCTCTCGCAGCTGTTCGTCGTCGAGGCTGCCGGCGGCATCGTCAGAGACGAGCAGGGCAGGTTGCTGATGATACGCTGCCACGACCGCTGGGACCTGCCCAAAGGACATATCGAGACGGGCGAGAGTGCGGTCGAGGCCGCTCTGCGCGAGGTAAGGGAGGAGACGGGCATCGTGGCCGAAGCCCTGCGGCATGCGGCCACGACGATCCACTGCTACGACACCTACGGGCGCTGGGAGGCCAAGCGCACGCACTGGTTCGCCATGCGACGCGTCGCGGGCGAGCCTGCACCGCAGACCGCCGAGGGCATTACATCCGCCGCATGGTGCGGCCAGGCCGAGACCGCGAGCAATCTTTTGTCGTCGTACAGCACAATTATTGATCTTCTCGGGACGTTATCATCGGTAGAGAACAACCGTGCAACCGGCTATGCAGCGGAGGGTTGCGCCGCAAAAACGAAAATGCTATGACAAAGATACTCTGGGTCGACGACGAGATCGAGCTTCTCAAACCCCACGTCATGTTCCTCGCGGCCAAAGGCTACGAGGTAGACACATGCAACAACGGCTACGACGCGGTCGACATGGCCACGGCCACGGCATACGACCTTATCATCCTCGACGAGATGATGCCCGGCATGACGGGGCTGGAAACGCTGCCGCTGATAAAGAACGTGCGCCCAGCAACGCCCGTGATAATGGTCACCAAGAGCGAGGAGGAGAACATCATGGACAAGGCCATAGGCTCGAAGATAGCCGACTACATCATAAAGCCGGTCAACCCCAATCAGGTGCTGCTTTCGATCAAGAAGAACCTGCATTCGCAGCAGCTCGTCACCGAGCAGACCACGGCCGACTACCGCGCCGAGTTCGGCCGCATAGCGGCGCAGCAGCAGATGGCTCAGACATTTCAGGACTGGTGCGGGCTCTACCGCCGTCTGACCGGCTGGGAGATCGAGCTGGCCGACTCGACCGACCAGAGCATCAAGGAGGTGCTCGCCTATCAGAAGAACGAGGCCAACCAGGAGTTCTGCAAGTTCGTCAGACGCAACTACTACGACTGGATCAACCGCCGCGGCGACGACATACCGGTCATGTCGCACACGCTGATGCGGCAGCGCATACTGCCGCAGATCGATCAGTCGCAGCGCACGACGCTGCTTTTGATCGACAACATGCGCTACGACCAGTGGCGCACCATAAGTCCGCTTCTGAGAAGCCATTACGAGGTTGCGGGCGACGACTTCTACTGCTCGATACTGCCCACGGCGACGCAGTATGCGCGCAACGCGCTGTTCGCAGGACTGATGCCGCTGGCCATAGACCGCCTCATGCCCGACCGCTGGCTCAACGACAACGAGGACGGCGGCAAGAACCAGTACGAGGAGGAGTTTCTGCGCCGTCTGCTCGCGCAGACAGGCAAGAGCTATAAGACCACATTCGACAAGCTCGTGCGCCCCGAGGCCGGACGCCGCCTCATAGAGAACATACGCCGCGTCTACGAGGCCGACTTCTCGGTCATAGTATACAACTTTCTCGATATACTCTCGCACGCACGCACCGAGACCGACGTGATACGCGAGCTTACCGACGACGAGGCTTCGTTCCGCTCGCTGACGCGTTCGTGGTTCGAACATTCGGAGCTCTTCACGCTGCTCAAACTGCTGTCGGAAAACGGGCATACGGTCATCATAACATCCGACCACGGCACGATCCGCGTCGACAACCCCGTGCGCGTGACGGGCGATCGGGAGACATCGCCCAATCTGCGCTACAAGACCGGCCGCAACCTCTCCTACAACTCGCGCGACGTATACGAAGTGCTGCGCCCCGAGGATATACAGCTGCCGTCGAGCAACCTCACGTCGAGCTACATATTCGCCTACAACCGCGACTTTCTTGTCTACAACAACGACGCAAACAAATATATACGCTACTACCGCAACACGTTCCAGCACGGCGGCATCTCGATGGAGGAGATGATAGTGCCCTACATAGTCCTGAAACCCAAACGCTGACCGCCGCCCCTTGCGGCAGCGGCCGGCAGAACACACGAAGATACAATGAAACAACTGACAGCAGAATCGCCCGAGGAGCTCGACACGGTGGCCGAAGAGGTCGTATCGGCACTCGACGGGCGCACCGTAGTAGCCCTCTACGGAACAATGGGCGCAGGCAAGACCACGCTCGTAAGCCGCATCGCAGCGCATCTGGGAGCCGACGACACGGTTACCAGCCCTACATTCGCCATAGTCAACCAGTATAGCGGCGAGAGCGGCGCAATCTACCATTTCGACATGTACCGCATAGAGCGCATCGAGGAGGCGCTCGACTTCGGCTGCGAGGAGTATCTCTCGTCGGGCGACCTGTGCCTTATCGAATGGCCTGAGAAGATAGCTCCGCTGCTGCCCGACGATATGATGAAGGTCACGATCGAGGTCACGGGCGAGCGCAGCCGGCGCTTCATCATAGAGTGACGCCCGCCGCCGGCAGGCGACAGGCGCATGATCGGGACGGCATGATTCGGCTGCGTGGCCGCACGGCACTGATGCGGCCGGATTCTTTGCTTTTTCAATTTAATTTCCTATCTTTGCGCACCCGATATGCGGAGTTTGGAATAGTAAATTACAAAATATTGAGATCATGAATATTACAAGAGAGAATCGCGAGCAGGGCACATCGCTTTTGAAGGTCGTCGTCGACACCAACGATTACGGCGAGGCGGTAGACAAGCAGCTGCGCGAGATGAAGCGCAAGGCCAATATCCCGGGATTCCGTCCCGGCATGGTGCCTATGGGCATCGTCAAGAAGATGTATGGCAAGGGCATCCTGGCCGAGCAGTCGTACCGCACGGCGTCGAATGCCGTATTCGAGTATTTGCAGAAGGAGAAGATCGACTATCTGGGCGATGTGATTCCGTCGGACGAGCAGGGCGACTTCGACTTCGACAACAACACCGAGTTCGAGTTCCTGTTCGAGATCGGCGAGGCTCCGAAGATCGACATGACGCTCTCGGCGGAGAAGGACAAGCTGACCTACAACAAGATCAAGGTCGACAAGAAGATGCACGAGGACTACCGCTCCAACTATCTGCGCCGCTACGGCCGTCTGGTAGACGTCGAGACCGTCGAGAAGGACGAGGCGCTGAACGTCACGCTCGACAACGGCGAGCTGCGCATCGAGGAGGCCTACGTGGGTCTGATCTCGATGAGCGAGCAGGAGCGAGCACCCTTCATCGGCAAGCAGGTGGGCTACAAGACCCAGGTCGACATCAACGAGCTCTACAAGAAGCCCGAGCAGCGTGCCGCTGTATTGCAGGTCAAGGCCGAGGAGCTGGAAGGCATCAACCCCAAGTTCGAGTTGGAGATAACCAAGATACGCCGTTTCGCCGATCCCGAGCTCAACGAGGAGTTCTTCAAGATGGCGTTCCCCGCAGGCAACGTCACATCGGAGAAGGAGTTCGACAAGTTCATCGACGAGGACATCGAGCGCGAGCTGAAGCGCGAGACGGACTATCTGTTTACCATGCAGCTGCGCGACTACATCCTCGACAAGGCGGCTCTGGCCATGCCGGTCGAGTTCCTCAAACGCTGGCTCTATGTCATCAACGAGGGCAAGTTCTCGCGCGAGGATATCGAGAAGGATTTCGATCAGTTCCTCAAAATGTTTACGTGGAATTACTTGCAGAAGCACTTCATCGAGCAGGGTCAGCTGACCGTCACGGCCGACGAGGCGATGGAGGAGGCCAAGGTCTTCGCTCAGGCTCAGTTCGCGCAGTACGGCATGCCGTCGGCACCTGCCGAGATGCTCGAAAATTTCGCCAAGCAGATCATGGAGAACAAGGAGCAGCAGTCGAAGGTCTACGAGAAGCTCTACGAGGTAAAGGTCGTCGAGTATCTCAAATCGCAGATCAAGGTATCGGAGAAATCGATCTCGGCCGACGACTTCGCAAAACTTGCAAAAGAGGTGGCCTAAGGGTTGTTTCTTAACTGAAAAATATATATATTTGAATCCCGTAGCGACCGTAAGGCCGTCGACGGGATTCTTTAATATGCGCCCTCCAAGCAAGGCACTGTTTTTGAGCCCCCGGCCATGAGGTGTAAGCAACAAACTAAAAAACATGTTATGACTGAATTTGAAAAATATGCGATACGGCACCGCGGCATCGGATCGTTGAAATTGCACGACTACCGCTCTATCGTCGACGACTACGTATCGCCCACGATCATAGAGGAGCGCCGTCTCAATGTAGCTACGATGGACGTATTCTCGCGGTTGATGATGGACCGCATCATATTTCTCGGCGCACCGATCTACGACGATGCGGCCAATATCATTCAGGCGCAGCTGCTGTTTCTCGAATCGGTCGATGCCCAGAAGGATATACAGCTCTATATAAACTCGCCGGGCGGTTCGGTCTCGGCCGGACTGGGCATCTACGACACCATGCAGCTCATAGCGAGCGATGTGGCGACCATATGCACCGGCCTTGCGGCCTCTATGGGCGCCGTGCTGCTCACGGCCGGTCAGGCAGGCAAGCGCACGGCACTGCCCCACTCTCGCATAATGATCCACCAGCCGCTGGGCGGGGCGCAGGGTCAGGCGTCGGATATCGAGATCACGGCGCGCGAGATACTGCGCACCAAGCGCGAGCTGTACGAGATACTGTCGCACCACTCGGGCGTCGAATACTCCAAGATCGAGGCCGATGCCGACCGCGACCACTGGCTCTCGGCCGCCGAGGCCTGCGACTACGGTCTGATAGACAACGTACTGACCAAGCGCGAAAAATAATAGGCCGCATATATCGCCATAAGGACGACCCGGAGCGGAGCGCCCGGAGTCTTACATACGAGCAGTATAGAGAGCGGCGTTGTAAACGGCGCAAGATGCCGTCGCGGCCGACAGCGATGCGAGGCCGCCGAAAGAGAAAAACAGATAAAAGCACCAAAAACAAAAGATATTCCAATGAGTCAGAAAGGAGTTCGCAAGGGAGCAGACCAGAGCTCGGAGAGATGTTCGTTCTGCGGTTCGGAACGCTCCGAGGTCGAGTTGATGTTCAACGGCACCGGCGGCGCGATGATATGCAACCGCTGCATCGAGCACGGATACAAGATACTTACCGACAACAATATGACAGCGGCCAAGGGCAACGGCCGCCGCCGCGGAGCCTCGGCCTTCAAGCCGCTCAGACAGGAGGACCTGTTGAAGCCCGCACAGATCAAGGAGTTCCTCGACCAGTACGTCATAGGACAGGACGCCGCCAAGCGCTACATGTCGGTAGCCGTATACAACCATTACAAACGTCTGCTGGCGGCATCGATGCCCAAAAGCGAGGATGACGATGTAGAGCTGGACAAGTCGAACATAGTCATCGTGGGACAGACCGGCACGGGCAAGACGCTTATCGCACGCACCATAGCGCGGCTTCTGAAAGTGCCCTTCTCGATCGTCGATGCTACGGTGCTGACCGAGGCAGGTTATGTGGGCGAGGATGTCGAGAGCATCCTGAGCCGACTGTTGCAGGTGGCCGACTACGATGTCGAGGCTGCGCAGCGCGGCATAATCTTCATCGACGAGATCGACAAGATAGCCCGCAAGAGCGACAACCCCTCCATTACGCGCGACGTGTCGGGCGAGGGCGTGCAGCAGGCGCTGTTGAAGATCCTCGAAGGCACGACGGTCAACGTACCGCCCAAGGGCGGACGCAAGCACCCCGATCAGGAGTACATACAGGTAGACACGCGCAACATTCTGTTCATCTGCGGCGGCGCCTTCGACGGCATCGAGAAGAAGATCGCACAGCGCATGAACACCAACGCCATAGGTTACGGCGCATCCGTAAGGCGCACCCTCGACCGCGAGAACATGATGCAGTACATCATGCCCCAGGACCTTAAATCGTTCGGTCTGATACCCGAGCTGGTGGGACGTCTTCCGGTGCTTACATACATGGAGCCGCTCTCGCGCGAGGCCCTGAGATCGATCCTTACCGAGCCGCGCAACTCTATCGTAAAGCAGTATGTCAAGCTATTCGCTCTGGACGGCGTAAAGCTGTCGTTCGACGACGATGTGCTGGACTTCATCGTCGACAAGGCCGAGGAGTATCGTCTCGGCGCACGAGGCCTGAGGTCGATATGCGAGGCCGTGATGATGGATACGATGTTCGAGCTGCCGTCGAAGCAGTGCGACGAGTTTACCGTGACGTTGCCGTATGCAAAGCAAAAGATCGACAATGCCGATTTAATAGAGCTTAAACGCGTCGGATAAACAAAAATTAAGTATCTTTGCATCGCAAAAGGAAACAAAACGACAAGAAACGAAACAATCCAATACTGCAATGATGACTGATTCAAAACTCAAACGCGCGGCAGACAACATCCGTATTCTGGCCGCATCGATGGTCGAAAAGTCTAAGTCGGGGCACCCGGGCGGAGCCATGGGCGGAGCCGATTTCATCAACGTGCTCTACGCGGAGTATCTGCGTTACGATCCCGCCGATATGAGCTACCCGTGGCGCGACAGACTGTTTCTCGATCCGGGACACATGTCGCCGATGCTCTATGCCGTGCTCTCGCTGGCCGGCCACTATACCACCGACGATCTGAAATCGCTGCGTCAGTGGGGCAGCGCAACCCCCGGTCATCCCGAGGTCGATGTCATGCGCGGCGTCGAGAATACGTCGGGTCCGCTGGGTCAGGGACACGCCATGGCTCTGGGTGCCGCGATAGTCGAGCGCTTCATGGCCGCACGCTTCGGCGAGTGGACGGCGCACAAGACCTACGCCTACATCTCGGACGGCGCGGTGCAGGAGGAGATATCTCAGGGTGTGGGACGCATAGCCGGACATCTGGGACTGTCGAACTTCATCATGTATTACGATTCCAACAACATACAGCTCTCAACGCGCTGCGACGAGGTCGACACCGAGGATGTGGCGGCCAAGTACCGCGCATGGAACTGGGAGGTCATCGAGATCGACGGCCACGACATAGCCCAGATCCGCGCCGCGCTCGACAAGGCCTGCGCCGAGACCGAGCGTCCGACGCTCATCATCGGCCGCACGGTCATGGGCAAGGGTGCACGCACGGCCGAGGGCGAGAGCTTCGAGCACAAGGTTTCGACCCACGGCCAGCCTCTGACGGCGGCCGGAGCCGATATCGCCGCAACGATACGCAATCTGGGCGGTAACCCCGACGATCCGTTCGCCATTTTCGACGAGAGCCGCGAAGTATACGACCAGCGTCGTCGCGAGCTGACCGAGTGGGCGGCCTCGCGTGCCGAGATCGAGCGCGCATGGCGTGCCGAGAACCCCGAACTCGCAGCCAAGCTCGACAGGTTCTTCGGCGGCAAGCTGCCCGATATCGACTACGGCAAGATCGAAATGAAGAACGACATAGCGACGCGTGCCGCCTCGGCCACCATGCTGGGCGTCTATGCCGAGCAGGTCGAGAACATGATCGTAGCCTCGGCCGACCTGTCGAACTCGGACAAGACCGACGGCTTCCTTAAAAAGACCAAGGCATTCGCCAAGGGCGACTTCTCGGGCAACTTCTTCCAAGCCGGCGTAGCGGAGCTTACCATGGCCTGCGTGATGAACGGCATGGCACTGCACGGAGGCGTGATACCCGCCTGCGGTACGTTCTTCGTATTCTCCGACTATATGAAGCCCGCCGTGCGTCTGTCGGCGCTTATGGGACTTCATGTCGTGTATATATGGACTCACGACTCGTTCCGCGTAGGCGAGGACGGACCGACCCACGAGCCGGTCGAGCACGAGGCGCAGATACGCCTTATGGAGCACCTCAGAAACCACTCGGGCGAGCGCTCTATGGTGGTACTGCGTCCGGCCGATGCCGACGAGACCGTCGCCGCATGGAAGATCGCATTGGAGGAGCACCGTCCGGTGGCTCTCGTGCTCTCGCGTCAGAACATCAACTCACTGCCCGCCATGAGCGGCCGCAGCCGTCGCGAGGAGGCCATGCAGGCTGCCCTCGGAGGCTATGTCGTGGTCGACACGCCCGATCCCAAAGCCGTGCTTATAGCCACCGGCTCCGAGGTAGCCACGCTGGTCGAGGGCGCCGAGCTGCTCGCTGCCGAGGGCATTGGCGTGCGTGTGGTAAGCGTCCCGAGCGAAGGACTGTTGCGCGACCGTTCGGAGGAGTATTTCGAGCAGTTGATACCCGCATCGCTGCCACGCTACGGCATGACTTCGGGTCTGTCGATCAATCTGCGCGGACTGGTAGGCGACAAGGGCACGATCCACGGCTTCGACCACTTCGGATACTCGGCACCCTACAAGGTGCTCGACGAGAAGTTCGGCTACAACGGCCGCACCGTATACGAGGAGGTCAAGGCGATGCTCGCACGATAGAGATACGTCGCAACGACGAAGGGGCTGCATAACAAGTTTATGCAGCCCCTTTTTTATTCGTACTGCCGTTCGATAACTTTTTCGAATAGGCAATTCTCAGAGAGTAAAAAGAGTTGTCAGACAGCCCCTTTTTTCATACGTGCGCCCTGCGTCGCTACCCTACCACACTACCGGCTCAGTGAATAGCACACCGTCGGCGGCATCCTCGGCCGTGAAGCTATCGGCCTTGTATTGGACGCATATCATCACGAGCGGCTCCGACGAGGTGTTGCGCACCGAACGTCTTCCGGCCGGCGCGACTCTTACCGCACTTCCTTCGCTCACGGGAAAGACCCTGCCGTCGACCTGAAATTCTCCGCTGCCCGAGATGAACAGATACAGCTCCTCGTGGCTGCGATGCGCATGCAGAAACCCCGTCTGCGTACCCGGCGCGAAGCTCTGGAACGATATCTCAGCGCCCGTGGCGTTGAGCGCACTGCCCGCGAACACCTTGCCCGGGACACTCACTTCGGGAGACAAGGCCACGGCATAGTCTCCCAACCCGGCCATTCGGCCTAAGGCGACGGCATCGAAATTCTCGGCCGACGCAATCTTCTCAATCTGTTTCATAATATAGTGATTATATCGTTAACGGTGCAAATATCCGCACAATAATCTTAATATACAAGTAGATACTGAATTATCACATAGTTACCCGCAAGTAACGATCATTGAGCAGGAGCCGCTTGCAGCAGCGGAAATTTTACGCCTTACCGAAAAAAAATTCCGGCCGGGCTGCTTGCCCGGCCGGAATGCGTCGCGACCGACGGATCGGCCGCATCGTATTACTCCTTCTTGTCGCCGTGTCCGAACGGATACTGATTCTCCTTCACGTCGTCGAAGCGCAAGCCCTTCTCGTAGGTGCGCATCGCGCGACGGCTCATACCCATAGACGAGAAACCGCCGTCGTGGTAGAGATTCTGCATCGTGACCTTGCGCGTGTAGTCCGAGAAGAGGGTCAGCACATAGTCGGCACAATCCTCCGCCGAGGCATTGCCCAGCGGCGACATGCTCTCCGAGAACTCCATAAGATCGCCGAAGCCCAACACGCCGCCGCCGGCCGTGGTCTGGGTAGGCGACTGCGAAACGGTATTCACGCGCACGTGACGCTCACGACCGTATATGTAGCCGAAGCTGCGCGCTATCGATTCCAGCAGCGCCTTGGCATCGGCCATGTCGTTATAACCGTAAAGCGTGCGCTGCGCCGCGATATACGACAGAGCGACGATAGAGCCCCACTCGTTGATAGCGTCCTTGTGGCGCGCCACCTGTATGACCTTATGGAACGATATAGCCGATATGTCGAGCGTCTTCGAGAGATATTCGTAGTTGAGATTGTCGTATGTCAGCCCCTTGCGCACGTTGGGCGACATGCCCACCGAGTGGAGGATGAAATCGAAACGGCCTCCGAAGTGCTCCATCGTCTTGTCGATCAACGCTTCCAGATCCTCGACGCTGGTCGCATCGGCCGGCACTACTATCGTGTTGCACTTCTCTGCCAGAGTGTTGATCGTACCCATGCGGATCGATGCCGCGGTATTGGTAAGCACGATCTCGGCACCCTCCTCGACGGCACGCTCGGCGACTTTCCATGCTATCGAATTTTCGTTCAAAGCACCGAAAATCAAGCCTTTCTTTCCTTTAAGCAATTTGTTTGTCATGTGTATCCATTTATCGATTCGCCGGCAAAGATACGCATAAATCCGCGAACACGCGACACGGCAGGCAAAAAAAGCGTCGCCGCGCAATGCCGCACGACACCCCGTCATACCGACAACCGGCTCGCTGCCAGAGCATTGGCCGCCGCAACGGCATCGATACCGGCATCGCATCAGAGCATCGCATTCGGGCGTGGCATTCGGGCATGACATTCGGGCATCGCATTCGGGCATGGCATTCGGGCATGGCATTCGGGCGTGGCACGAAAAAAGCCGCGCACCTTTCTATGGTGCGCGGCTCGCATTATCATGCTGAAATCATTCCGACCGTTTCTGCTCCACGGACACTCCGAATGGGTCGGCTCTGCTCGCGGCCTGAACAGAACGCCGGAATCATTTCGGCCGTTCTATACGCTCCGGCAGATTAGTTCTGCGCGGGGCGCATGATTACCAGATTCTTGTTGTTGTCGGCGAGAATCTTGGCCGCCAGAGCCTTGACCTGCTCGGCGCCGACCTTCTCGACGGTGGTCAGGTATTCGGCCTTATAGTCGTAACCCTCGTCGTACCAGCGCTCGATAGCATTGATCCAGCCGCCGTTCTTCTCCAACGTGTTGTTGTAGTTCTTCACGAGGAACTCCTTGGTCTTGGCGATATCGTCGGCACGAGGACCCTCCTGGGCGATCTTCTCCAACTCGGCGATAGCGATCTCGATCAGCTCGTCGGCCTGCTCGGCATTGGTATCGAACTTAATGAGCATGTCGTATGCCTCGATAGGATCCTTTTCGACAGAGGCGTTGACCTGCACGCCGTAGGTTCCGCCCTTCTCCTCGCGGATCGACTGCAAGTAGCGCGAGTCGAGAGCCTGCGAGAGCAGCGTCATGGCCATACGGTTCTCGGGGGTATAGTCGATCTGGCCGGTATACGAGAGCATTACCGATACCTTGGGCTGCTGCATCTCCTGCTTGAAGTCGTTCGTAACCACGCCTTTCACTGCGCGCACGCCGTCATCGACCACATCCAGCTCGGCACCCTTGACGGGCAGCGAACCGATATACTTCTCCACCAGAGGGCGCAGCTCGTCGAGATCGACATTACCTACGAACGTGAAGCGGAAGTTCTTAGCATTGTCGTAGAGCTTGTGATGCACCGCCGGCATATCGTCCAGTTCGAGAGCCTCGATCTGAGCGCGGCTCGTGAGCTGGCGACGCGGGTTGTCGCCGTAGAGCGTCTTCATATACTCGCGCTGAGCGATATAGTCGGGGTTGCTCTCTATGTTGGCGAAGTACGACGAGTACATCTTCTTCATCGTATTGAGGTCGTTCTCGTCGAAGCGGGGCGACGTGAAGTTGAGATAAACCAGCTGCAACATCGTCTCGATATCCTTGGGCGACGACGCAGCGCCGATGCCGTGCTCGTAGCTGTCGATCGACAGGCCTGCCGAAGCGGTAATGCCCGAGAGCTGCTTTTTCAGATCGTTGGCCGAGAATTTGCCGACACCCGACATCGCAGCCACAATAGGCAGGAAGTCGCCGGTGTAGTACTCCTCGTCGGTAAGCGTCGACAGACCGCCCTTGGCGGTAACGTCGAGGCGCACCTCGTCGGCTTTGAGCATAGTGGGCTTGACCACTACCGTGATGCCGTTCTTCAACGTCCACTCGGTCGTGCCGAGCGACTCGTTGTAGGCGGTCTTCTTTACCTTGGAACCCTTCAACTTAACGCTCTCGGGAATCAGCGGCTCCTTGACCGTGTCGTCGGCATAGGGCTCGATCTCCGAAGCGCTGACCTCGGCTATGACGGCCTTGATCTGCTCCTCGGTCGGGATCTCTACACCCTCCTTGGCGATCGAGTTGAGCACGATTACCAGATTCTTGTCGGGTGCAGTCAGCGACGAATATGCCGAATTTACATCTGCGACGCTAAGCGACGAGATGAGCATGCTGTCGATCTGCCACTCGGTCTCTGCGTCGGGCATAGCATAGTTGTTGCGATGAGCGTCGATGTAACGCTCGGCGTAGGTGTCGTTCTCGACATCGTTGCGGTTGGCGTACTGGCGCTCGGCGCTGCGAAGCAGGTCGGTCTGTGCGCGCTCGAACTCGGCCTGCGTGAAGCCGTGACGGCGCATGCGCTCCATCTCGGTGTAGATAGCACGGAAACCGTCGAGCAGCTTGCCGTCCTCGGTCTGAGCCACGAACGTCGTGGCTTCGAGCGTCGGGTTGACGAATACCTGACCCTCGCCCATGTATGCCGACAGGAACGGAGCGTCGGGCTTCATGCGCATCTCCTGCAAACGGGCGTTCTCCATGCTCTCGGCCATGGCAATGACGGTATTGATCGCGCTGCGCTGCAAGGTGTTGTTGATCTCGCGGGGCAGAGCGTCGCGCTTGGCGAACATTCTAACCGACGAATTTTGCATCTCGGGATCCGAGAATATCGAGATTATAGGCTCCTCGTTGCCCGGAACCATGATGACCTCCTTGACCGGAGCATCGGGGTCGGCAGCCGGAATGTCCGACATCAGGGTCTTGATCTTGGCCTCTACGGCATCCACGTCGATGTCGCCGATGACATAGATCGACTGGTAGTCGGGACGGTACCACGTATGGTAGAACTCTTCGAGCGCCTTGTGGTCGAAGCTCTTCAAGCCGTCGAGGTAACCGATCAGGTTGCGCTCGGCATACTTCGTGTCCTTATACAGGGCTTTGAGCATGGCTATGGTCGAACGCCACTGGGCTCCGTCGCGGGTGCGCAGCTCCTCCATGATGACGCCGCGCTCCGAATCGATCTCCGAAGGCTCCAAGGCGATGAAGTGCGACCAGTCGTGCAGGATCGTAAGGGCGGTGTCGACAGCGCCCTCGCGAGCCACCGGAACGTCCTTTACCATATACTCGGTATAGTCCCAGCTCGTGCCGGCATTGAGGTTGTAGCCGAACATTACGCCGATCTTTTCCAGATAGTTTATCATGGTCTTTCCAGGCAGGTTCTTCGTACCGTTGAAGGCCATGTGTTCGAGGAAGTGAGCCAGACCCTGCTGGTCGTCGTTCTCCTGTATGGCACCCACGTCATGCAGGATGTAGAAGCTGGCCTGCCCTTTGGGCTTCTCGTTGTGGCGGATGTAGTAGGTCATGCCGTTTTCGAGCTTGCCTACACGAAGATCCTTATCGGTAGGGATCGGTTGCAATCCCTGAGCCGATACGCTCGTCGCTCCGATAAGAAGAGCGGCGAGTGATAGAATGAATTTTCTCATAGTTTATAAAATTTGGTAACCATTCATATATATACTCCAAGCAAAGTTACGTTTTTTTACACAAAATCCAACAATTATTAACACTATTTAACATATCCTGTTACATTATTTCCGGCAGGCGCGAATATAACGCATCCGGATGCCGATTTATTGAGTAAAAATCATTATATTTGGCTGTGCCGCACAACGATCGCGCGCCGTCGCGCCTGCAAAGGCCGGACGCAGCGGGCGGAGCGTCTGCGCGAAGAGCCCCGATATCGGCATAAATTCAAGGTGCAGACACACAGACATAACCTCATAAACAGCTAATTATGAAAACGATATTGACAACCGCACTCGCCCTGCTGTCCGCAGCCTCAGCTTGGGCGCAAAGCGCCGATCTGGACGAAAACATGCGCCGGTACGGGCTGGTCGACATACGCTCGCTCGACGACGGCATTCTGGTCGAGCTGCGCTACTCGACCGAGGACAACTTCGTCGGGCGCGACATGTACGGCGATCTGGAAACGGCATACCTTCTGCCGCACTTCGCCCGCAAGGTGGTCGAGGCGCAGCGCCTGCTCAAAGAGCTGCACCCCGAATACACGCTCCTGATATACGATGCCGCACGTCCGATAAGCGTACAGCGCACCATGCGGCGCATGGTCGAGGGTACGCCCAACGAGTCGTTCGTGGCCGACGGATCGCGCGGCGGACGCCACAACTACGGCGTGGCGGTCGACCTGACGATCGCCCGCAGCGACGGCCGCCCGATAGACATGGGCACCGGGTTCGACCACTTCGGCGACGAGGCGTCGGTCAAAGGCACGCCCGACACGGACCAGGCGTCGACACGCACCATAGAGGTCTACCGCGAGTACATATCCTCTCTGGCGCGCCGCGGCATCATATCCGACCAGGCCGCCGCCAACCGCATACTGCTTACCGAAGTGATGTGCCGAGCGGGGCTGGTGCCCTACCGCCGCGAGTGGTGGCACTTCGAGGAGATAATCTCGATGCCCGAGACACGCCGCCGCTACCGCCTGCTCGATTTCTGAGCCGGAGAGCGCGGCGCCGAAGACAAAGACAACCGATAACACATAACGCAGCAGCCATGGAAGCAAGACACGACGAGGCGAAAGGACGTATCGACTACCGTTCGCTGATGAGCCACCGCATCAGAAAGATACTTCTGATATGCAACAACTACGACCGCTATACGCTCGAAGAGGACGGGCACATACAGTCGCAGATCACGCACGAATACGCCGAGCTCAACCTGAGCAACCCGCCCTCGATCACGCGTGCCGAGTCGACGCGCGAGGCGCTCGACCTGCTCGACGGCGAACACGACTTCGACCTGATACTGACGATGTACAACGTCGGCGAGATAGACGTGTTCTCCTTCTCGAAGATCGTCAGGGAGCGCTACCCCTCGATCGCGCTCGTGCTGCTGACCAGCTTCTCGAAGGAGATCTACCGCCGCATCGAGGAGCAGGATACCAGCAGCTTCGACCGCATATTCTGCTGGAACAACTCGACCGATCTGATAATAGCCATCATCAAGCTGTTGGAGGACGGCATGAACGCCGACCACGATATCGTCGAGGCGGGCGTGCAGGCCATACTGCTGGTCGAGGACTCGATACGCTACTACTCGACCTACCTGCCGGCCATATACAAGCTGCTGTTGCAGCAGAACGGCGAGTCGATAAAGGAGGCCCTGAACGAGCAGCAGCGCATAATGCGCAAGCGCGCACGCCCCAAGATACTCATGGCGACCAACTACAACGACGCCGTAGCCATATACCGCAAGTACAGCCGCAACCTGCTGGGCGTGATCTCGGACGTGGGTTTCGTGGTCGACCGCGCCGACTCGCGCAAGGACGAGAAGCTCGACGCCGGCATCGATCTCTGCCGCATGATACGCAGCGACAACCCGACGATGCCATTTCTGCTGCAATCCTCGCAGGAGAGCATGCGCCACACCGCCGAGCAGTTGGGCGTAGGCTTCATCGTCAAAAATTCCAAGACGTTGATTCACGATCTGGGCGACTACATATCGCGCGAATTTGCATTCGGCGATCTGGTATTCAAGGACCCGTCGACGGGTCGTGAGGTGGCGCGAGCCAAAGACCTGTACGGCTTGCAGAGGCTCCTGGAAGGCATCGACGACGAGATACTGCTGCACAACATCTCCAACCACCACCTCTCGAAGTGGCTGCTCTCGCGCGGTCTGTTCGCGCTGGGACGCGCATTCCGCTCTAAGAACACATCCGAGTTCGGCAGCGTCGAGGAGCTCAAAGGATTCTGCATAGAGCAGATACGCGAATACCGAGTGGCCGTCGGGCAGGGCGTCATCGCGCAGTTCGATGCAGCCACCTACAACGACGCGATATGGTTCGCCCGCATAGGCAACGGCTCTCTGGGAGGCAAGGCGCGCGGACTGGCGTTCATGAACAGCGTGCTGCAACGCCACGACCTCTATGACCGCTGGCCGGGCGTTAGGGTCATGATCCCGCGCACGGTGGTCATTACGACCGAATACTTCGACCGCTTCATCATCGACAACGGCCTGCAATATGTCATCAACTCTGAGATAACCGACGAGGAGATACTGGCCGAGTTCGTCGCCTCGACCCTGCCCGACGATCTTATGGAGTCGCTGCGCGCCATGCTGCGCACGACGCGCTCGCCGCTGGCCGTCAGGTCGAGCTCGAAACTCGAAGACTCCTACTACCAGCCCTTCGCCGGCATATATTCGACCTACATGATCCCCCACACCGACAACGAGGACCAGCAGCTGCGCCTGCTGGGCAAGGCCATAAAGAGCGTCTACGCCTCGGTCTACTTCTCCTCGTCGCGAGCCTACATTACGGCCACGGCCAACGTCATCGGCGAGGAGAAGATGGGCATCGTCATTCAGGAGATATGCGGCACGGAGGATCGGGGATACTTCTTCCCCACCCTTTCGGGCGTGGCGCGCTCGCTGAACCACTACCCGATAGGCTACGAAAAGGCCGACGAGGGCATAGTCAAGCTCGCCTTCGGACTGGGCAGGAGCGTGGTCGACGGCGACGAGGTGCTGCGCTTCTCGCCCAAGTATCCCAACCACGTATTGCAGACATCGACATCGAAGCTGGCCATGCGCGACACGCAGCACACGATGTATGCGCTGAACCTAAAACCCGAGAAGTTCAAGACGTCGATCGACGACGGCATCAACCTCGAACGCCTCGACATAACGGCCTGCAAGGGTTTTCGCAACCTGCGCCACGTCGCCTCGACGTGGGACATGCAGTCGCAGCGCATGGTCGACTCGGCGCTGGCCGACGGATACAAGGTCATTACGTTCGCACCTATACTTAAATTCAACACCTTTCCGCTGGCCGACATCCTCGTCCGCCTGCTCGAAGCGGGCGTCAGTGAGATGAAATGCCACGTCGAGATAGAGTTCGCCGCCAACCTCGACACGGGCTCCTCGTCGCGCATATTCAACGTTTTGCAGATACGGCCTGTCGCCGACCACGAGAGCGTGCACACGGCCGACTGGTCCAAGATATCGTGCGACGGCGCCCTGATATACTCCGAGAGCGCCCTCGGCACCGGCGCCATCGATGGTGTGTCGGACGTAGTATACGTGCGTGCCGAGGCGTTCGATCCGTCGCGCACGGCCGAGATAGCGCAGGAGCTGGCCGAGCTCAATGCCGCGATGCGGCGCGAGGGGCGCGGGTATGTTCTGGTAGGCCCGGGGAGGTGGGGTTCGAGCAACCCGTGGCTCGGCATTCCGATCAAATGGAGCGACATATCCGAATCGAAGGTCATAGTCGAGTGCGGATTGGAGGATTTCAGCATCGAGCCCAGCCAAGGCTCCCACTTCTTCCAGAACGTGACATCGTTCGGCGTAGGCTACATGACCGTCAACCCCTTCGCCGGCGACGGCATCTTCGACAGCAGGCGGCTCGACGCCATGCCGGCGCAGTACGAGACGGAGTATCTGCGTGCCGTGAGGTTCGACTCGCCGCTCGAAATATTCGTCGACGGAGTGAACAACAAAGGCATCGTCAAGGCATAGCCCGCCGCGACAGCCCCGCACACGAAACAGTGAGCCGCAAGCATAATAGCCTGCGGCTCACTGTTCTTGCGAAGGCCCCTATCGGACGATCAGCCAGATCACGGCGGCGGCGACGCCTGCCGCCAGCAGCAGCTTGAACAGCATCGCACGGCATCCGCCGCGCATGCGTATGCCGCAATATGGGCAATATTTCATACTGACGGGCACGGGCAGGCCGCACTCGGGGCAAATGACCGTCGCCTCGCCCTCTGCGGCAAGGTGCAGCGGGTCGTACTCCTTCTCAGCCGACGGCTGTGCCGTCGTCTCGATATCCTTCTCGTTCATGGTTTTATCTGTCGTTTTGTAATTGATTCCAGCGGTGCTCGAACTCTTCGAGCGTGATGCCCAAGAGCCGCATGCGCTCGACCATGGCCGGCAGCTCGCCCGTGAGAAACTCGGTGCGCTCGATTTCGAGAATATGTCCGCGGGCACCCTCGCTGACGAAAAATCCTATGCCGCGGCGGTTGTAGATGATCCTATCGCCCTCCAACTTCTCGTAGCTTCGCATGACCGTATTGGGATTCACGCCCACGTCGGCCGCCAGCTCCCTTACGGAGACGATGCGGCTCTGCTCGCTCCACTCCCCCGAAAGGATGCGCGTGCACACGAGGTCGTATATCTGGCGCCAGATAGGCTTTTCTTCGTTAAATTCTATCATGTGTCTACCAGTTTATCTGTTTGCGGCGCAGGATAAAGTAAGAGCCCGTCCACGAAACGATCGTCAGCAAGACGTTGCTCCACTTCTTGACCGTTATCAGGTCATACGGCGAAGCACCGCGGTCGTTCCAAGTGCCCAGTATGCGCACCATTAAGAACTGCACTGTCAGCATGAGGACGAATGCGGCTATATAGGTCATGACCAGCCGGCGGCGTGCCACGGCGTTTATCATAAGCGCGACGGCATGCGTGCCCAGCAGGCTCAGCCATACGCTCTCGTTTTGCAGCATGTGACGGCCGAAGGACAAGACCGGCGGATATATGGCATCGATGACCGATATGGTCAGCAGCGACGCCGCGACGAACCATATGACCAGCCCGAGGGTCGTATTCAAAAGTATGAACGCATAGCGCTCGGCGGCCGTGACGGGCAGCATGTTGTCGATCACGGCACGGCGATGATCGCGCAGCGGGTTCATCGTCAGGTGCATGCCGACGAATATGTCGAGTATGAGCATCGACACGAGCATGCCGTGGGTTACCTCGCCCGACCGCGTGATGAAGCCGAAGAGCATGGGCACGGCCACCGTGATGCCGTAGACGGCGAGGTATTTGGGATAGTTCTCGGCGTAGTGCTTCGCAAAGAGAGCCGCTACACGTTTCCAACTGAATCGTTCCATAGTGTTACCATTTTACCTGACGGCGGCGCAGCAGCAGATACGATATGCCGTACAGCCCCGCAGGAGTGATACAATAAATCGTTTTGGCTATCGTGTCGAGTCTTTCGCTCCACTCGATGCGTATCATCATACCGGCCTCGGCCATTCGTTCCAGCCCCCATATCGCAAGCATTACCGCCACGAAAGCACAGACATAGGCGGCAACGATACGTTTGCGCGCCAAGGTGTTTATTACGACATTGGACGAGGAGACTATCCACACCAGAATCATGATCTCCCAATGTCCGTTGTACGTATGCCACAGATGCGACAGATCGGTCATGAGCTCCCCGCGCGAGTCGACACATGCGGCGGCAGCAACGGCGATGCCGGCGCAAAGCGTCTCCATGAGCGTATATACGATGCTCGTGTTCAGCGCGACGAAGGTCATGCGCTCGGCCGCCGAGCACGGCAGCGTGTTGGCCATGATCTTCGTATCGCTCGCACGCAGCTCCTTCATCGTGACGAACGGCACGACGAACGCCCCGCAGAGACAGACCGCCATAGACATCGACGCCGCCACAGACGCACTGCGCGCCAGCATCGCGAAGAGCAGCGGCACGAAGATCATCATACCGTATAGGAGCATGTAGGCGCTCCTGTGCTCGGTGTAGTGCTTGACCGCGAGACGCAACACGCGACCCGAAGAGAATCCGTTGATCGTTGCCATGGCCTATCGGTTTTCGAGCAGTGAGGCTACGGCACGGCGGTCGGCCGTCACGGCATTGAACAGCAGTTCGAGATTCAGACGCGAGTCCTCGCCGCTCGTATTCGCGGCGACACCCGCCTCGCCCAGCACAGTGCGTTCTGTGTAGACGGCGCGGGCAGGGTCGACGGCACCGAAAGATATACGCCGGCATATCTCCGAGGTAGTGGCATTGAGCGCTACGCCCTCACGATCGAGAATGACGATATTGTCCAGCAGCGAATCTACGTCGTTGACCTGATGCGTCGACACCACGATGCAGCGCCCCTCGTCGGCATAGCCCGCCAACAGACGCCGAAACACGCTCTTGGAGGGGATATCGAGTCCGTTTGTCGGCTCGTCGAGCAGCAGGATGGGCGCATTGACCGCCATGGCGAATGCTATGTAGGCCTTCTTGCGCTGTCCCATAGACATGTTGTGCAGCTTGGCCGATAGGTCTACACCCAGCTCCGAGCAGTAATATGTCATCTGCTCGGCGCTGAACGAGGGATAGAACGGCGCCGTGAGACGCGCGTATCTGTCGAGCGAGACCGAAGGCAGCGCGAACTCCTCGGGAATTATCATCATCCTACGCAGCATCCCGACACTTCGGCGCGCGGGATCCTCGCCCTCCACCGTTACGCTGCCGCGCGTAGGCCGCATCAGTCCGCATACGATCTTCAACAATGTGCTCTTGCCGATGCCGTTGCAGCCAAGCAGTCCGTGGATATGCCCGCCGTCGAGCGATACATCGATGTCGTTCAATACGTTATGTCCAGCCGTATAGCCGAACGAAAGTCGTTTGATATCTATCATAACCGAAAAGTTTTAGTGCACTAATCATCTAATACACGGCAAATGTATAACAATAATTTCAAAAAACAAACAAATCTCCGAAAATAAATTCGCGACCTCATCCTCCGCATCGCTGCAAAACCGATGCAGGTGCGGTGCAGGAGCGGGTGCAGGTGCAGGTGCAGGAGCGGGTGCAGGTGCAGGAGCAGGAGCGGGTGTAGGTGCAGGTGCAGGAGCAGGAGCGGGAGCAGGAGCAGGAGCGGGTGCAGGTGCAGGTGCGAATGCGGGTGCGGGAGCAGGAGCAGGAGCAGGAGCGGGTGCAGGTGCAGGTGCAGGTACAGGTGCGGGTGCGGGTGCGGGAGCAGGCACAGGAGCGGGTGCGGGTGCGGGTGCGGATGCAGGTGCGGATGCAGGAGCGGGTGCGGGTGCGGATGCAGGTGCGAGTGCGGGTGCGAGTGCGGGTGCAGTGTGGGTGCAGGTGCAGGTGCGGGAGCGGGTGCAGGTGCGAATGCGGGTGCAAGTGCGGATGCGGGTGCTGTGTAGGTGCGGATGCGGGTACGGGTGCACGTGCGGATGCAGGTGCGGGAGCAGGTGTGGGTGCAAGTGCAGGTGCAGGAGCGGGTGCATGCACAGGAGCGGGTGCAGGTGCAGGTGCAGGAGCAGGTGCAGGTGCGGGAGCGGGTGCAAGTGCAGGTGCGGGTGCGGGTGCAGGTGCGGATGCGGGTGCAGTGTGGGTGCGGGTGCAGTGTGGGTGCAGTGTGGGTGCAGTGTGGGTGCAGTGTGGGTGCAGGAGCGAATGCGGGTGCAAGAGCAGGTGCGGGTGCAAGAGCAGTTGCGGGTGCGGGTGCAGTGTGGGTGCAGGTGCAGTGTGGGTGCAGGTGCAGTGCGGGTGCAGGTGCAGTGCGGGTGCGGCCGCCGCCCGCTATTTCCGTATCTTGGCTGCGCCCGAGATACTCCCGCCCGGCAAAATCCGGGTAAACTTGTTTTTGCCCTCGCCGATCCCTGTCTTTGACTTCGTCGAAGATACTGCGCCTCGGCATAATCAAGCCTTTGGCTTGCTTCTGCCCTCGACTTTTCGTACTTTGACTTCGTCGAAGATACTGCGCCTCGGAAAAAAAGCAAGCGAGCTTGCTTTTTTCACTCGGCTTATACGTATCTTTGCCAATTATGATAAAGGCAATATTCTTCGACATCGACGGCACGCTGGTAGGATTCCGCGACCACCGCATCAGCTCGTCGACCTCGCAGGCACTGGCGCGCATGCGCCGCAAGGGCGTCAAACTATTCATCGCAACGGGCAGGCACCCGCTGGGTGTAGACAATCTCGGCGACGAGAGATTCGACGGTTACATATATATGAACGGCGGTCTGTGCACGATCGACGGCCGCACGGTATACCGCAACCCGCTCGATGCGGCAGCGGTCGGAAGGCTGCTCGACGCACTGCCGCAAAGCGATATCGCCTGCGTATTCGACACCGAGCAGGCATGGTACATCAACCGCGCCGACGAACGTGTCCGCGCCATGAACGCCATGATAAATGTCGACATCCCGCTGATCGATCCGGAGCGCCTGCGCGGCCTCGACATATTCCAGATCACGCCCTATCTGCCGCCACAAGAGGAGTGGCGCGTATTGCAGTATATGCCTGATGTCAAGCACTCACGCTGGTGCGACCCGATTTTCGACATCAACCCCCGCGACGGCGGCAAGGGCGTCGCGCTGTTGCAGGCGGCGCGATGCTTGGGCATATCGTCCGCACAGACAATGGCTTTCGGCGACGGAGGCAACGATACGGAGATGCTGCTGGCCGCAGGCATAGGCGTGGCCATGGGCAATGCCACCGACGAGTTGAAGGACGCAGCCGACTATATAACATCGTCGGTCGACGACGACGGCATAGCGCGGGCGATCGAGCACTTCGAGCGCGAAGGAGTGTTGTAGCCCGCAAGCGTATTCGCCCACCGAGCCGCCCCGCCGCACGCCGGCCATACATATACGCTATGCCCTCCGCCGCATCGAGCGACGGAGGGCATAGCATATACGGGTAACGAGTGCCGGAGATTACTTCGCTGCGCGGCGTGCACGCTTGGCCATGGCCGAGGCGAATACGAAGTCGTTCAACTCCCTGTTGTCGGCATGCAGGATATCATCCTTGGTGCCCTCCCACCACTTGTGCCCTTCGTGGATGTAGACGATCTTCTCGCCGATCTCCATTACTGAGTTCATGTCGTGGGTATTGATTATGGTGGTTATGTTATACTCCTCGGTAATGTCGCGGATAAGATTGTCGATGACCACCGACGTCTGCGGGTCGAGACCCGAGTTGGGCTCGTCGCAGAACAGATAGCGCGGATTGAGCACTATGGCGCGCGCTATGGCCACGCGCTTTATCATGCCGCCGCTGAGCTCCGAAGGATAGAGACGGTCGGCGCCCGTCAGCTTCACGCGGTCCAGACAGAACTTCACGCGCTCCATTTTTTCCGCCTCCGAGCGGGAGGTAAACAGATCGAGCGGCAGCTTGACATTCTCCACCACGGTCGACGAGTCGAGCAGCGCCCCCCCCTGAAATATCATTCCTATATCCTTGCGTATGGCCTTGCGCTCCTTGAAGCCGAGCGCCGTATAGCATATGTCGTCGTAATATATCGCGCCCGAGTCTACCGCATGCAACCCCACAAGCGACTTCAACAGCACGGTCTTGCCCGAGCCGCTGCGGCCTATGATAAGATTGGTTTTGCCCGTATCGAACGTAACGGATATGTCGTCGAGCACGGCGCGGCCGTCGAACGACTTCGATATGTGTTCGGCCTTTATCATGTCAGCAGGATTTGTGTTAATATCAGGTTGAATATCATGATGACGATCGAGCTGGCCACCACGGCGCGCGTCGAGGCACGTCCCACTTCCAGCGAGTTGCCGTCGGCATAGTAGCCGCAGAAGGCCGATATCGACGTTATGATGAATGCGAACACGGCGCTCTTTATCAGCGAATAGGTTACCGAGTATGGCAGAAAGGCGTAGTGCATGCCCTCGATGTAGTCGCCCGGGATCATTATGCCCGTCATATAGGCTATGGCATATCCGCCCACGCAGCCTATGAAGATGCTCAGCAGCGTCAGCAGCGGGAAGAAGAGGACGGTGGCGACGATCTTGGGCAGGATCAGATACGAGGCCGAGTTGACGCCCATTATCTCCAAGGCGTCGATCTGCTCGGTAATGCGCATAGTGCCGATCTCGGAGGCGATGTTTGAGCCTACCTTGCCGGCGAGAATGAGCGCCACGACCGTCGACGAGAACTCCAATATCATCACTTCGCGCGTGGCATAGCCGATCAGATACTGGGGTATGAACGGCGATTCGAGCGATATCGACATCTGCAACGTTACCACCGCACCTATGAAAACAGATATGATGGCCGTGAGCGAAATGGAGTCCAGACCGAGCGCCTCCATTTCGAATATTATCCGCTCGCGATAGATACGCATCTTCTCCGGGCGCGAAAACACCTTTCCGAGCAGCGAGAAATAGCGTCCTGTTATTCCTATCAGTTTTATCACTATCGACGGGTTTTATTCGTTATCACTATCGCCCACCTCCTCAAAGTCGACATAATCGCCTACGTTGTCGCTTACGCGTTTGCGGCGGGCGCCGGCCGTGCGGTGCACTTTCACTTCGCCATCGCGGCCGCGGTCTGCGCCCCTCTCGCGGGCGAAGCCGCCCCACGCCTTGCCGCCGGCATTGCCGCCCATGCCCTCGCGCATCTGTCGGCGGATCGAGCGCAGACGCCATGCCATAGAGCCGAATATTACCAGTCCTACCACCACAAAGGCCAGTACGACGTACATCAATATCGTGAGCACCGACTTGAACAGCCACGGTGCTACGACGGCGCACAACAGCATCAAAAGACAAAATACGGGATTGCGCTCTACGAAAGCCGCCATCCTGTAAAATATGAGTTTCAAAAGATTCATGACCTACTATATTAGCGGCTGCGCCGCCGTGCCGGCACGGACAGCAATGCCCGCCCGCGCTCCGATCGCCGCCTGCCGCAGTTCGATTGCAAAGATAGTGATAATGCCGGTAAAACGACCCATCGCCCCTGCAAAATTATTTGCATCGTCCCGACGCCGGTCGTCTTCGTGCAGGCGGCAATGACTGACAGCCTGCTGCCGACGACCCCGAAACGAGACACGGCGCCGGATGCAATGTGCGAATAAAATTTGCGTATCGCGGAATTTTCCGTATATTTGCTACAACAAACGCAAGAGGGGTGCCTTCGCGGCGACGACCGTAAGGCTGAGATCATACCCTATGAACCTGATGCGGTCAGTACCGCCGGAGGAACTTGTTCATAGCCGACCGATATTCTCGCGCAGCACGCCTCTTATTTAATCGGTTATCAACTATGGAAGTATTCGTGAACCGCAAGCCCGTCGCCGTCGAGAGCGGCACGTCGCTGGCCGAGCTGCTGGATAGGCTGGGCATCGCGCCCGACGGCACCGCCGCTGCCGTCGACAACAAGGTCGTCCCGCGCGATATGTGGCGGCAGACCATACCCGCCGAAGGGGCTAAGATCACAGTCATACGCGCCGTGTGCGGAGGCTGATGTTGCGCATCATCGTCATAACCGACACGCCTTCTATGCGCTCGGAGGCCGATACCGTATCGATGCTGCTCGACGAGGGCGTCGAGAGGGTGCATCTGCGCAAGCCGGGCTCGGACGAGAGCGACATGCGGCGTCTGATCGAGAGCATCGATCCGCGCCTCTATCCCCGCCTCACGTTGCAGGATCATCTGCCGCTGGCCGCGGAGTACGGCATAGGCGGAGTGCACCTCAACGCCCGCAATAAGTCGGTGCCCGACTCTTTCGGGGGGCTCGTCAGCCGTTCGTGCCACACCTTCGACGAGCTGTCGCAATGCACCGGCGAAGACTACATGTTTCTCAGCCCGCTGTTCGACAGCATATCCAAGCGCGGCTACCGGGCGGCATTCACGGCCGAAAGCCTGCGCCGTGCCGCAGCCCAAGGGATAATCTCGCGGCGCGTGGTGGCGCTGGGCGGCATCGAACCGCGACATCTGCCGCTGCTCTGCGACCTGGGATTCGGCGGAGCGGCCTTTTTAGGATATATCTGGCAGGCGCCGTCGCAGCAGCTGCTGCGGCAGCGCATTCGCAAAATAGTAAATTACACTGAATCATGCTTCAATTCATAACGCATCATACCGAACGATACGACGAAGTATCGGCCGCCGAGGCCGTGCTTCGCGGCGGCTGCCGCTGGATACAGCTGCGCATGAAGGATGCGCCCTCGCAGGCGGTCGTCGAAGCGGGACGCGCGATAGGCGACATGTGCCGCAAGGCCGGTGCGACATTCATCCTCGACGACCGCACCGATCTGGTGGACGAGTTGCAGGCCGACGGCGTGCATCTGGGCAAGAACGACATGCCCGTCGAGCAGGCGAGAGGTCTGCTCGGAGGCGACCGCATAATCGGCGCGACGGCCAACACCTTCGACGACATACGGCGTGCCGCTGCGGCCGGAGCCGACTACATAGGTCTGGGACCTTTCCGCTTCACGACCACCAAACGCAACCTCAGCCCCGTAATAGGTCTCGACGGCTACCGCTCCATAATGGAGCGCTGCCGGCAGGAGGGCATCCGCCTGCCGATAGTGGCCATAGGCGGCATCGTCGCCCGGGACATAGAGGCGATAATGTCGACCGGCATAGACGGCATAGCCCTCTCGGGGGCGCTGCTGCAAGCGGCCGACACCACCGAAGAGACACAGAAAATAATATCGATAATAAACCGTTACAAACAATGAGTGAATTGATTATAGGCGGACGGACGTTCCGCTCGCGCCTGTTCGTCGGAACGGGCAAGTTCAGCTCCAACGAGATCATGTCGCAGGCTATCGCGGCATCCGGAACCGAAATGGTCACCGTGGCCATGAAGCGCATCGACATGGCCAATCCCCAGGACGACATGCTCTCGCATGTACGTCGCGACGGCATACAGCTGCTGCCCAACACCTCGGGCGTGCGCGACGCCGAAGAAGCGGTACTGGCGGCGCAGCTCGCACGCGAGGCCTTCGGCACCGACTTCATAAAGCTCGAAATACACCCCGACCCGAAGTATCTGCTGCCCGATCCCGTCGAGACGCTCAAAGCCACCGAGCGGCTGGCTAAAATGGGCTTCGTCGTGCTGCCATACATACAGCCCGATCCGGTGCTCTGCAAGCGCTTGGAGGAGGCCGGTGCGGCGACGGTCATGCCGCTGGCAGCGCCGATAGGCACCAACAAAGGCATCGTCGTGCGCGAAATGCTCTCGATAATCATCGAGCAGAGCCGCGTGCCGGTGGTCGTGGACGCCGGACTTGGCGTGCCGTCGCATGCCGCCGACGCCATGGAGATGGGCGCCGACGCCGTACTGGTCAATACCGCGATAGCCGTCGCCGGCGACCCCGTGCGCATGGCCGCCGCCTTTGCGCGTGCCGTAGAGGCCGGACGCGAAGCCTACGAGGCCGGAGCCGGCGCTCAGCGCATCTCGGCCGAGGCCAGCAGTCCGCTGACATCGTTCCTCGATTAAACCGCCGCCGATATGTTTTCAGAAGAACTGTCGCAATACAGCTGGGAGGAGACCACCGAGCGCATCATGGCCAAGCGTGCGGCCGACGTCGAGACCGCACTGGGCAAGCAACGGCTCACGATCGACGACTTCATGGCGCTCGTATCGCCCGCGGCTGCGCCCTACCTCGAAGTTATGGCGCGCCTCAGCCGCCGCTATACGCAGGAGCGCTTCGGCAAGACCATATCGATGTACATACCGATGTACATAACCAACTCGTGCTCAAATTCGTGCGTCTACTGCGGCTTCAACCGCCACAACAAATTCGACCGCGTGATCCTTACCCCCGAGCAGATCGAGCGCGAGTGCCGCGCCATACGCCGCCTCGCGCCGTTCGACAATCTGCTGCTGGTCACGGGCGAGAATCCCCGCGCCGCCGGCGTCGACTACATCGAACGCGCGCTGGGTATCTGCCGCCCCTACTTCAACAATCTCTCGATAGAGGTCATGCCGCTGTCGTCGGAGGAGTACTACCGTCTGACGCAGGCGGGGCTCAACGGCGTGGTATGCTTTCAGGAGACATACAACCGCGCCAATTACAAACTCTACCACCCCGCAGGCATGAAGTCCGACTTCGAGTGGCGTCTGGGCGGCTTCGACCGCATGGGTCAGGCCGGCGTCCACAAGATCGGCATGGGCGTGCTGATCGGCTTGGAGGAGTGGCGCACCGACACCACGATGCTGGCGCTGCATCTGCAATATCTGCGCAAGCGCTACTGGAAGACGCGGTACAGCGTCAACTTCCCGCGCATGCGCCCCTCGGAGGGACATTTCCAGCCCAATGTCGTCATCAGCGACCGCGAGCTGGCACAGCTTACCTTCGCATTCCGCATCTTCGACCACGACGTCGACATATCCTACTCCACGCGCGAGTGCGCCGCGCTGCGCAACGGCATGGCCACGCTCGGCGTAACGTCGATGAGCGCCGGCTCGAAGACCGATCCGGGAGGCTACGAGGTATATCCGCAGTCGCTCGAACAGTTTGCCGTAAGCGACGAGCGCACCCCCGCACAAGTGGCTGCCGACCTGCGTGCCGCAGGCTACGAGGCTGTATGGAAGGACTGGGACAAAGTTTTCGACCGATGAACGCAGAACAACGTTACGCACGCCAGACCATGCTGCCCGAGATCGGAGACGAGGGTCAGCGCCGGCTCGCCGAAGCCTCCGCGCTGATCGTCGGCGCGGGCGGCCTCGGCTCGCCGGCAGCACTCTACCTTACGGGCGCGGGTGTGGGACGCATCGGTCTGGCCGATGCCGACACCGTATCGCTGAGCAATCTGCAACGTCAGGTGCTCTACACCGAGGCGCAGATCGGCGTACCCAAGGTCGAGGCGGCGCGCGACCGGCTCTCGGCACTCTGCTCCTCGACGCGCTTCGAGTGCCACCCGCGCGGCATCGACCCCGACAATGCCGACGAGATAATATCACGATACGACATCGTCCTCGACTGCTGCGACAACTTCCCGACACGCTATCTGCTCGACGATGTATGCGCCCGCCTGCACAAGCCGTGGGTGCACGGCTCGATCGGGGAGTTCTACGGTCTGGTAACGCTGCTGCACCCCGGCGGCGCGATGCGCTACCGCGACCTGTTTCCCGACCGCGAGAGGCTCTGCGCCCGCCCCGCTGCGACGGCCGGCGTGCTGGGCACCGTGCCGGGCATCGTCGGTACGCTAATGGCCTCGGAGGCGCTGAAAACGATCGTCGGCTTCGGCCGCACGCTCGACGGGCGCCTGCTGACGCTCGATCTGAAAAATATGAACATTGATATAATCGACCTATAACATTATGAAAAACGGATTCGACGAATATGCCTCGGCATATGACGCATGGTTTCTCGACAACAGAAACGTACTCTACTCCGAAGCGAACCTCGTGGCCCGCACGCTCCGAGGCGCCGGCCGCATTCTGTCGGTGGGCTGCGGCAGCGGACTCTTCGAGAAGATACTCGCCGACGAGTACGGAATCGTGATCCGCGACGGCATCGAGCCGTCGACGGGCATGGCCGAGATAGCCCGCAAGCGCGGGCTGAGAGTCACGATCTCGACGGCCGAGCAGGCCGACTTCGGCTGCGGCGACTACGACACGATACTCTTCAACGGCACCCCGAGCTACATCGACGATCTGGCCGGCGTCGTCGGCAAAGCCTACGCGGCTCTGCCCAACGGCGGCCGCATCGTTCTTATAGACGTCCCGAAAGAGAGCTCCTACGGCCTGCTCTACAATCTCGCCAAGGCCGTCGGCAGCTGGGATCATCCGCTCTTGGAGGGCACCTACCCTGCCAACCCCTACCCCATAGAGCTGGTCGGGGCGGCCAACTGGCGCACGACGGCCGAGAAGATCGGGCTGCTCGAAAGGGCGGGGTTCGCGGATCTGACATTCGCCCAGACGCTCACTTCGCACCCGCTGCACTCCGACCGCGCGGTCGAGCAGCCCTGCGAGGGATACGGCAAGGGCGACTATGTGGCCGTGACCGGATACAAGAGGGCATGACGACCGCACGAGCCGCACGACTGTAATGGTATAACTATCGAAACAAGACAATATGATGAAAAAATGGAGCGACGAGGCGTGGCAGGCCGCACTGCCCGTCTACCGAAAGATCATACAGCATCCGTTCGTCGACGCTTTGGCGCGGGGCACGCTCGATAACGAGCGGTTCATGTTCTATCTGCGGCAGGATTCGCTGTATCTGGCACGCTACTCACGCGCGCTGACCCATATCGCATCGCGGCTGGCGGACAAGGACCACACGGCCGCATTCATCCGCTTCGCCTCGGACGGCACCGCCGTCGAAAAGGCGCTGCACGAATCCTTCCTGCAAGGCTCTGTGCCCGACCAGAAGGAGATAAGTCCCGCCTGCCTGCTCTACACCTCGCTTCTGGGCAGTCAGGCCGCGGCACCGGTCGAGGTCGAGGCCGCAGCCGTGCTGCCCTGCTTCTGGGTCTACCAGCGCGTAGGCGCGGATATACTCTCACGGCAGCAGGGCGATAACCCCTACATGCGCTGGATCGAGACCTACGGCGACGAGGCTTTCGCCGCCTCGACAGCCGAGGCCGTCGCCATATGCGACTCGCTGGCCGAGGCGGCAGGGGCAGACACCCGCCGGATGATGACCGATATATTCGTGCGATGCACCAAAATGGAATGGATGTTCTGGGACAGCGCATGGAGGCTCGAACAGTGGCCTATATAAACCTAAACCCGAATCATGGAAACGAAACAGTATAGACGCGCCCTGACGATCGCAGGCAGCGACCCCAGCGGCGGAGCAGGCATACAGGCCGACCTGAAAACATTCTCGGCGTGCGGCTGTTACGGCATGTCGGCCATAACGGCCGTCGTCGACGAAAACACCGTCAGCGTACACGGCGTGCACCCCATACCCGAAGCGTTCGTCGCGGGACAGATACGGTCGGTGCTGGACGACATCGGCGCCGACGCCGTCAAAATAGGCATGCTCCACTCCTCGGAGCTCATACGCACCGTCGTAAGTACGCTCGACCGCTACGGCATACGCAACATCGTACTCGACCCGGTCATGGTGGCCACCTCGGGCGATCCGCTGCTCAACGAGAATGCCGTAGCCACGCTGCGCGACGAAGCTGTGCCCTGGGCCAGAGTCATCACGCCCAACATACCCGAGGCCGAGCTGCTGCTGGGACGCCGCATCGGCGACCAGAGCGAACTGCCCGACGTCGCGCGCGAGCTGTCGCTGGGCGGCAGGGTCTCGGTGCTGCTCAAAGCCGGACACCTGCACGACGAGGAGCTGATCGACATATTCTACAACGCCGAGAGCGACCGCATCCTGCCCCTGCGCTCGCGACGCATCTCTACGCCCAACACCCACGGCACGGGCTGTACGCTCTCGTCGGCCGTCGCGGCGTTCCTCGCCAAGGGGTACGGCCTGGACGATGCCGTCACGGCCGCAAAAAACTATATCGATGCCGCCATACGCGCCGGTGCCGAGTACCGCATAGGCCGCGGCCACGGGCCGGTGCACCACTTCCACGACTTCTGGCAGTGATCCCCGCCGCACACTCGTAAACACCGCGAGCTTCGTTAAGCGAAGCTCGCGTTTTTCATTGAAAAATAATAAAATATACTCTGCGAAATTTGGTATTTAGCATAATAAATAATATCTTTGGATATTATAAACCAACGAAGCCATGAACAAAAAACTATTTTTGTTGGCAGTAATCGCCATATTTGGCTATTCGTGTTCGAGCGAAATCGACATTCTCAATGACACCGACACAACACGTGCAGTTGTAATTCCGGGTTCTGACATATTACAACCGATCCATATCGGCGAAAGACTGGAAAATCCGTATTCAGTTAAAAACATGCTCAAAGCATATGCGAACCTCAAAGATCAACCTATCTTTTCAGGTCTTAATGAATCAGACATAAAAGCCACACACTATTATGTCAGGTTCAAGCCAGCCAATGAAAATGAGTTAAAGACATTAAAGCAAGATCCGGCGTTGGTGCTATACGAATACCCGCTCGACTACGATATTCATGAAGGCGGCGAATCATACCACGATCCTGCAATACCGGATTCCCTGCCAACTTATCAATATGCATCCATACCAGCAGTTTTATGGGCACGAAAGCGGAATACACTTCAAATAGAATATACGGTTCTGGAAAATCTATATATTCCTGACGAAGAATATATAGATGATATAGAAGCATATAGCTCCGAAGATAACGCTAATGAATTTGCCATAGAGGCTTTGGTAGACGAAGCTATGAGAATTACAGGCAATGACGGAGATCAACCTGTAACACGAGCATCCAATAAATGGACTCCTGCCGGAAAAATTACGGCCTACGACAATATCGTTGGGAAATCAATTCCTCTGAAAGGAGTCAAAGTCAGGGCACGCCGCTGGTTTACCACATATATCGGGCACACGGACGGTAATGGACATTTTATGTGCAACGGAAGATTCAAGCGGCCGGCGAATTATTCTATCGTATGGGAAAGCGCTAAATGGGACATAAGGAACGGCAGATTGGGACAAGCATATTTCAATGGTCCTAAAATAACCGGTTCTTGGCAGTTAGATATCGGAGACGGAGACAATAAGTCAATTCATTTCGCAACCATACATCGTGCATTACATCGTTATTATTATGGCCTTACCTACGGCCTAAGCAGACCTAACAACAGCAGAAAAGAAAAAATCGGTTATATACATGAAAACGGAGATGTTGCGGGCATCTACCACCGCCAACGCAATGCCGGCATATTATCGGATATTGAAATATACGGTAAAAGTCATGATAGTTGGCGACCACTATCAGAAATGCTCAGCACGACATTCCATGAATTAGGACACGCCGCACATTTTACAAACTCAAAAAGTAACTTTAAGAATGCAGACAATATATTATGCGAGAGCTGGGCACGTTGTGTGCAATATTATCTAACCCTTCAAGAATATACGGATCTCGGATATGAAAAATCTCTATATACGTATAGTCCGGCCTATCTTATATCGGATATTACGATGCGCTGCATAACAGTAACCATAATGATGCCGGATGAACAATACAACTTTCAAGATTGGTACAAAGACAAGCATGAACATTGCTATGACTATACCCCTCTTTTCATAGATTTATTGGACAGTTACAACCAGTTCAAATGTATGTCAGGTCTAAAAAAATACCTTGACGACACCGGCACCAATCAGTCTAATTCTATCGATCCGTCGAAGTATCCGGATGATCAGATTCACGACTTTCCTATCGATAAACTCGAAGACATAGTATTCAGCTCTCAAACTATATCCGATGTAAAGAGTAAACTTTTGCAATTTGTGATTGACAACCCGACAATAGCAAAAAACTGCAACCTTTCAGAACAAACCATCAATAAACTTTTCAGCTATTATGAATACTAAAATCAAAATATTATTTGCCATATTAACAGCAATCTGTCTTTGCGGTTGCGAGAGCGAAGACAAGCGTTATTACGCCCGCTTCATGATATTCCGGTGCCATAACGCGACCGACCACGAAGTGATAATCGAAGAGGAAAATCTGGACTATGGGGCCAAAATCATCCCTGCGCACGAAACACGCGACTTGGTGCAAGTGTGGCAGGCAACGAACAAAGACTACATAGTGGGATTCTTCTCAGAAACCGCCATCGTGTACGACCGCAAGTACCGCTGCCCGGAAATAATCGCCGATTGGTCCATATCTATCAGAAATTACCTGAACTGGCAGGAGTCGCCCGACTCCGAGCCACGATACAAGTATTACGAATACACCTTCACGGACGAATACTATCGGCATGTAGTCGAAAACGGGGAGGAAATCGACCAGTGGCACGTACCGGGATTCTACCAGTAGAAGCTCAGTTGCCGCCGTGCATCTCCTGCTGCAATGTCTCGCCCCTGCCGGAATGCAATCCGGCGGGGGCGGTTTTCGATTTCAGAAGCATCCGGGCTTCGGCAGGCGAATGACGGTTCTCGATCTCAGCAACTCTCAGATTTCGCCGGGCGGAAGCTATCTCGGATTTCATGGATTTCCGAGCGTCGGCAGGCATGACGGTCTTCGGTTTCTGCCACTTGCCGTCCACGGCACGCAACACCCTGCCCGTCATGCGCTCCGTCCATAAGCGAGTCGCCCGCGCACCCGCAACAGGCGGCCGTCGTAAGCCGTTCGCGTCAAAGTAGTGCAGAGCATCGCCGCCCGCCCGGCGGCAAATTCCGGTTCCACGCCGTAAAGCCGCAGCAGCCGAAATGGCCGGTAATAAACAAATCTTCGAAACAGCCTACAATCCGCTTACAATATCTTTGCTAAATTAAAAAATAAGTGTATATTTGTGAGAATTTTGCGGAAGCGTGGCTCCGCCGTCCCGTCGTGCGGGGTCGGACAGAGTCTTCCGGCAACGAAGCGAAAGAAAAAAACACTTAAAAATATCAAAACCGAATTAAAACTATGGAAAACAACAAACTTCAAGAGTTGACACGCAAGCTCTACAACGACGGTTTGGAGAAGGGACGCGCCGAGGCGGATGCGCTCGTAGCCGAGGCCAGACAGCAGGCTGCCGCTATCGTAGCCGAGGCCAAGGCCGCAGCCGAAGCCGAGATCAAGGCGGCGCAGACGCGCTCGAAGGATATCGAGAAGAACACGCTGACCGAGATCGCGCTGGCAGGACGTCAGGCCGTTGCGAAGATCAAGACCGAGATCGCCGACGCCGTAATCATGAAATCGACGGGCAAGGCCGTCGCCGGCGCTGCATCGGATCCGGCATTCGTCAAGGAGATGTTGCTGGCCGTGGCCAAGAACTGGACGTCGAACACTTCGGACGTATCGCTCTCGGCGCTGCTGCCCGAGGCCAAGAAGGCCGAGCTGGATGCAGCGATCGCCGGCAGTGCGGCCGAGCTGCTCGCAGCAGGCGTCGAGGTCGGTTATTCGGCCGAGGTAAAGAACGGTTTCAAGGTGGGCGCCAAGAACGGCGGCTACTACATATCGTTTACCGACGAGAGCTTCTACGCGCTGTTGAAGGAGTATCTGCGCGACAAGGTTGCTAACATGCTGTTCAACGAGTAGCCATGTTCGACAAAAACTATTACTGCTTAGTGGCGGGTCTGCGCGAGTGGACGCTCGAATCCGATACCAAGGGATTCGACGCGCGAGCCATAGTCGCGGAGATCTCGGACGAGTTGTCGGCCTCCGACGCCGAGGCCGTAAGACTGCTCTACGTCTACTACGACTGCCAGAACATCGTCGCACGCCGCGAAGGACGCACGCTGCACAACCCGCTGGGCAACCTCTCCAAGGAGGAGGTGGGCGAGGTGCTCGACGGCCGCTACTCGCTGCTGCCGCGACGTCTGGCGCGCGTAATGGCCGCATACGCCGATCCAGAAGGAGAGGAGGCCGAGAACGTAGCGACGGGCGAGCGTTTCGAGAAGTCGCTCTACGAGGCCTATTACGCCGAGCTGGCAGCATCGTCGTGCCGGTTCCTGCGCGACTGGGCGCGCTTCGACCGCAATCTGCGCAACGTTACGGCCGCCGTGGCGGCACGTGCCGCAGGCCGCGGGGTGGAGAGCGTTACGGTGGGCTCGGGCGATGTGGTCGAGCAGCTGACGCGTTCGTCGGCCGCCGACTTCGGTCTTAGAGGCGAGCTGCCCTATATCGACGCCGTCATAACGGCCGTGGCCGATGAGGGCGACCTGATAGCCAAGGAGCACAAGATCGACCTGATACGCTGGAACGAGGCCGACGAGATGACCGTGTTCGACTACTTCAACATCAACTACATACTTGCATATCTGGTCAAGGTCAACATCGTTGCGCGTTGGAGCGTGCTCAACCCCGAGAAAGGTCGCGAGATGCTCGACCGCCTGATGCGCGATCTGGACGGAAAAGAACTTGTGAATAAACAATAAAACTACGATAAACTGATGAAAACAACAGGACGTGTTAACGGCATCATCTCGAACATCGTCATCGTCAAGACCGACGGTGCGGTTGGTCAGAACGAGATATGCCATGTATATTGCGGCACGACCCGCATGATGGCCGAGGTCATCAAGGTTATAGGCGACGAGGCCTACGTGCAGGTGTTCGACAGTACGCGTGCGTTGAAGATCGGCGACCGCGTCGAGTTCGAGGGTCACATGCTCGAAGCCACGCTCGCTCCGGGTCTGCTGTCGCGCAACTACGACGGTCTGCAAAACGACTTGGAGAAGATGGACGGTCTGTTCATCGCGCGCGGTTCGATTACCGACCCGATCGACTTCGAGAAGAAGTGGGAGTACAAGCCGCTGGCGAAGGTCGGCGACAAGGTTACGGCCGGCGCATGGCTGGGCGAGGTGCAGGAGCAGTGGGTGGCGCACAAGATCATGGTGCCGTTCATCATGCAGGGCAGCTATACGGTCAAGTCGCTCGCCGCAGAGGGCAGCTACAAGGTAACCGACACGATAGCCACGCTCCAAGACACAGACGGCAACGAGTATCCCGTCACGATGGTTCAGAAGTGGCCGGTCAAGCAGGCCATACGCTGCTTCGACGAGAAGCCGCGCCCCTCGCGCGTCATGGAGACCGGCGTGCGCGCCATAGATACGTTCAACCCGCTGGCCGAGGGCGGTACGGGCTTCATCCCCGGTCCGTTCGGTGCGGGCAAGACCGTGTTGCAGCACGCCATATCGAAGCAGGCCGAGGCCGACGTGATAATCATCGTCGCATGCGGCGAGCGTGCCAACGAGGTGGTCGAGATCTTCGCCGAGTTCCCCGAGCTGGTCGACCCGCACACCGGTCACAAGCTCATGGAGCGAACGATCATCATCTGCAACACTTCGAACATGCCCGTTGCAGCCCGCGAGGCGTCGGTATACACCGGTATGACAATCGGCGAGTACTACCGCTCCATGGGATTGAAGGTGCTCGTTATGGCCGACTCTACATCACGCTGGGCGCAGGCGCTGCGCGAGATGTCGAACCGCTTGGAGGAGCTGCCCGGTCAGGACGCCTTCCCGATGGACCTTTCGGCTATCATCTCCAACTTCTACGCCCGCGCCGGCCTTGTGAAGCTCCACAACGGCCACACCGGTTCGGTTACGTTCCTCGGTACGGTATCGCCCGCCGGCGGTAACCTCAAGGAGCCCGTTACGGAGTCGACCAAGAAGGCCGCACGCTGCTTCTACGCTCTGTCGCAGGGACGCGCCGACTCGAAGCGCTACCCCGCTATCGACCCGTTGGAGTCGTACTCGAAGTATCTGGAATATCCCGAGGTGCGCGAGTATCTCGACGAGCATATCGAGAAGAATTGGGTCGATGCCGTATACGAGGGCAAGACGATCGTGCAGCGAGGCAAGGAGGCCAACGACCAGATCAACATTCTGGGCGACGACGGCGTGCCTACCGAGTACCACGAGCGTTTCTGGAAGAGCGAGCTGATCGACTTCGTGATCCTGCAACAGGACGCATTCGACGCGATCGACGCCAACTGCCCCACCGAGCGTCAGAAGATGATGTACAACATGGTGCTCGACATCTGCCGCAAGCAGTTCGACTTCGCCGACTTCGAGGAGTGCTCGCAGTACTTCAAGTCGCTCATCAACCTCTTCCGCCAGATGAACTATTCGGAGTGGAAGAGCGAGCAGTTCGACGATTACCGCCGCCAGATCGAGAAATTCGTAAACGACAAATCGGCTAAATAAGCATAGTTATGACAACACGTGCATTTCAGAAAGTATATACCAAGATAGACAACATTACCAAAGCCACGATCACGCTGCGTGCGTCGGGCGTAGGCAATGACGAGCTTGCGACCGTCGGCGGCCGTCTGGCTCAGGTAGTAAAGATCATGGGAGAGAACGTTACGTTGCAGGTTTTCTCCGGAACCGAGGGTCTGGCAACCGACTCGGAGGTAGTATTCCACGGCGAGCCTCCCAAGCTGCGCGTATCCGACGCGCTGGCAGGCCGCTTCTTCAACGCCTACGGACAGCCGCTCGAAGGCGGCGAGCTGACCGAGGGCGAGGCCCGCGAGATCGGCGGTCCGACGGTAAACCCGTTCCGACGCATACAGCCCTCCGAGCTTATCGCCACGGGTATCGCCGGCATCGACCTCAACAACACGATCGTCTCGGGTCAGAAGATCCCCTTCTTCGCCGATCCCGACCAGCCCTATAACGCCGTCATGGCCAACGTGGCGCTGCGTGCCAAGGCCGACAAGATCATCCTCGGCGGTATGGGTCTTACCAACGACGACTTCCTCTACTTCAAACACGTATTCGAGAACGCCGGTGCGCTCGACCGCATCGTGTCGTTCGTCAACACCACCGACAACCCGCCCGTGGAGCGACTGCTCGTACCCGACATGGCGCTGACCGCTGCCGAGTACTTCGCCGTCGACAAGGGCGAGAAGGTGCTGGTGCTGCTGACCGACATGACCCTCTACGCCGATGCCTTGGCGATCGTGTCGAACCGTATGGACCAGATCCCCTCGAAGGACTCTATGCCCGGTTCGCTCTACTCGGACCTTGCCAAGATCTACGAAAAGGCCGTACAGCTGCCTAACGGAGGTTCGATAACGATCATCGCCGTGACCACGCTTTCGGGCGGCGACATCACGCACGCCATTCCCGATAATACGGGTTACATTACCGAGGGTCAGCTCTTCCTCAGAAACGACTCCGATACGGGTAAGGTCATCGTCGACCCGTTCCGTTCGCTGTCGCGACTCAAACAGCTCGTCATCGGCAAGAAGACGCGCGAGGATCATCCTCAGGTCATGAATGCCTGCGTGCGACTCTATGCCGACGCAGCCAACGCCAAGACCAAGTTGGAGAACGGTTTCGACCTGTCGGATTACGACGAGCGTTCGCTCAGCTTCGCCAAGGACTACTCGGAGAAGCTGCTGGCAATCGACGTCAACATCGATATCGACCAGATGCTCGATACGGCATGGCAGCTCTTCGCCAAGTACTTCTCTAAGGAGGAGGTGGCCATAAAGCAGGCTCTGATCGACAAATACTGGAAAGCATAACCACACGCAATGGCAATCAAATTTCAATATAACAAGACTTCGCTCGGCGAGCTGGGCAAACAGCTCAAAATGCGACAGAAGGCTCTCCCCACCATAAAGAGCAAGGAGAGTGCGCTGCGCACCGAAGTAAAGCGGGCGAAGGACTCCGCGCAGTCGCTCAAACGTGAGTTGGACGCGGCCAAGGCCGAGTACGACTACATGCTGGGGCTGTGGGGAGAGTTTGATTGTACCCTTATCCGCATCGAGGACGTCGAACTGACGACTCAGAAGATTGCGGGCGTGCGGACGCCTGTCCTCAAAAACATAGTCTACGACGAAAAACCCTACGACCTGTTCTCGTCGCCGGTATGGTATGCCGACGGTGTGAGAATACTCAAACGCCTCTCGCGTCTGGGCATCGAGTACGAGGTGTATGCGCGTAAGACCGAGTTGCTGGACTTCGCCCGCCGCAAAACCACTCAGAAGGTGAACCTCTACGAAAAGGTGCAGATACCCGGTTACGAGGACGCCATACGTAAGATCAAGCGATTCATGGAGGATGAGGAGAACCTCTCCAAGTCTGCACAGAAGATCGTCAAAACACGTCAACAGCAACAGCAGGCCACGGAGGGGCAGGAGTTATGATTTCGAAAATGACACGTTACGACTTCGTGCTCTACGGAGCGCAAGCCGACGACTTCATCGAGCAGTTGCGCAGTCTGGGTCTGGTGGATATCACGACCACGGGCTGGGAGCCGTCGGACGAGGACAGAGGCCTGTTGCTCGATATCGACGCCCACAACAAGGCTGTCGACTATCTGCGCGGGTTCGTCAAGAGCGACGCCTTCGACGCCGCAGCCAAGCCCTACGCCGATGCTACGGAGGCTTTCAAGGCCTACATGCAGGCGCAGGCCGAGCGCACGTCGCTGGTGCAGGAGATCGCACGCATAGAGAAGCAGCGCGACGAGATCGAGCCGTGGGGACGTTTCTCGGCCGATGAGGCGGCGGCGCTTGCCGCACGCGGCATCGTGCTGCGATACTTCACGGCACAGACATCGACCTTCGACAAGTCGCTCGACACATGGTCGGCCGACTACACCGTAGCCGAGATCAACCGCACGGCCTCGACCGTATACTTCGTCGTGGTGGCCGCACCCGATGCCGACATCGCCATTGATGCGCAGGAGGTCAAGCTCCCCGCAATGGACTTCCCGGCTCTCGACGGGGAGCGCAAGCGTCTCGAAGAGCGTCTGCGGCAGCTCGACGCGATATTCTCGCGTGCAGCCGCCTCGATCGGTATGATCGACGACCAGACCGCCGAGTTGAAGGAGCGTTTGCAGGGCTTGAAGGTCGGCGCTACGGCCGTCCGCGAAGCCGACGGCGAGCTGATGATAATGGAGGGCTGGGCCGAGGCCGAGACCTCGGAGCGCGTAGACCGCATGTTGGAGGAGTACCCCAACGTCGTCTACCTCAAACGCGACGCTACGATGGACGACGACGCACCCGTGAAGTTGAAGAACAACCGCTTCATGCGTCTGTTCGAGATGATCGGCGCGATGTACGCCCTGCCCAAGTACGGCACGATGGACCTCACGCCCTTCTTCGGACCCTTCTACATGCTCTTCTTCGCAATCTGTCTGGCGGATGCCGGCTACGGACTGGTGCTGCTGGCGCTGGGTCTGGGTCTGCTCTTCAAGGGAGGCGAGAAGATGCGTCAGGCGGCATGGCTGTCGATCGTATGCTCGACGGCGACCGTCGCATTCGGTTTCTATGCCAACTCGTTCTTCGGCATGCCCATATCGGCAGTGCTGCCCGGAGTGAAATTCCTCGACTTCCAGAACGACTTCTTCTCGATATCGCTGGCTATCGGCGTGGTGCAGATCATGCTGGGTATGATACTCAACATATATCTGAAAACGAAGCTGTTCGGCTTTACCTCGTCGTTCGGCACGCTGGGCTGGTTCCTCGTGCTGCTCGCAGGCTGCCTCGCGGCGGGTCTGCCGATGCTGAACGGGAATTGGGTAATTCCGTGGTTTACCACCTCGTCGCCGGCATTCATGGCCGTCGTAGGCGTGGGACTGGTGCTCATGCTGCTGCTGAACAACGTCCGCCGCAATCCGCTTATCAACCTCGGCGCAGGCCTGTGGGACACGTACAACAACATAACAGGTTTGTTGAGCGACGTGTTGAGCTACATCCGTCTGTTCGCCATAGGTCTGTCGGGCGGTGTGCTGGCGCAGGTGTTCAACTCGCTGGGTCTGGGTCTTACGGGACTCTCGGACGGCATCGAAGGCATGGACTGGTGGGTCGTTGCGATGAAGATCGTCGGAGCGTCGATGATACTTCTGGTAGGTCACGGCATCAACCTGTTCATGTCGGCCATATCGTCGTTCGTGCATCCGATGCGTCTGACATTCGTAGAATTTTACAAGAACGCAGGTTTCGAGATGAGCCAACGCTCGTTCGAGCCGCTGCAAAAATTGAAGAAATAGTATAATAAACAATAACAATTAAAAACTAATCAAACAATTATGAGCACAGCAATTATTTTGGCTTACGTAGGTGTAGCCTTGATGGTAGGTCTTTCGGGCGTAGCATCTGCAATCGGTACCGCAACCTGCGGTATGGCGTCGGTAGGCGCAATGAAGAAAAACGGCGGAGCATTCGGTAGCTACATGATCCTCTCGGCACTGCCCGGTTCGCAGGGTCTTTACGGTTTCGTGGGCTATTTCATGGTCAGCGGTCTTATTACCGACAACATCTCGCTTCTGGCAGGTGCCGGTATCTTCGGTGCCGGTCTGTTGATGGGTCTGGTCTGCCTGTTGTCGTCGTACTTCCAGTCCAAGGTCTGCGCCAACGGTATCGCAGCCATCGGTAACGGTCACGACGTTATGGGTAAGACCCTTATCCTCGCCGCATTCCCCGAGTTGTACGCCATTCTGGCCGTAGCCGCAACGTTCCTCATCTCGGGCGCAGTAGCTCCTCAGGCCGGTGCCGAGGCCGCAGTCGCAGCCGACGCAGCCAAGACCGAGGTCGTAGCCGAGGCTCCCGCTGCCCAGGTAGAGGCAGAGTTGGTTTACGACGCAGAGTAAGCGTTGAACAATACGGGGATTACACCCCGGAAAAGACCGCCATTGTCCGTTTGACAGTGGCGGTCTTATCTTACAGTTTACCGGATCGGGCGACAGCTATACCCTCCCAGAGGCTATGCTACGAAAGCATCGAGACCCTCCTACACGCGAGAGACTCAGCCGCCTTGCAACCGTTGCACTGCAACGAAAAAGCGGGGCGCCGATGACACCCCGCTATCGCAGATAGTATTACTCTATCGATCGAAAAGCGCAAAACCGAACGATATGTAGAGACAGAAGCGGCTTTCGATCGCAGTTTTATACGTATCCATATAACGGAATCCCAGCCCGACGCTGGGACCCGTGAAGTAACGCATTCTTACGCCGAGATCGTAGCACATGTACTGCCAGTCGCCGCCGAGGGTCGTCTGCACGCGCGGCGACAGCGACAGCGAGAAGTTGCGTCGGTTCATCACGTTGTATTCGCAGCCCAAACCCACGAGTCCTGCAATCTCGTAGCTGCGCACGCCGGCCGCATCGAACAGCCCCGTGCTGGCCGTAATAGGCAGCAGCAGCGACCAGCGATCGTCGAACGAATAGCCGAACGCCGCCTCGACATCGATCGCCGAAAACTCCTTCGTATGGCCGAAAGGCATGTTGTAACGCGTCTCCACGGCAAACTCGAAACCTCGGCCGCGAGGCTCTGCCGCCGCCGTCTTCATCTCCGCTGCCGACAGCGCCAGCAGCAGCGATAACGATAGGATAATTTTTTTCATATGATACATATATTAATTATCGCTCGACTACTACCTCTTTCCACAACATATCGCTATATGAAGCAACACTTATGCTCGATAAAATATAATTTTTAGAATCTTCCCCGATGCCAGATGACGTTACAGTTGCAGTAAAATCCTCTACATAACGGGTCCTTGTCGTAAAATCCGAAATAGAACTATACTTAGTACAGAATAAGGTCAATGTCTCGACTTCATTATTACGACTCGGATATTGTACAGCGACCATACCGAAAATATCCTCACTCGGCGTATTCTCATACGACTTTATTGCATTATCCAGTAAATTGGGAATAACTGTATTATTTAATATTGACGTATTGAACTGGATTGCGGGAACATATTTTTTCATCTTTTCAATTACTTTCGACCTTATAATTTCATCCGAACTTGTCAATATGCGATTGCCCAAATCCTGATACACTTCATATATCACACGATTATGTACAAATCCTACATCGATAGGTCTTATAATCATAGGATTCCATGATTCCGGAATATTTACATTTTCTGGCACATATGCCAAACCTCCACTTAGATGGGATTCGTATAATGCACCATTAATAGAACCCATGATTCCAAAGAATACAGCTCCGACAGGCGACCATGTTACGCCCGCCCCTAAGCATGCTCCGAGGAAATCTCCGAAAACGATGCGTTTGAACCAGTCCAGAAACGGCCTCGCGACATTATCTGCGACGGATATCTATCATTCAATTCGACTAATCTACTATTCAATTCTTCAAAAGCTATATTATTCAAAGAACCTGTTTCCAGATTGCAGTCATCCGATAGCGAAATTGCAACAATCTGTGGCGGTTCGGCATTTTCGATATGTCGAGAACAAGAATAGACTCCAATCATTGCAAATAATGCAACAAATAGTGCATAATAAAAATTGTTTTTCATGATTGGTTATTGGTTAATTAGTAATACAAATATAGCATATTTTATACAACTAACCAAACCATAATCGTTCAAATTACAATGATTATAAGAATTCACAACCCCAGATCGAGCTGCAACGACGGATAGAGATTGACGACCGGGCGCGACTGTCGGCGGGCACGGGCGACAGTGTAACCGGTGCCGCTGCGCGAGCCGTCCCACCACGCCACCACCAGCGAACACGAGTCGACCAGATAGTCGTTGCGGCGGCGGAACACGCCCTCGGAGTATCGCTCGGCAAGGCATGTTACCGTATCCGCCTCGGCGACGATGCGGCCGAAGCGCTCGGCATCCTCCGGCGAGAAGCCGCGCTCGAAACCTTCATAGGGCACGGCGCACTCCAACGTCACATCGCCGCAGCGGCTGCGAAGCTCGATCACAGCCTCGGCCGCAGCGAGGTCGAACCCGACGGCCATGCCGCTGATGAAGTGCCGGAAGCCCTCCGTATACAGCTCCTGCAAGAGCGCACCCAGACGCGCCTGCTGCTCGAAGGCGTAGTATCTGTGACCTGTAAAGACCACGCTATGCAACAGATGCGTCGTCATCATCGGCAAAGATAATATTTTTGACATATCGTCCTCCGTTTTTTGGCGTGGAGTTTGCACCTTGCCCAGTGTCATTTCTAAAAAACGCACTATTATGAAAAACACAAGCAGTTGTATTCTTTCGGCTCTCGGCGGCGCACTTGCCGGAGCAGCCATAGCGATGTTGTTCACGCCCCAGACGGGCAAGGAGCTGCGCGGTAAGATCCGCGAGGCCGTCGACGACGGCATGTCGAAGGTTCGCAAGAACTTCAAGAGCTGCGATTGCGGCGACGCTATCGAGAACACCGTCGACGATATCATTAAGTAACAAGCGGTATCATGAGCAACTCTGACCGTCCGATAGGTGCTGCCCTGCTGTTGTTTCTGCTCTCCGGATTCATTGCCATGGTACTGCTCACGACGGCACTCGTGGCATGGCTCAGCGAGCTGGTCGGCAGCATAGGTCTGGCCTCGGTAATCGTCGGAGGATTCTTCTCCGTCATAGCGGCCGTCGTATACTTCGTCGCGCTCAGAGATTTCGTCGCGACGTTAAGCCGACAGATCGATACCATTTACGAAGTAAGTAGTATCATCCAACGAATATACCGCAAGGCGGTTGAGATCATCGAAAAGATAGTCGGTTGATGCCGGCTATCTTTTTTCGTTGATATCGGGCACCCTTTCAGCGTCCCGGCATATCCGAGAACCGGCACCGCCCCGTTCCGGCGCAGCCGTTCCGCGCCGCTCATGCCCGACCATTACGCCCCCCGACACGTTATCGACGCACGCGAACTGCCCCGCAAATCCTTCTTCGGACAGGAGAAAAACGTATACAATCAAGTAATTACGCCTTAAACGCTTGAATAATCGGCGAATCGCTTTGACATTAAAAAAATATATGTAACTTTGTATGGCTTTAATAAGCACTAAAATAATAACAAAAGTTTACTTAATTCTTACTAAGCAAACGTAGGAAACTTGCATTCCGGAGGTTAAGTACGGTTTTGTCATACATTTGTGTGGCGTGGACTGTCTATTTTTCTGCGGTAAAACGGTTTTCCTACGACCTGCTTAGTCAGATTAATGAATAGTACCACGCCATTATTATGTCGGAGACGAAGAAAAAAGCAAACGATTCAGCCATTAACAGCGACTGGATGCGTATCGAAGTCATACTCAAAGACCTAAATACGACGGCGGCCGGTCTGGCCAAGGAGCTCGATTTGAAACATGCCGAGAACCTGTACCAGATCAAGAAAGGCAATTACCGTATTTCGAGACGCATGGCAAGCATTATTCACGAACGCTATCCGCAATATTCGATGTCGTGGCTGCTACTCGGCGAATAGCGTAAAGGGCACATCCGTTTCGCCGCAAAAACTACGGACGCATACGATACGAAAAAAGGGTACCTCTCGAAAAGAAAGATACCCTTTTGGATTAGTCCGTTATCATCAGTTTACCACATGACGCTCCGCCTGATTGTCGGGTGCCGAAGCCTCCATGTCGGTCTGCAATATTATCATGCGCACTATATCCACCGCCTTGTCGGCTCCTCCTATGGCTACCGGCATGTTCCACTGCATCTGCAAATGAACGATGCCGCCCAGCAGCGCCTGAAAGGCGAACAGCTTCTCCTGCGGCATGACGATCACTACGCCGTCGACATCGGTATACTCGGCGAAGAACTGCACGCCCATGACCGTATCGCTTATCGACGGTATCTGCTTGACGACTATGTCGCCGTCGGTACACCCCATGCTCCGCAGCATATCCAGCAGAACGACGATATGTCGTTCAACGAAATCGGAACACTCATCGACGATGAGTATTCCGATCTTCATATCGACAGCCGAATCGGATGTGCCCGTATTCAAATGTGACGTATCGCCCATCTCTTACGTAACTCCGCTGCGGCCTATTTACGATATTTCTCTACCGACGAAGCCTGCGCGGGATACTTCCGGGCAATGGCGGCATAGCACTCGGCAGCCTTGGCATCGTCTCCCATAGCGGCATATACCTCGGCCTGCTTGCGCAGGAACATCGGCTCGCTCACCGGATCGCTGCTTGCGGCCGCGGCCTTAGCGAAGTAGTCGAGCGCACCCTGCAAGTCGTCCTGCTCGACGGCGATATCGCCCAACAGACCCAGACGCATCGCATTGAGCAACTCGCCCGCAGCACCCTCGGCCGGCTCGTAGCCATTGAGATAGCTGCGCGCATCGTCCCACTGGCCGAGCTTCACGTAGCTCGCACCGGCGATATATGAAGCCAGATTGGCGGCATCCGTACCCTCGTACTCCGAAGCCACCTTCACGGCCTCGGCCGCTGCCGTCTCGTAGTCGCCCATGCCTATCGCATCGTAGGCGGCCACCAGCGCCACCGAAGCATTCTGCTCGGCTACGCGAGAGTTGCGCTCCGAACGGCTGCTCCAAATGAAATATATGACGCACGCACACGCGACGATGAACAATCCCCACAGTATGCTCTTTCCGTGCTTCTCGAAAAACGTCTCAACCTTACCCCTTGCCTCGATGACTGCCGCATCCAGCTGCGGGTTCTCTGCCTTGTTTGTCATAAATACGTTATAATTTTTAGTTTAATTCTTCCGAAATCGTCCGCCGCGGACTCGCCCGAACGCGTTCGGCTCCGCCTGCGGCTCTTCGAATGCGTTTATGTCTTCGCATTCAAATTACAAAAGTATAATAAATTATCTTAAAAGCAGAGTTTTTGCCTCGAAAAAATGCGCCTAATCGTGGCGCGGGGGCTGTTATCTCTGAAAAAAAGCGTATCTTTGACCTTGTAAAACACGACTTATGGTACTGCGCGACATATCGCTCATAGGCTTCAAGAACATATCCGACGGCCGGCTCGCACTCTCGGACGGCATAAACTGTTTCGTCGGCGACAACGGCGCCGGCAAGACCAACCTGCTGGATGCGGTGCACTGTCTGTCGATGGCCAAGTCGATGCTCACGATGACCGATTCGCAGAGCGTGCGGCACGGCGACGAGTTTTTCGTCCTCGACGGCTGTTTCGTCGCCGACGACGGCCGCCAGGAGCAGGTATGTTGCAGCTACTCGCGCCGCAGCGGCAAGACGCTCAAACGCAACGGCAAGGAGTACGAACGCCTCTCCGACCATGTCGGAGCATTTCCCATAGTGGTCGTGTCGCCCGCCGACTCGGCGCTGATAAGCGACTCGGCCGACGAACGCCGCCGCTACCTCAACTCGTTCATATCGCAGATCGACAAGGCCTATCTGACCGCCCTGATACGATACAATGCCGCGCTGGCCGAGCGCAACAAGCTGCTGAAAACGCAGCCCGAGCAGGCCATGATCGAGATATACGACCGTCTGCTGTGTCAGAGCGGCGAGCCCATACACACCCGCCGGCGGGAGATCATCGACCAGATGAAGCCGCTGGTCGAGAACTACTACGCCCTGCTCTGCGAAGAGCGCGAGACGATAGGCATCGAATACCGCTCCGAGCTCTCCGAGAGGCCTCTGTCGGAGCTGCTCGAAACCTCGCTGCAACGCGATCTGGTAAACCGCTTTACCACATGCGGCATACACCGCGACGACATGGTGCTCTCCATTGGCGGCTATCCGCTGCGCAAATACGGCTCGCAGGGGCAGCAGAAGTCGTTCCTCATCGCTCTGAAACTGGCTCAGTACACCATACTCTCCGACCGTAAGTGCGAGAGGCCGATACTGCTGCTCGACGACCTGTTCGACAAGCTGGACATGCACCGCGTGGCGCAGCTGCTGTCGATCGTCGCAGGCGAGAAGTTCGGACAGATATTCATTACCGACTGCAACAAGGTACGGCTACAAAGCACGCTCGACCGTGCTGCGGCCGCATACCGGCTCTATAACGTCGGCAACGGGGAGATAAGGCAATGAGACGCACCAAGCCAATGCTTATAGGCGAGATCCTCGACGAGTTTTTCAGCCGCCCGTACGTCGCGGCCAAGATCGCCGAGGCCAAGCTGCCCGACTACTGGCGCGAGATAGTCGGCGACCGCGTGGCCGACCTTACCGGCGAGTTCCGGCTCGACAACCACATACTATACATCGGCATACGGTCGAGCGTAGTCAGGCAGGAGCTATTCTACCGCCGCGACTATCTGCAAGCCGAGCTCAACCGACGGGCGGGAGTCAGGCTCGTCAACGCCGTCATAGTACGATAAAAAATCTGCCCGAACGCATATTCATTCGGGCAGACCAGGATTGAAATAATCGTATATCAAAAACGCAGGCGCCGCTGGAACAGCGCTCCGACGGTCATATAGAACAGCTCCGAGAGCGGACTGCGGCCGCATATATCGCGCACCTTCCACCCGTTGCGCAGCAGATTGCGCAACGTCGCCAGACGGCCGCCCGATCTGTCGGCCGACGCATCGTCGCAAGAGGCCATGACGTCGCGAAGTATCCTCTCGCCCAGCTCCGGCTCGAAGCCGATTACGTCGCAACATATCCCGGCGCCGAAAACATTCACTGCTATATGGTTCATGGCATCGGCGAAGCGACGCATACGGTGCTTCTCGCACACCCTATAAAACTCCGGCCAGTCGATACGCGCCCCGTTCGCATCCAAAAACAACGCCCAGTCGAGAAGATTGCGCACCGTGATACCCTCCCATATATAGTGATGAAGCGTATGGCGCATCATGTGCAGCGCGGTAAACATCTCCGGAGGCGCCGACATCCCTACCTCGGGCAGCTCGCGGCGCGAGGCCTCGTCTTCGAGCATACCCCGCAGGCGGAGTTCGAGCTCCCGGTTGGAGCGTCTGCCGCGCGCGTCGGTCGTGTAGGCATGGTTCTCCACCGGAAAACCCTCGAACCGAATATGCGTATTCTTTATCGTGCGCTCCTCGAAGATACCGCCGGCGGCGACTATCGCCTCCGTCGCGCGCTCCATGTCGCGGCCGGTATATATATCCAGATCGCCGCATTCGCGATGATCGGCCGAGCGATAGCACTCGCCGAGAACGATCCCCTTGAATACCACCGCATCGATCCCCGAAGCCCTCAGTGCGCGGCCTATACGCGCAATCAGCTTCATGCGCCTGTGATGACGGGCTGCGACACTGCGGCATGCCAGAGCCCACGTGAGCTTGACCTCGCGCAGGCCGGCATCCGATTGCAGGCTCTCCGATAGCACCGAGTAGCCGACCGCCGTCAGACAATGCCTGCCGCAGGCCTCGTACAGAGAACGCCAATCCTCCGCGGCGAGATCATAGCTCCCGGGCGAAAACACCTCGCCCCGGACATACGACCGGCAGACCCCCGCAAGTGCGCGCGCTACCCTTTCGTTCATTGCTATACTCTGTCCAGAGCCTCTATTATGCGGCCGCAGGCCTTGCCGTCGCCATAGGGGTTCACCGCACGGCTCATAGCCTCGTATGCCGACTCGTCGTCCAGCAGACGCGACACCTCGCCCACGATACGGTCGTATCCGGTGCCCACCAGCCTGACAGTGCCTGCCGAGAGCGCCTCGGGGCGCTCGGTCGTATCGCGCATCACAAGCACCGGCTTGCCCAGTCCGGGAGCCTCCTCCTGTATTCCGCCGCTGTCGGTAAGTACCACGTAGGCCTTCTCCATGAGATATACGAACGACAGATACTCCAACGGCTCGATGAAGAACATGTTGCCCAGATTCGTCAGATCCTCGCCGAAGACCTCGTGTATCGGCTTGCGGACATTGGGATTAAGGTGCATCGGATATACGAAATCCACCTCCGGATAGCGCTCGGTAAGGTGCTTGATCGCACGGCACATATTGATGAATCCCTCGCCGAAGTTCTCGCGGCGGTGTCCGGTTATCAACACCATGCGGCGGCCGTCCGAGAGACGTGCAGGGTCGTAACCCGCCTCCCGCAGGACCTTGCCCAGATAGGCATCGAGCGACTCGTCCGACTTGATCTTGTCGACCACCATGTACAGCGCGTCGATTACCGTATTGCCCGTGACGACGATCTTCTCGTCGGCAACGCCTTCGGCCGTGAGGTTGGCGCGGCTCAGCGGCGTGGGAGAGAAGTGGTAGGTCGCTATGCGCCCCGTTATCTGACGGTTCATCTCCTCGGGCCACGGACTGTAAATGTCGTGGGTGCGCAGTCCCGCCTCGACATGTCCCACTGGTATCTGCTCGTAGAATGCCGCCAGCGCCGCGGCCGTCGAGGTGGTCGTATCGCCGTGCACGAGCACGATGTCGGGGCGGGCGCGACGCAATACATCGCGCATGCCCAGCAGCACGCGCGAGGTCACGTCGTAGAGGTCCTGCCCCTGCTGCATGATATCCAGATCGTAATCGGGCTGTATGTCGAATATGCGCAGCACCTGATCCAGCATCTGACGATGCTGACCGGTAACGCATACGACGCTGCGGAAGCGATCCGTATGTTTGGCCAGCTCCTTGACCAGCGGAGCCATTTTGATAGCCTCCGGACGCGTTCCGAAGACAGACATGATCGTTTTCATATTTTTACAACTTGTTAAATGCCAACCAATAAGCATACTTGACCAGATAAATCTGGCGTTTTATGCGCCGAGGCTCCTTGATAAGGCGATAGGCAAACTCCATATTGTGGTCTATCCACCACTTCGGAGCACGCTCGACGTGTCCGGTGTATACGTCGAAGCTGCCGCCCAGACCCTGATATATCGCCTTATGACGCTGCTGCATGCGCTCCATAAGATGCTCCTGCCGGGGCGAGCCCATAGCGACGAACACAACGTCGGGACTCTTTCGTGCGATATCGTCCAGCAGCGCCTCGCACTGCTCGTCGTCGGCGATATATCCGTTGCGATAGCCGACGATGCGTATTCCGTCGAACTGGCTGCGCAGCTTCTCGACCGTCTGGTCGATGACCTCCTGCCTGCCGCCGACCAGATAGAACGTTCGCTCCCTGTACATGCGTTCGATAATCTTCAACCACAATTCGCATCCGGCGATTTTGCTCACGTCGCCATGCCCCTTTTTCCGCAAGCCCTTGACCGCGCCGGCACCGTCGCAGTAACCGATGTTGCGGTTTATCAATCCGCGCAGCTCGTCGTCGGCATGAAGGACCTTTTCGGCATTGACCGCCACCAGAATGCCCGGCCGGCGCTCGACATAATCGATCAACTCCTGCTCGGAGGCGAACGGGAACACTCCCACTCCGCGAAGATACGTTCGTTCCATGATATGTTATTTGTTTATACCGTTATACTTTTCATTTAATGTCGTGTGCCCCGCCCGATCGGAGGATGCGGCCGGAAGTAATCGCGCCGCCCGATACGATGCCCGCAGCCGCCGGATTACCCGGCGTCGAGCATGTAACACGACAGAGCGTTGAACATGAAAGCATTGCTCCACCGCATGTATGATATTCGGGAGCTGATCCCCGGTTTGAGCTGATAATAGAAATAGCCTTTCCGCGACTGCATATTATCTATCGCCCAGCACAATACCCGCTCCGCGAGGTCGGCATGTTCGCCCAGCCGCCCTATTCGGGCGAGCGTCACGGGCAGCTGCCCCGGGCAGTGGATGTCGATCGGATATGTCTTGTCGTGGTAGTACTTGGGCGTGCCGTCCTGCTCGAAGAAATGGCCGAGGTAGAATGTCAGGCCGCGCTCCAACTCTCCGTCGAACGACTCGTCGCCCGAATTGTCGCGATAGCAGGCCAGCGCTTCGAGGTTGTAACCGGTGTGGAAACTGTCTATCCACGACTGCACCGGCAGCATGCCGTAAGGCCACGAGCCGTCGCTGCGCTGGGCGTCGCAACAGGCCTCGACCGACTTGCGTGCGGCATCGAGGTACTCGCTCCTGCCGGTATGCTTATAGCACAATGCGAGCAGCTTACTGCCCAGAAGCGAGGCATTGAACACCGTGTCGTTACCCGGCAGAGGGCTGTACGAAAACAAGAATCCGCGTCCGCTCGGACTGCGATGCAGATCGTGCATGACGAACTCGGCCGACGAGAGGGCTGCATCGAGATACTCCCGGCGGCGGGTTACCCCGTATGCCTCGATCAGCGCCGTGGCGCAGAACGTAGTAGCCACCACCGTGGGGGTATTCTTCGGAAACAGGAAAAGACGGCGTGCCTGCCAGTCGAAATTGTATCCCCAGCATGCGCCGCTGTACCCGTCGCATCTCAGAGCGAGCAGCAGGTCGGCCAGCTCCGTCACCCTTGCCGCGATGCTCTCGCTTCCGCCCAATCGGGACGCGAGCTCGGGACGCTTCCCCACCAGACGATACATGTTGCAGTAGCCCTGCAAGAACAGCCCTATGCCCTTGGCATTGTACTGCTTGGGCACGAGCGCCAAACGCCGCAGATTGAACGGGAAACGCTTGAAGCCCTGAATCACCGCCAGACGGCACAAAGCCGAACGCTTGGCAAGCGGTATGGCGCGGAATATCCGGGAGTTGAGTCCGTCGTACGGGTCCCAGCCCTTGAATCCCTCCGCCTCGCAGTAGCGCCGCAACGCCTCGAACGACTGTAATATTTTCTCACTCAGCATCTTTTATCCTTATTATCTTTGCCGGAACACCCGCAACGACAGCATTGTCGGGAACCGGCTTGTTGACCACGGCATTGGCACCGATCTCGGCATTGTCGCCCACGGTAATGCCGCCGTATATTATCGCCCCCTTGTGCATATGCACGTTATCGCCTATAACCGGCACACCCGGGTAGCGGGAATTTCCCCCCCCCTATGGTAACCTGCTGTCCTACCGAACAGTTACGGCCTATTACGCTTTCGGAGTGTATGACTACGCCTATGCCACCGTAACCCAGTTTGGTACCCTTGCCGATCCGCGCCAAGTACGGCACCTTGCTGTTATAGATCAAAAATATCAGCAGCGTAACCAACTTCGGGATAAACGGGATACGATGCAAATAACACCACCTCGAAATACGATAGAAAAATATGGCATTCAACATTTGTCAAACTTTGATTTTGCTGATTAACTGTTGGAACTTACCGTTACTCTGGATGATAAGTTTATCGACGAACCGCAGCTCAATATCCGCATCCTCGCCCAAAGCGCCCTTATAATGTCTTATGAGAAAGGCCGAATCTTCATCGCGATACTTATCGTTAGGAATAATCAAGACCGTCAATGCGCCGATGCGCTCTTGAAGATACTGCAAGCCGTCGATATGTTCAAATAGGTCGGAATGCAGATTGAGTGCAGTCAACGAGGTGTACCCGCCGTCGCTGCGATATATAAGTGTTTTGTCCCAATGTCCGTCTATGTCGTTCAACAACCGATAATCATTGCCGTGTATCGTGCAGTCGGAATCGGCATAAGATGTATAGTCGCCCGTTCGGTATCGAAGCAGCGGAAAACATTTGTTGAAAAAAGTCGTACCGGCCAACTCTCCGAATACACCTGGCTTATCGATGACATTGCCCTCCCTATCGACCAGTTCGCAATAACCGTATGCAGGTTCTACATGGTACTTGTCCGATGCGGGGCAGCTGCCGGCCATTATCAGCTTCTCGCTGTGACCGTACGAGGAGTATATGTCGATATTGAGCTCCTGTTTGATGAAGTAGCGCTGTTCGGGCGTTACCGATTCGGATGTCAGTATGCACAGCTTTATGAACGAAGTATCGAGATCGAGTTGACGGCAGTATTTAAGAAACTGGTACGCAGCCGACGGATAGGCATGAATGTACCTTATTCCGTATCTCTTCATCACAGACCAGACTTTGAGAGCATACTCGCCATTCATGCGAAAAGCATCGAATATGAACTCTTTCAGGATCGGATTGACCATATAATCGCGATCCGGTTTCAGACGGTGATTGCGGATGACAGCTCTGGTGTCGTAGTTCCAACCGTACCATTTCATCTCCTTGTGCCAGAAAGCCAGCGAATGCACGTATCTGCTCCGGGGCATTAGGATCTTCATCGGCTTGCCGCTGCTTCCGCCGGTGGTTCCGGTAACGCACGTAGTCAAATCCGTATCATCGGCCACGAACTCATCCCAATGGGACATTACCTCATCCTTGTCGATGAAACGAATATGCTTCTTGAAATCGTCGATTGTACCGATATGAAGATTTCCGTAACGGTTTCTGTAATATGGCACATGCGAAATCGCATAATTCGCCATATCTATCAATCGCTTTTCGGCATCCACGTCATCTATGCGTTCGAGAAGTTTTCTGTAACTGCCGCCATAGACGAAAGGTCCGAAGATATTGCATCGCCACAATATCCGGTTGAACCAGTTGGGCCATTCGTTGATTCCGGTTTTGATATAATCGGCTATATTCATATCATGTTATCTGCAATGTTAATACATCAATCGGCACAGATGAATATCAATCCAAAATCCGTTCGATCTGCGCTCTGTTCAGGATCTTGTCCACGTCATATTCCGACGCCTCCCGCCGGCAGTTCTGCGACATGGCATCGAGGTCATAGCCTCCGTCCGACATACGCTTCATGGCCATTAACAAAGCCTCGGTATCGTGCGTCGGAACAACCACACCCGTAACTCCGTCCTCAATGAACTCTTCGTTGAAATTCCAGTCCGAGGCAATTACCGGCAGCCCCGCCACATAAGCATCTACTATAACACCCGGAAAACCCTCTCCGTGCCAATATGTCGGGAACAGCATGGCATGGTATCGGGCGAGCACCGAATAGTTATTCCAGTCGGCCAGCTGCAAGGTATTGCAGTAACGTACGTTGGGCAGCGATTCCAGCGCCGTATCGAACTCCTTGGCGTAGTCGGGTGCGACCGAACCGTAGAAATCGACGGCAAAGCGGTCGGCATAGCCCATTTCGTTGAGGCGTCGGACACAATCAAGAATATATCCTACTCCCTTATCGGGAATTATACGCGAGAGGAAGACGAAATGCACAACCCCGTCATCGAACTTAGGCACCGACGGCAGCTTACCCAACCGCTTGAAGTTGGGGATGACCTCGACTCTGGATATACCGCACCGATTCAACTCCCGCTTCATTTTCCCGCCTTCGACTATGACCATTCGCGCCCCGCTGAGATACTTCGGATCGAATCTGCCTCTCGACATCTCGGCACTGAACACGCCTCCGATACCCCAATATACAGTCTTGTGCTTGATCGGAAAACGAAACATGAGTTTGAGCATTGGCAGTATATTGCCGTATGACGACGAGAAGACGAATACCGCTCGTGGACGGAATACGAGGTTGAAAACGAATGCAATCGCGATCCTCGACAGCTTGATGAACGAATGTCTGCCGTTATGCGTGTCTATTACCGATACCTTATAGCCGAATTTGCGCAGCTGCGATACGATATTTTTGTTTTTGGTCAGCTCTCCCCCGAACTGTTCGGCCGACCCTACGCCGCCGATCAACACTATACGACTGTTGCCCATAAATTTCCAATTAATCAAATAACGACATGCCGCGGTCTACGACCTGCTTAGGTCTAACGCAGGTTGTACATCACGACGACCGCGCAACTCACGATGACGTAAATATAAAAAACATACTTTCTCAGGTCGATCGTATCCAAACAATATGCGACCAATATTACGAATGCAGAGAAAGAGGTAATATGATAGCGTATATCCAGCGACGTACCGGAGCCGAGCAACATGAATATTCCCATAAACAAAAACAGCACGATCGGGTAATACCTGTACTCGAAACGTTTCAATACGCTCAGTGCCCCGACGAAAGCGAATATGCCGAAAAGACATTTCAACAGCAGTCCGGAGCTGTAATAAAAGCCGTATTGCCCAAGACGGTTGAAGTTCGGGAACGGGCCGAAGAAGGCCGCACTGCCGTGAACTATCCAACCCACTATACCCGAACCGCCGCTACGCTCCATTCGGGAATCGGCTACAAGGTAGATGTGGGACATCGAGATGCCGGCCAACTGGTACATGATATATTCGAGCGATGCCAGAAATATCATACCGGCTATGACCGCCAACAGAAGTATGCGGCTTCTGTTGCGCGACGACGAAACCAGACATGTGACGAATGTCAAGCAGAGCATTATACAGATAGCGAAGCGGAAGAAATAGGTCGCAGCGATAAAGAACAGCGCCAGGAAGAGCGAGCCGAAACTTCTCGACGACTTATATCTGTACATATAATATATCGAGCATACGATCAACACGCAGAACAGATTTTCCTTTAATCCTACTGCCGACGAAGCGCAGAAAAACGGGAAAAAGCCGTACAGCGCCGAGGCGAACATGGCCACTCGGTTGCGTATACCGAGTACGATGCACAATTTATATATATATATTGCCGAGATGGTAATGGCCACCGCATTGATTACAAGAAGGAGATTACGCGTGGCATCTATGTCGGAGAATAGTTGATAGATGAAATATACGATGCTCGTATAACCCATATCGTCTATATTGCCTACCGACAGCCTGAGCGAATTTCTGACAAACGCCGGAAAGTCCATATCGCGAAACTGCAATACGAACGCCTCGTATTTGTAGGAGTCGCATCCCTCAGTATCGCCGAACGGATCGCCCGTATATGTCCAGAACAGATATCTCAGAACGACCGAGATGAACAGCGTGTATATGAATACCAGCGAATAAAGGCTCTTCCGGCTGTGTATGTGCAGCGATATCTTCAACCCCATGAAGTACAGGACTCCTATCAGGAAATGCATGAACAGCATATAGTCGGGAATGAACTCCTTGTATCCCATAAGTGCAGCACCGAAAGCCGCCAGCAGGAAGAGTATACCCCAACAATTCAACAACCCGTTGATATTTCTCGAATTTATCATTACATCCGTTTATTTAACCAGTTATTAAGCCAACGATCGTTCAATTCCGACGCATCATACGGCAGGTCTTATCCGTGCCCGGCCTATATAGAAAAGCCTGCAACACAGGCACGACAGGTTCGCAAGAAGCTGCATGCCTATAAGCCATGCCACGCCTATGCCGTCGAAGACTATCAATACGCCGACACCGCACATATACACTGCGGCCGCAATGACGGCCGAACGGTTCACCTCGTCTACCCTGCCCATAGAGCCGAGATAGGGATAGCCCACCATCTCGGAGGGTATGACCACGGCCAACACGATAAGGAACATGTTGAAATATGCGATTATCTGCCCAAGCTCGACCTTCAAGAATATCGGCAATATGTACGGTGCGACGAAATAGCCGATACCCAGCACAGCGAGGTTGCCTATTATCACTAATCTGACGATCCGGTTGATGACCTCGAATTTCTTTACTCTGAGGAAATACGGATAAAACACCTGAGACATCAACGGCGACATGAATGCGACATAGGCGAAATACAACTTCTCGGCAGCGGTATATATACCTACGGCATATTCGCCGCAGAACACGCCCAGAAAGAATGTATTGGACATCTGGTAGACGCGCGTGACGAATGTTGCCACGAAGAACGGTGCGCTCTCTTTGAGATAGAACCATACCGTCGACAGCCGCAGCGATACGAACCTTATGCGGTATACACGCCTTGCGACGATCAGCGACGCCAACCCTCCGAGGAGCTCCTGCAACAGGAAAAAGACCGCCACCCAGATATAGTCATCCTGCGTTTTTACCACGAAGAAAATCGGCAGTATGCAAAGCGTCTTTACCACCACCGTTATCCGGGTCACATATTTCAGGTTCTCCATCGAACGGAACAGCCAGCCCAGCGAGAGGCATATGCCCGGAATACGCAGGAATACCAGAATATACAGCAGCCAGTATTCGCGGAGCATCGGCACCATAAATACCAACGGAACATAGACGGCCGCAAGCACCGCGAAAATAAGGAACTTGCTGCATAATATAGCCGACACTATCTCCGACATCTTCTGCCGGTCCTCACGATTGGCAACTATATGGCGGACATTCGACAGGTCGAACCCGAATTCGTTGACAACCTGAAAATAGAACGCCACCGACAATGCAAAATTTACACGACCGTAGTTATCGGCACCTATCGTATTGAGCAGAAACGGCATCAATAATATAGGTATGATATGGCTGAATCCGTATAACAGAAACAGATTGTAAATATTGCCGAACAGACGCGAACCGAATATTTGTTTCGGACTATACATAAGAATCGTTTAATATCTGCCTCGCATCGCACCGCCGCAACCGGCAGCGTTTACGGCAGATGGATATCGCTACGCAGCGACAAAGCCGCCGCGACGATACGGCTTGATGATCCTGCCCGACATCGGGCAGGACGCACAGCCCGGCTATCGGGCTGCATCCCGGGCTGAAAAGCACGCGACAGCCCCGCGCTCAGTGCGGCAGTGCTGCTACCCTATTTTATAATAATCGAATCCGGCATTCTCCGCCTCATGCCGGTCGTATATGTTGCGCCCGTCGAAAACCGCCTTGCGTTTCATCACTCTGGCCAGAACCGGCCACGAAGGCATGCGCAGCTCTTTCCACTCGGTAACGAGCAGCAGCGCATCGGCATCGACCGCAGCCTCGTACATGTCGCCGCAGTATACGAGCATATCCCCGAAGCGCCGGCGGCACTCGTCCATGGCGATCGGGTCGTAGACCTTGATGCGGCATCCGGCGGCGGCGAGCCGTTCGATAAGCACCAGCGACGGCGCCTCGCGCATATCGTCGGTCTCGGGCTTGAACGACAAACCCCACATGGCTATCGTCCTACCCTGCAAGTCGTTGTCATAATATGCGCTCAACTTATCGAACAGTATCGATTTCTGAGACTCGTTGACCTCGTCCACAGCCTGCAAGACACGCATCCGATATCCGTTGTCCTCGGCGATCTTTATCAGAGCCTTGACATCCTTGGGAAAGCACGAACCTCCGTATCCGCATCCGGGATATAGGAATTTTCGGCCGATCCTCGTATCCGCCCCCATGCCCTTGCGCACCATATTGACATCGGCACCCACCCTCTCGCACAGATTGGCTATATCGTTCATGAACGATATGCGCGTGGCGAGCATGGCATTGGCAGCATATTTAGTCATCTCGGCCGACGGAATATCCATGAAGTAGCAACGGAAATCGTTTACCAGAAAAGGTCTGTACAACCGCGTCATGACACCCTTGGCCCTCTCGCTCTCGACGCCTATCACGATCCTGTCGGGCGACATGAAATCCTTGATCGCAGCGCCCTCTTTAAGAAACTCGGGATTGGACACTACGTCGAACCCGATGTCGGCACCCCGTTTTTCCAGCTCCGCCTTTACGATGCTGCCGACACGGTGCGTCGTCCCAACCGGAACGGTCGACTTCATTACCAGAAGCGTATAGCGGTTGATGCAGCGGCCGAATGTCTCGGCAACGGCGAATACATGTCTCAGATCGGCCGATCCGTCCTCGGACGAGGGCGTGCCCACGGCCGAGAATACCACGTCGACACGGTCGATGCAGCTCGCGAGTTCCGTCGTGAAGTGGAGACGTCCGGCCGCGACGTTGCGTCTGACCATGCTCTCCAACCCCGGTTCGTAAATCGGGATCTCACCGCGCTGCAACCGCCCGATCTTCGAGGCGTCCGTATCCACGCACGTCACGTCGATGCCCATCTCCGAGAAACATGTTCCCGAGACAAGCCCCACGTATCCGCTACCGACAATGGCAATATTCATTCTTTCAGATTACTCTCGAAACCTCACTCTGCGAAGATAGTCGTCAGTTGCGATATAATCCTCGCACCGTCCCGATCTATTTGCAGATGCCGCAGAAATCGAGTATTATCTTGTCGTCGCGGCGAGGCAGCGTCTTGAACGGGTCGTGCGCGACCATGAACACCACGATGTCCGCCTTATCGTAGGCTTCGCGGTAATCGGTCAGCTTGAACACGTTATGCTCGGCGACATTAGGCTCGACCACGAGTATGTCGGCATTGCTGCCCGACTGCATGACCTTGGTGGTAATATACTTGGCCGGCGACTCGCGCAAGTCGTCGATATTGGGCTTGAACGCCAGACCCATCATCGCCACCGTCGGACGGCGATGGTTTTCCAGCTCGAATTTCAGCATCGCATTCTGGATGCGCTCGGCGCACCAGAAGGCCTTGTAGTTGTTGATCTCGCGTGCCTTGGCGATGATCTGCGACTCGATCGGGAAGTCGGCCGTGATGAAGTAGGGGTCGACCGCGATGCAGTGGCCGCCCACGCCGCAGCCCGGTTGCAGGATGTTGACTCTGGGGTGCTTGTTGGCCAGCGAGATAAGCTCCCAGACGTTTATGCCGGCCTTGTCGCAGATGATCGACAGCTCGTTGGCGAAAGCTATCTGCACGTCGCGCGACGAGTTTTCGGTCAGCTTGCACATCTCGGCCGTGCGGGCGTTGGTCTTATGCAGCTTGCCCTGCACGAACTGCGAGTAAAACTCGACCGCCTTTTCTGTCGACTCGGGGTTCAGTCCGCCGATAACGCGATCGTTGTGGACCAACTCGTAAATCACGTTTCCGGGCAGCACACGCTCCGGGCAGTAAGCTACATATATCTTTCCCTCCAACTCGGGACGCTCGGCGAATATGATCTTGGCCATAGCCTCGGTCGTTCCGATCGGCGATGTCGACTCGATGACATACAGGTCGCCCTCTTTGAGCAGCGGCAGCACGGCACGCGTCGCCGCCTCGACATACGACACATCGGGCTCATGATTGCCCTTGAACGGAGTAGGCACCACCATGAAGTAGGCATCGCTTGTTTCGGGTACGGTCGACGCATGCAGCCTGCCGTCGGCAACCACCTCGCGCAGCATCTCCTCCATGCCCGGCTCGATGATATGCAGCTTGCCGGCATTGGTCATCTCGACCACCTTGGCATTGATATCCACTCCTGTTATTTGCACGCCATGCTTGGCTGCGATAATCGCGGTAGGCAAACCGATGTAGCCCAACCCCATAAAACATGCTTTCATACAAAAACCTATTTTTATATTTTTTAGCCAGTTAAATTACATTCTGTCCATTGCTTTCCTCAGCAGCAGGAAAAATCCCTTGCGCTCGAAGTGCGTCATGCGGCCTGCTGCCGTCAGCGCTCTGTACAGGGCCGCATTACGGCGTTTGGCTGCCGCGACGGCCGGATAGAGGAATATCGTAAAGAGCGATCCGAACAGAATAACGACATAGAGCTGTACGTCGAGCGAACACCCCATAGACACACTCGCCCACCATACCGCCACCACGGTCAGATTGAGCAGGATTATCGAAAATGTAGTACCCACATGCGAGAATCCCAGATCGATGAACATGTGATGCAGATGCGTCTTGTCGGGATGAAACGGCGACCGCCCCTGCAACATTCGCGTAACCATTACGCGCAGCGTATCGAATACGGGCACGCACAACACTGCCAGCGTGAATGCCACGGCCGACATTCCCGCGTGGCTCTGGTCCCAGAACTGCGCCACGGGCGAGCCGACGCCCAGCACTCTCACGACGAATATGCTCATTACCGCGCCCATGACCAGCGTGCCGCCGTCGCCGATGAACATCTTGGAGCGTTCGCCGAACACGTTGTGCATGAAGAACGGTATCAGGGCGCCGATCAAAGCCATCGACAGAATGAACATCATCATGTCGCCGGCCTTGAAAAATACCGCCGAGAATATCGCGCAGGCCGTTATGCAGAAGCCAGACGACAAGCCGTCGACGCCGTCGATAAGGTTCATGGCATTGATAATGCCTGCGCATGCGAACACGGTCAGAGGCACGGCCACCCAGTCGGGCAGCACCGACACGCCCCACAAACCGTGAAGGTCGTCGAGCCGGAAGCCGCCGACGAAGATCAATGCGCAGACCGACATTATCTCGATCAGGAAGCGCAGACGCGGCGTCAGTTCGAGTATATCGTCCATCGTTCCGGTATAGAGCATAACCATCATCACGGCGATGATAAGCACTATCGTGTCATTGAAGACGGTCTCCGGAAATACCGCCGTACACGATATTCCCAGCACGGCACCGAACATTACCGCTACGCCTCCGAGGATCGGGATCGGCTCTTTCTGCAATTTTCTCGCATCCGGATTATCGACTATCATCTTCATGGCGGCTATGCGCACCAACCTCGGATGCACCCAGCCCACCGCCAGCAACGCCACCACGAGCGGAACGATAATAAACAGAGACGGATTTGTCATAAACTATAAATTTTAGGCTCGATCCATAATGGAACCGGTCAAGCGGTATTACATTAATAGCAAAAAACTTATGCAGATTAACCACGAATGCCGTATCATATTTGATACAAGCGCCGAATTTGGGTATAACCTCACGTAACGATTAAAGAACTCGAATTAACCGCATTGATAATATATCTGCACTATACCGGGGCTTCAAATCGAATACAACGACTTGATATTCAACGCAATACGCAAATATACCTATATAAAGAAACCGGTCTGCCTCCTTATTTCACACACATGGCCGACCGGCACAAAAATATGTATATTTTTTATTTTTTGCAAACTTGCGACATTAAAATTCCACCACCCTAAAAATATTGAAAATCATACCCTTAGTTGCACGATGTTTGCCTGCGCGAAATTGCTTCGCAAGCCACCGCTTCCCGACAGCTCCGCACGGCATCCGACCACGTAACAGACTCAACTACAACCATTAGTTTTTACCTATCCGGATATTTCACACCGCCCGCCCTACGACATAAATCATATACAGAGCCCGACCGCCACTCCGTGCTGTTCTGCTCTGTTTCATTCCGGCATGCCCGCCCCGAATCTACCCGACCTACCCTGCCGGCCGCCAGTCTGTACCGCACTGTCCTGTTCTGCGCTGCCCGTTCAATTCCATTCCGGCTTGCTCGCGTACCGACTGACAGCCGCCAATCCGTGCCGTTCTATTCTGCTCTGTTTCATTCCGGCCCGTACTGCCCTACTCTGTTACCAACCCACACTGCACCGAAGCCGATCGATTTGGTTCATCTATTACAACCAAAAACACATACACAGCATATTAGCCCCTCTGCGACGCGCGACAACCAATTAAGCAGCCTACTGATGCGGTGGGAAACATTTCCCAATCGAATATCCCACTCCTCACAATACTCAAATATAAATCTCTCGTATACGACCGCGCAACAGCCGGCTATCGTTCCGCTCCACCCGTCGGCTGCAAGACTGCTGCACGCGCTATCGGTCGAGATTCAGAAGATACCCTCCCACTATACGGCCGCTATAAGATCGTTATGCGCTGAGCCGCATATCAAAACCGGCTGGTAGTACCGGACATAATGAAAACTTATCAATAGATACATCGGAATAATCCAATGCTTATGTCGGAACACCGGACAGCTGCTCGCCACATCTTTATAAGCGAATTTTATCAACTCGTCCACAGACATAACTTACAACTATGCCAGTCATGTATCCCAACCGCGGAACCGACAAACACCAAAAACAGCTATCATCAAGCGTTACAATCGGATAACATACGCATCCGGACAGGCAACGATTCGCGTATCGCCCCAAAACCATATAGACAAAATCTTTCGCGATATCGAATCGCATAAGACAAATAAACCGGTACATACAGCCGAAAGCCCCTTCTAACCAAACACAGCCTATAACGGTAAGGCAGCATTTCTCCGCCCAAACGCATTTTCATTGAGCCGACAGCTGAGATGGAACATATTCGAGCTATTGACAGACGCCGAAAAGATCGAAAGAATTGCAATATTTTCGCTGAACCGACCGCCGTAACGAGGGCGTTCGCAATATGCCGATACACAGAAAAGGTATCCGGTCGGAGAGGTTTTCATTAAGCCTGCCGCATAGTAGAGATTGCTCCGGCAAAGACAATACGCAGAATCGGGCGATAGAATTTCGGACGAGTATTGCGAACTGACATATAATTCCACGAACGACGCAGACAAAAACAATGAACGGCATAGCAACGATAACGACGCGATCACAACGACCCTTCCCGAAATACCCCGCAGAGACTCCTCCGAAGCGGAAACGACAAAAAAAAGTCGGAATCGGATTGACAGAAACCCGATCCCGACAACGGCGAAATCATATATCGACAACTTTCGGACAGACTTGTTATCGTAAGGAATACGACTACTATATGTCGAATTTCGCCGCCTCAACCACGTCCTGCCGACCTACTCTCTGAGCGAGATTCCTAACGCCGGCGCGGACGTTAATGACGGTCATGCCGTCCTCGATTCAACGATGGTTGTTATTCTATTAACTCCAAAAAATTGTTACACTACAACATGAAATATCCCTCACCGAAATACTCCTCGCCGGAAATAGTCACGGTATAGCTTCCCGACTGCATCGGCATCGACAGATATGCCACGTCGATAAACTCGGTGTCGTATGTCTGCGCTGCGACCGTATAGCCCATTTCATTCGTGACGACCACCGTCACTACGCCTATATAGACATTGAACATGAACTCTATCTGCTCTGCCGACATATCGTAGACCGCCTCGACGCATCTCTCATCCATGCTGCGCGGACGGCCGCCGCCGAATCCGCCGCCGCCCGGCGTCTGATTTCCGCCTATCGTAATATCGACCAGACTGTCGCCGCCATTGCTGCCGCCGTTGCTGCCGCCATTGCCGCTTCCCGAACCTGTTCCGCTGCTACCGGTACCGCTTCCGGTCGGGGGAGGATCTCCGGCCAAGACATACTGACCGGCAAAACATACTGCCGATAATAGCAATAATATTGTAAAAAGTCGCTTCATAAAAACTCCGACATTAATTAACGAATTATACATTCCCGAAAACAAAAGTAGCAATCAAATCCTCCGAATGCAAATATATCGGCGACAAATGAATATCATATTCAGAACACTTAAAATACTATATTTCAACACAATGATATATTTTGAAATATCATATACACGGGCTACCGAGCTAATACCCTAATAATCGGCATATTCAACGACGATTATTTTTAGCAGGCGTCGCACGATGTGATACGATTTCGGACAAAATCCTCCACCATTCTGGCGAAATGGCTCTGAATCGAGCAGTCTTCGTCGGACAGCATCAGCTTTTTTCGCAAGACCGAACGTTTGTTATACATGTATTTGGTCGTATTGTCATATATCATACACAACACTTCGACCGAACATCCGGCACAAATCAGACAATAAAGGTCGATATCGTCGTCCGTCAGATCGGGGTAACGGCCGCTGACATAATCCAAAATTCCGGCACATTCGGTTTCGAGCAGATTCCGGCAGACGGCTATCGCACCATGACGGTCGTCGCCCTTGACATAGCGCTTGAACTCCGCTGCGAACTTCTCGGGATTGTCTCGATACTCTCCTGCTATTTTCAGAATCTCCTTCAACGTTACGGCACGTTCATCCACAACCGTGCGCATGAGTGAATTTTTGTGCAGCAGCAGCTCGTTGGTTCGACCGAGATTGTCGTTATGCTCTTCGATATCGGCAACGACCTTACCGAGCGACTTTACCCGTCGGCCTCTGCGGTACAACAAGTAGACAGATAAAGTCAGAAGCGACAGAACGATACCTAAGATAACCGAATAGACCGCTATCGCAACGTCGTACTTGCTTTGCAGATCGTTTTTCGCTCTATCGAGTCTCCGCAATCCGGAATCGCAATCAAGGTTCTGCATATAAAGCATCCTATTAATTTGAAACAACGAATCCCTCAATGAATTAGCTGTATCGAAATAATATGCGAACTCCTCTATATTACGATCGGCATAAGCTATTTTGGACATAATATAGTGCCAGCCGAGTTGCCTGTTGAGTCCGACATCCTTATACGGATATCTCTCGATAAACATACGGGCACTGTCGACTTTATTCATATTCAAATACATGTGTCCCAGCGCAAAACAATGATCGGCAGGCGGTTCCGCTATTCCGTATTTCCTGTAATCGGAGTACAGCATCTCCAAGGCCGCCCGAGGTGTATCGAGTTTGGCATTGAGTACGTTCGCATGACACAGCGTCATATCGAGCAACATCGTCGTATCCCCCTGCTTCTCCGCGAGAGCACGGCCACGGCCAATATACTCGATGACATTATTCAGGTCGTTCTTTGTCGAATAGTTGCGGATAAGCGATATATATGCCCAAGACATACCTCGTTCGGCTCCGGCTCTCGTAAAACAGTCGAGTGCCTGCTCGTATGTCGCGATCGCCTCGTCGATATTGCACTGCCAGTCGTAAAGCGCTCCCATACGGAAGTATATCAAACCCCGCAAATAGTCGTCGTCGACAGCGTGTACATAATTTTTCGCCTCGACATAAGCCCTGGCCGCAGCATAAAAGTCATCGGCATTTTCATATACGCAGCCAAGATAATAATACGCTTTCGCACTGTTGGCATCGTCGCCCACTCTGTCGTAGTACTCTACGGCATAGGATATAAGCGAATCGCTTTTGATATCGATGTGGTTTTTATCGAGCGCCTGCGAGTAGAGAAGCGAATACTTCGCCCGGTCGGCATCGGTATCCAATTCGGCGGCATCGAGACTGCGCAATATGATCAACGCGCTGTCGGGATATTGGTTCATCATTCGTTCGGCACTGTCGAGAGAGGCATTGCGGCCGCCGCCCGAACACGACACGCTCGCGAGCAGAGTGATTCCAGCTATGGCAGCACTGGCAATTATATTCTTCATACGCATTAGTTTAACGGTTAGTTAGTTGGCAGGCACACGAAACATTGAAAGCGCATACGCGTGGCCGTTTTCTCTCGACACGTCATGCACTTGCTCACGCATCTCGGCCCGCCTCGGCAAAGTCCGGGCAATCATGCTTCTGCGCCGGCCTTGGCTAAAACACTGGATTATGCTGAGGCTAAGTTTCTTCGGCTAAGTCAAAGGTACGAAAATTATGGCTGCGAAACAAATATTATCGAGATTTCATATAGCAGAGCTCTCTTGGAATGAATAGAAAGCGCATATAGTACGATCGACATGCAAAGACAATGCAGCCGGATACAGAGATTGTCCTTTACTCTGAGTGCGATTCCGAAATAGCGTTAAAGACGCATGATCTCGCATGGACGGAGTGCATGCTGTGAAGACTTGGGCAGTGCGGACATGGCATGCAACCCGAAGCGGAATCGTTTTTTCAGAGTCGGAGGGAGGGGGGGGGATGTTGGATGGCCGAGTGAGTAGGGGCAAATAGAACATTACAAGCCGAGCTACGCAGATAGCGACATGACTGGCAACTGCGGTGCGGCTGAAAGGACAGACAAGGCGGCAGAGAATTTATAGGAGAGAGCAGACAAGTCAAGAACGCATAGTTAATACGAAAATGGCGGCACGGAGTATACGAAGCAGTGAGCCGGAGAGTGTGCGAGCGGTCGGATAGAGGCATAAGCTCAGGGGCAGGATGCAGGCAATATATATTATATATAGGTATAAGTGAGCCCAAAATGTCCGCGTATATATCGACGCCTAAGCAATAGTCCTAATCCATAGCAGCTTAGATTGGCTTTTATTAAACAATGCTCCGCCTTGGCATTTCCAGCTCACATGCGATTTGCGAAAGATGAACGAAATATTCCGGCCGTGTACCTTACACGTTCCGGCATAACCAGAACCGAGGTGGAGACTCGGCCGCGAATTAATGGGAGGTATCTTATGGGCATCATATCTGTGCGGCAAAACTGCCATAGTATATGCCGCTTACAAGGGGAGGGGAGCATGACGTACCCGGAAGAAATATCCGGATGCCGGCACCGGTAGATCATCCCACACACACAAAAAGGTATCCGTACAACTCGGGGACCCTTTGCGAGCTGCTCAACGAGAACGTTTCATATCGGGCGCTGAATACGCTATTCGCCGCCGAAAAAATTGCGGCTTACAAAGGAGGAGAGAGGATGGGCGCGGCGAGTGACTAAATGGATGTGCCTTATCAGCATCATATTCACGCGACACAACAGACATCATATGTGACGATTACAAGGGAGTAGGTAGCGGAGAAGAGAGACAGAGAGACAGAGGAGGACGGAGGACAGAGGACAGAGGACGGAGAACAGAGGACGGAGAACAGAGGACAGAGGACAGAGGACAGAGGACGGAGGACGGAGAGACAGAGGACGGAGAGACAGAGGACGGAGAGACGAAAAGACGGAGGACGGAGAGAGGGAGGAAGACGGAGGAGGACGGAGGACGGAGGACGGAGGACGGAGGAGGACGGAGAGACGGAGAGACAGAGGACGGAGAGACGGAGAGACAGAGGACGGAGAGACAGAGGACGGAGAGAGAGGGAGAGACAGAGGACGGAGAGACAGAGGACGGAGAGACAGAGGACGGAGAGACAGAGGACGGAGAGAGGAGGAAGGAGCATGTACCCGGAAGAAATATCCGGATGCCGGCACTGACGGATAATATAACCGCCACAAAAAAGGGTGTCCGAATCATTCGGACACCCACTGCGATATCTCTTGACGGGTTGCCCCGACGAAAGACTACTGCTTCTCCATCTGAGCCTTCAACTCGGCCAGACCGGCGATATCGCCAAGTGTGGTCTTCTCGACCGAAGCGTTGATCTTCTTGACAGACGACTTGGTAGCATCGGCTGCCGCACGACGCTCGGCCTTCTCGGCTGCGACCTCGGCACGCTTAGCCTCTTCGAAGATGCGGCTGTGCGACAAGGTTATACGCTTGGTAGCCTTAGAAAATTCGAGCACCTTGAAGTCGGCCTTCTCGCCGGCCTTCAACGTAGTGCCGTCCTCCTTGACGAGATGACGTGCAGGGCAGAAGCCCTCGATATTCTCGCCAAGCGAGATGATGGCGCCCTTGTCGGTAAGCTCGCTCACGGTACCCTCGTGGATAGTGTCGATGCCGAACTGGCTCTCGAAGCCGTTCCAAGGATTCTCTTCGAGCTGCTTGTGACCCAGGCTAAGACGACGGTTGTCCTTGTTGATCTCCAAAACTACGACATCGAGATCGGCACCGATCTGCGTGAACTCGCTCGGGTGCTTGACCTTCTTCGTCCAGCTCAGATCCGAGATATGTACCAGACCCTCGATACCGTCCTCGATCTCGACGAATACGCCGAAGTTAGAGAAGTTGCGGACCTTGGCTGTGCACTTGGTGCCGACAGGGTACTTCTTCTCGATGTTAGACCACGGATCGGGAGTAAGCTGCTTGATACCGAGCGACATCTTGCGCTCCTCGCGGTCGAGCGTCAGGATGACGGCCTCGACCTCGTCGCCGACCTTCATGAACTCCTGTGCCGAACGCAGAGGCTGGCTCCACGACATCTCCGAGACGTGGATAAGACCCTCGACACCCGATGCGATCTCGACGAAAGCACCGTAATCGGCCATAACGACAACCTTACCCTTGACCTTATCGCCTACTTTGAGGTCGGCGTCGAGCGCCTCCCACGGATGAGGAGTAAGCTGCTTCAAGCCCAGAGCGATACGCTTCTTGGCCTCGTCGAAGTCGAGGATAACGACCTGCAACTTCTGGTCGAGCTGCACGATCTCCTCGGGGTGGCTGACGCGTCCCCACGACAGATCGGTAATATGGATAAGACCGTCGACACCGCCCAAGTCGATGAACACACCGTAAGAGGTGATATTCTTGACCGTACCTTCGAGGATCTGACCCTTTTCGAGCTTCGACATGATGATCTGCTTCTGAGCCTCCAACTCGGCCTCGATCAGAGCCTTGTGCGATACGACGACATTGCGGAACTCCTGATTGATCTTAACGACCTTGAACTCCATGGTCTTGTCGACATATACATCGTAGTCGCGAATGGGCTTCACGTCGATCTGCGAACCGGGCAGGAACGCCTCGATTCCGAATACGTCGACGATCATACCGCCCTTAGTGCGGCACTTGACATAACCCTTGATGATCTCGTCGTTGTTGAGAGCCTCGTTGACACGATCCCAGCTCTTCAACTGGCGAGCCTTCTTGTGCGAGAGAGCCAGCTGGCCGCCCTTGTCCTCTACCGACTCGACATAAACCTCCACCTTGTCGCCGACTTTCAGGTCGGGATTGTAGCGGAACTCGGTAGCGGGGATCATACCCTCGCTCTTGTAGCCGATATTGATCGTGATCTCGCGCTTGCCGATCTCGGTAACGGTACCCTCTACGACCTCGCCCACGGCGACGTTCGAAAGCGTCTTGTCATAAACATCGGCAATCTCCTCACGGCTCTGGTTGTATACACCCAGATCGTTCTCGAATGCGTTCCAATCGAAATTCTCGTTGGCTACGTTTTTCATTTGTTCCATAACGGAAAATAGTTTGCGATACAATCGCTCGTTAAAAATTTGACATTAAATAGTTTACCGCGAGCGACACCCATAAGGCACGCTACGGAATGCAAATGTAATAATTATTTGCATAACAGCGAAATATTAATACCGTTTTTATCTCCATTTGCAGCATGTTATCCTCCGCCGGGAGGCTGCAAGTGGAACGACTATTGCAAAACGCCGAAATATATACTATATTTGTACGGTCGGGCGTTATATTCGGAGCCAAGCTCTAAGACGAGCCCGACAGTGACAGCCCAGGCGCGTAAACGATGCGCACGGCGAACGACACAACGATATTATGAAAAACATACTATATATTATTGCCGCCTCGCTGGCGCTTCTGACCACGGCGTGCAGCGATTCGGACGACAGACCGGTCAACACCACGCCCGAAAAGCTCGACGGCTCGGAGTGGTACGGCGAGTGCGAGGACGACAAGACGCAGAACAAATACGCCGCGACACTTACCTTCGGCAACGACGGCACCTGCACGTGGGTCCTGCGCGACGAGATCGGCGACTTATTCTCGGCGACACAATATCTCTACGAGTACAACTCGCCGAACGTAACCATATACCTGTCGGAACCGGACGCGGAGACGGGCGACCTGAAAGCGGCCTTCAACGGCTATGTGCTCGACAAGGATCAGGCGACGATCGGCGGACGCAACGTATACACCATGTGGCTCTACGACACGCAGCACAACCCGGCAGCATATTTCTGGCAATATTAACGATACGATAAATAATAAAGCGACCGAACCATGAAAAATATCTTTACTGTCGCCGCCGCTCTTCTGGCGACGCTTTTCGCGGCATCGTGCGATCCGCACAAGGACAATATTCCCGAGACCATACCCGACTCGCTCAACTACACCGAGTGGTACTCGGTCGGTCAGGACGGGGAGCAGAAGCTCTACTACTTCCTCAACATCCAGCCTTCGATGTCGACTCTTACCACCAAGGATGCTCCCGAAGGCAAAATATTGAAGCAGCAGCCGTTGGAGGTAACCTACAACAAGCCCAACGTCAAGATGTACTTCTTCGACGGCGGAGGACGCTTCGCGGGCTATATCATCGACAAGCAGCACATGATGATCGACGGCAGAAACGTATACGTGATGCAGCTCTTCGAGGTCGACGAGGATGGCAAGGTACTGCTCGACGAAAAGGGCGAACCGCTCTCGACGATGATCTTCTGGAAGGAGTAACGACGATAGCGCCCTCGGGGCTGCCTGGGAGTGCTTTGGAATAGATAGTATTTACCGGCATTCGGTTAACCGATAGAGCCGCAAGTGCTGTCCGAGATTATCGGACAGCGCTTTTTTTATTCGTACTGCTTACGTGAGCTATCCGTAATATGCGATTTTCCAGGGGGGGGGATTTGCCGACATCCTTTTTCCTGTCCTACGCTGCCGCCTCGCCGGAGGTGCAACGACCCATGTCGCAGAGCAGCGTTCGGCAGAACAGTCAAAACATACATCGCCTGCATGGGTGCCGTGCAGCCACCCTATCGATTAGATATGAGCAGTAAACGGCCATGCTGGCACGCCGGGTACCGCAGCGCAATCTTATCGCCAGGCATTTTTATCTTTCCACTGATAGGTCGGGTGCATTACCATTTCGCGGCCGTCGGCCGTAAGGAAAGATATTCGGAACTTATAGGCGCCCATCTTTTCCGGTATACGCAGGAAATACATACTTCCGAGGCAATAGCTCTGCTCCGCAGAAGCATCAATATAACCATCTTCTTCCCTTATTCCTATCATCGACAAGTCGTATTCGGTCAATCTATCCAAACGCTTGTAAATCGGACAATCGACACCATATTTACTTCGACATATTGCCGGCGTCAACCTCCGATCCCATTCCGAGTCGGGAACAGGATCGAAACATATATCACGGTCCAACCCTTGTAGCCCCTCGATATTAGGCCGGAAAGTGTACGACATGAACACCATTATGTCGGACAGGGAGGCCCCGGCTGGATGATCCGCATCGAAATCCGATTCGCAGCTCACATCTATCTTAACGAACTCTACTCCCGAATAGACTATATACGGATAGTCGAGAACTGTCAACTTGCCTATTACGCCTTTTGAAAGCAGCCCGCTGTAAAACGAATAATCGTCGCAACCCCAATCGCCGAAGCGGTCGCAACGCTCGATATAACTATCGAACTCCTCGCCCTCGGAGTTGAACGCTGCCAAATACTCCGGCTTCGACATGCCGATATGAACATGCGGAACATATATGCCGCTCTCTATACTGCCGCTGTCGGGCTCCCACATTTCAATACCGTCGAAGAACCAATAACCGTGAACGCGGTGCTCTATATTGACCAGAACGACTTCATAACCCGGTGGGTATGCGCTTCCTTTTCCCGTATTGCAACTAACGGCTGCAACCATTGCAAATAACGCGAACAATACTTTTTTCATAGGACTATATATCATAGGTTATCATTCGGAAATATCTGAAATAATCGTAATAATACGGCTTCTTCGCAAGCAAAGAATCTTTTTCCCATTTTTTATATCCCTCGTTAGTATTAAAGCTGTCTTTCAGCACAAAATATCCGTTGCGGCCTTTCTTATTATTATACGCATCGCTGCCCCAACCCCAGTTAATATGGACAAGCGTCTGATGTTTCGAACGCGATTTGTAAACGTCTATATCGCCAGTGGCATAAAACAAAGACTCGGTCTTTTCATAGTATCGCTTTACATAGCCGTCCAGAACGAAAGCATGCCCCGAGTTAGACACACTGCCGTCCTCGGCATACCTCTTGCCGCTTGCACCGAGATAGACCGGCTTGCCGGCATCGAGCATACCGAGAGCGCGGCGCTGATTCTTTTCATTGAAGCCGGTACGTTTTTTCAGGTTTCTGAAACCGTAATTTCCCAAAGTTCGCTTGGCCTTTCTCGCATTCGAACTGCTGCCACCCGGATCGTAATCTACATTGCAATTGGCTTTCGAGCCGAGCTCCTTGCACATGGAGGCATATTGTATGGCAATTTCCCTACTCGTAAGGTTATTCGAATCTTTCATCTGCTGCCAATCGCACGGCACATCGTTGAATCTCGGATTTTTAGGCAGCTCGTGATATGCCATGATCTGGGCCACGGCGATTACGACACAGCCGGCGGGACATCCTGTGGGGCACAGGTTGTCGAACGGATAATTTTGATGCCACTCCGTTTCTAACAGCGGACCGACCTTAACATCAGGTTCCCATTCGCCATGCACGATACGTCGCGTCGGCGTAACCGGTCTCGAATCCTGTCCCAGATGAATGTCGACCATCTCCGTACCCGGCCTGTTCAGCAAATCCGACAGGATAGAATTGCCGGTAAGCGACATCGGTAAATCCGGATCATCGACAAACGGCAAATCATCCTCCTCTCCCTCTTCGAAAGGGCAATCGTGTTCGTCGTCATCGCCTACGTAGCCGCAATAACATTCGTCATCGTCGCCATGAATATATATATCGTGCAAAATATCGTATCCCGATGCGACGTAATCTCCGAGCCTGTCGGCATCCAGCGAGCCGGATTCGGTAACGGCATATACGGGGTCGAGATAATCCTGACCTCCCAAAACGGCAAAGCCCTCCGAATTGTCGAAATTCACGACATATACCAAAGTATCCGGCAATAACGATCCGTCTTCGGAGCGGGTGTTATGACCTCCGCATACGGAGATATTGGCAACAGAATAGCGTTTGCGGCCGCGCGTCGACGGATAAATATCATCGAGGACAGCATCCAGTTCGGCCAAAGCGCAGTCCAATGAGACCGTCGAGCCGGCATTCATCTCCGTTTTACCCAGTTCGGAAAATGTACCCGTCTCCTCACGACACGGGTCATTAGTACATGAAAAAAGCAAAAGCGATACGAACGCCGCCCTCAGATAATTCACATAGTACTTCATGTTAAAATAGGTTGTTATAATACGGTCTTTCGTGCTCTGGCATCATCCGAAAAGACGCGGACAGCCTCGGCGAAATAAAAACCGCGGTTATTAAACAAGTACCGATGTATCGGAATTAAAATACTGGTCGGCTATCGATAACAAATATACTAATAATTGAAAACAAATGCAAATCTATTTGCAATTTGCCGAACGGGATTATATTCGGGCGTAATCAAATATACGGAACGCAAACGAAACTTCGCCCGGATGGGTAATACTTATCGTACGTCACATTCGGGAGAAGCGAGTGCACGGAAGTAGAATGCCATGACAGAGTAAACCTGCCCAATACCCCACTACCGAATTTTTCGTCAAATTGCTGCATATGCAACTCTGCGACAGAGTAAGGCGATGGGACATACTGACGTATTTCCCATTGCCGAGCGACGAGCAGAGGACGCAGATGCGGTAATTTCACGGAAAACACCGAATTTTTCGTCAAAAGACGTCAGTAACGGTGCCGACATGAAATCGGGGCAGACGGGTAGTACTCAATGTACGTCCCGTTTGCCCCGATGATTGAGGTAACGCTAATGGCGCTTTTCACGGAAAATTAATTTTTCTGTTATAAGTGGCATTATACAACGCAAACGAAGTGGAGCCGGACGGGAAGTACTTGGCGTACGTCCCCGTTCGGCTCCACGAGTGCGCGGCAGTAGAATGCCGCTTATAACGAAAAATTACTTCGTGCGCTGGACATAACTATTATACCGCCACTTGGCATTATCCTCGGCAGCCTGGAACAACTCCTCTGCCTCGGCGGGGAAGGCCTTTTGCAGAGAGGTGTAACGCACCTCCTTCATGAGGAAGTCGCGGAACTTGGTCCAGTCGGGCTCCTTCGAGTCGAGCATGAAGGGGTTCTTACCCTCGGCTTCGAGAGCGGGATTATAGTGCCAGAGATGCCAGTAACCGCACTCGACGGCCTGCTTGCCGACGGTCTGGGTGCGCGTCATGCCGCCCTTGATACCGTGGTTGATACAGGGTGCGTAGGCGATGATGAGCGACGGGCCGGGATAGGCCTCGGCCTCTTTGAGCACGTTGAACAGCTGGGTCTGCGAAGCACCGATAGATACCTGGGCGACATATACATAGCCGTAGGTCATGGCGATTGCGCCTATATCCTTCTTGCGGATGCGCTTGCCGGCCGAAGCGAACTTGGCCACGGCACCCACGGGAGTAGCCTTAGACGACTGACCGCCGGTGTTTGAGTATACCTCGGTGTCGACGATAAGGATGTTGACATCCTCGCCCGAGGCCAGAACGTGATCCACACCGCCGAAGCCGATATCGTATCCCCAGCCGTCGCCGCCGATGATCCACTGCGACTTCTTGACAAGCCAGTCTTTCATTTCGAGGATCTTGCGGCAGTAGTCGCAGCCGCAGGCCTCCATCATCGGAACAAGACGGCGCGTAACCTCGGCCGAGGCCGACGACGAACCGCGTGCGGCGATCCACTCCTTCATCGTGCCCTTCAACTCGTCGGAACACTTGGTGCACTCGGCGATAGCCTTCTGCATATACTCCTCGATGCGGTCGCGCAGCTTCTCCACACCCACGTGCATACCCAGACCGAACTCGGCATTGTCCTCGAACAGAGAGTTGGCCCATGCCGGACCTCTGCCCTCGGCGTTGGTGCAGTAGGGGGTCGACGGAGCCGAACCCGAGTAGATCGACGTACAGCCCGTAGCGTTGGCGACCATCATCTTGTCGCCGAAGAGCTGCGTGATAGCCTTGATATAGGGGGTCTCGCCGCAACCTGCACATGCGCCCGAGAACTCGAACAGCGGCTGTGCGAATTGCAGGTTCTTGACGCTCTTGGTCTTGTCGACGACCTCGTTATAACCGACGGTCTCGGTAACGGTCTTCCAGTTGGCGATCTGCGCCTGCTGCGTAGAGAGCGGCTTCATGACCAGAGCCTTCTGCTTTGCGGGGCATACGTCGACGCAGTTGTTGCAGCCCGTACAGTCGAGCGGCGATACCTGAATGCGGAACTTGTAGGCCTTGGTCTCGCCCAGTCCCTGCTTCCACTCGACGCCCGTAGCTGCGGCCTGCTCCTCGGTGGCGAGGAACGGACGTATGGCGGCGTGGGGGCAGACATACGCACACTGGTTGCACTGGATACAGTTTTCGATCTGCCACTCGGGAACGTTGACGGCGATGCCGCGCTTCTCGTAGGCTGCCGTGCCGTTGTCCCACGTACCGTCCTCACGGCCGTTGAATGCCGACACGGGCAGGCTGTCGCCCTTCAACGCATCGATAGGCTCGCATACCTCGCGCACGAATGCCGGAACATGGCTGTCGATCTCATGCGCAGCCTCGCGCACCTCGATCGACGCCCACTGCGCGGGCACTTCGACACGCTCGACGGCGTTGCCACCGGCATCGACGGCGGCGTAGTTCATATTGACTATGTCCTCGCCCTTCTTGCCGTATGACTTGTAAATGGCATGCTTCATCTGCTCGACGGCCTTGTCGAAGGGGATGATGTCGGCGATCTTGAAGAATGCCGACTGCATGATAGTATTGGTGCGCGAACCGAGTCCGAGGTCGGCCGCGATCTTGGTGGCGTTGATGATGTAGAACTTGATGTCGTTACGCGCCATGTACGACTTCATGTGGTCGGGCAGCGAAGCGCACGTCGTAGCGGCGTCGTTGACCGAGTTGAGCAGGAACGAGCCGCCCTTTTTGAGGCCTTTCAGCACGTCGTACTTGTCGACATACGACGGCACGTGGCATGCCACGAAATCGGGCGTGGTAACAAGATAGGGCGACGTAATGGGGTTGTCGCCGAAGCGCAGGTGCGACGAGGTGTAACCGCCCGACTTCTTCGAGTCGTAAGAGAAGTATGCCTGACAGTACTTGTCGGTCGAACCGCCGATTATCTTGATCGAGTTCTTGTTGGCACCCACCGTTCCGTCGGAGCCCAGACCGAAGAAGAGAGCCTCGAACGTACCGCTCTTGGCCATAGATACCTCTGCGCCGACGGGGATCGAGTGCATCGTAACGTCGTCGACGATACCAACCGTGAAGTGGTTCTTGGGCTCGGCGGCGGCGAGATTGTCGTACACGGCAAGCATCTGTGCCGGCGTGGTGTCCTTAGACGAGAGACCGTAGCGTCCGCCGATAATCATCGGGCGATTGTCCGACTCGTAGAATACGTCCTTGACGTCGAGCAGGAGCGGCTCGCCATTGGCACCCGGCTCCTTGGTGCGGTCGAGTACGCAGATGCGCTTGACCGACGCGGGCAGCACTTCGAGCAGATACTTCGCCGAGAAGGGGCGGTAGAGGTGTACGGTAATGACACCCACCTTGCGACCCTGAGCCGTCAGGTAGTCGACGCACTCCTTGATAGTCTCGGTAACCGAGCCCATAGCGATGATTATATGCTCGGCATCCTCGGCACCGTAATAGGTAAAGGGCTTGTAGGTGCGTCCCGTGATGCGCGAAATCTCGGCCATAGTCTCGGCCACCATGTCGGGCACGGCGTCGTAGAACTTGTTGGAAGCCTCGCGCGTCTGGAAATATATGTCGGGGTTCTGAGCCGTACCGCGCGTAACGGGGTGCTCGGGGTTGAGAGCACGCTCGCGGAATGCCTTCAAGGCATCGCGGTCGAACATCGCCGTGAGCGACGCCTCGTCGATAAGCTCGATCTTCTGTATCTCGTGCGAGGTGCGGAATCCGTCGAAGAAGTGTACGAACGGAACGCGCGCACGCAATGCGACGATATGCGCCACGCCGGCAAGGTCCATGACCTCCTGCACCGACGAGGTGGCCAGCATGGCGAAGCCGGTCTGACGCACGGCCATGACATCCTGATGATCGCCGAAGATCGACAGAGACTGTGCCGCCAGCGCACGCGCCGAAACGTGGAACACACCGGGCAGCAGCTCGCCCGAAATCTTGTACATGTTGGGAACCATCAGCAGCAGACCCTGCGACGCGGTAAAGGTCGAGGTCAAAGCACCGCTCTGCAACGAGCCGTGCACGGCGCCCGCGGCACCCGCCTCCGACTGCATCTCGACGACCTTGACCGTATCGCCGAAAATATTCTTGCGCCCCTGCGCCGACCACTCGTCGACCAGCTCGGCCATTGTCGACGAAGGCGTGATGGGATATATGGCCGCTACCTCCGAGAACATATAAGCTATATGAGCCGCAGCATAGTTGCCGTCACATGTAATAAACTTCTTTTCTGCCATTTCGTATAAGTTTTATGTACTGAATTTTCCTAACCGATACGCTCCGCAACACTCCGGAGCGTCTGCAAAAACCGTTGCAAAGGTATTTATTTCTATCGAAAATTCATAGTAATTGCAGTGTTAATATTCTAACATCGCACGCCGGGCATCGCAGCTGCCGCGCAAGCTCTTTCTAACGGATCGTATAACATTGTATTTCAAACTGTTTTACACCGGCAGACAGAGATGTTTCATTTCGAAACCGGCAATGATTTCGATATTATCGAAGCTATTGAAACCGCTTCGGAAAGGTCGCAGCAAAGGCTTCGCAAACGGATGATCCGAAAGATGAACATGCCGCATATCCACCGTTGAGCCGAATGACCGAAAGGCTCAATTCTCATGCTGCCGTTAAGATCAAAAACCGCCGGAAACGACGCGTGCGAGCCAACTGAGGGCGACTGTTGTCTTAGGTGTAACATCTGGGCAGCTGATAAGGCACTATACAAATCGGCACTTGATCGGCGATTGCAGCCAGCCTCGGCGCAAACCGCAGCTTTCATTGCAATACACACTCGGGTCGTCCGCATTATACAGCCTTATATGTATCACACATGATACGCACAAGATGAAGATATGTTCTTTTCTTTGAGTTAAAAATTTTTCCCTATGGATATGGATTACAAGATCCAGATTCTGCTGATCGCACGCAGAATCAAAGAGTTACGCAAACAGCAAGGCCTTACCGTGCAGGAATTGGCGTATCGTTGCGACATCGAAAGGTCGAATATGAGCCGAATCGAAGCCGGACGTACCAATCTTACGATCAAGACGATGTGCCTAATTTGCAACGCTTTGCACATATCTCTCAAAGAATTGGTATCCGCTACCTGACAATCAACCATTTAATATCTCGTTAATATCTCGCAGAGGAAATGCCGCAAAAAAATATGCTCCGCCGAGGCGGAGCATATCATGAACATAGTTATACGGCGCGCTATCGGGCGCGCGTATAGCGGAAGATGTTGGCGCGGCGCTTGTCGCCGTCGGCCTCGGAGCGCGATGCGAAGCCCAGATACAACGCATCGCCGTGCACCTTGATGCCCTCGGCCTCCATATATCCCGACTCGGTAATGCCGCTGGCCGAAAGCGATTCGCGATCGGATGCTATCGCCACCTCCGTGCGCGGCTCGATGATGTTGCCCTCGAAGTCGAATACGGTAAAATATGCCGCCGAGCCCTCTTTCACAGTGCCCTCTCCCTCGAAGTAGTATATCTTGCCGCTGTCGACGTCGAAGCCCTGCCATGCGTATGAGGATATGTCCGTCGAATGGTCCTCGCCGCTCTTGGGTATGCCGAAGCGCCCCAGCGGCGTGAGTTTCGTAAGGTCGCGCACATACGCCTTCGGAGAGTTGGTCGACGCCGGATCGGTACTCGTGCCCCCGCCCCAGTTGCGCGAGGGCAGCGTGACATAGCTGCGCGGCAGCGCCATGGCCTCGCTCAGACGATACATGACGAACATGCGCTGCGACGAACCGGGATAGTTTATCGCAAGCACGTCGCCCGCCGCATCTATGGCCGGATGCAGCTCGCAGATGCCGCCCAGATAGAACAGGTCGCCGCACTGCTCGGGCAGAGTCGTCGCCCCGTCGACGAACTCGGTGCGCGTTACGACGCTGTTGCTCCAATAGTCGTTCGACGAGTTGCGCGAGCCGTAGGTGCCCGTCCAGACATAGCGTTTTCCGTCGGCCGACCGTTCGACGGCCATGTTGGTGCCGTGACCCGAATAGCGGAATATCATCCGCTCCGCGGGCGACTCGCCGCGCCGGGCGTGCATGACGTAGAGATCGTGCTTGTCCGAGCCGCCGAGCTGCATATACCAGATGCTGCCGTCGCTGTCGATATCGAAGCCCTGCATGACGGTATTGCGCACCAGATATACCCCTTTGGAGTAGATGTTATCGGCATCGAACTCCCCCACTCCGGTGGTCGAGACGCCCGCCGGGGTAACCGAGACACCGATCGAGGCCGAAAGATCGCCGAGCGTAGCCCTGACGACGGTCTCCCCCTGGCCGACGGCCTCGATACGGCCGTTATCGACGACAGCCACGGCAGCATCGGCGGACGAGAATTTCAAGTCGTAGCCGACGGCCGAGACCTCCCGGCCGTCGGCAAGCGTAATGACGAGCTCGACGGGATGCGACGAGAGAGGCGTATACGGCACAGCGCCTGCGGCCGAACGCAGCGATACCTCCTCCGAAGCGAACGCTATCGCCACCGGAGCATCGGCCGTCTGCTGCGGCTCGGCCGGCGCGCCGGCGCACGACGAAAGGCTGCCGGCCAATAAGATCATACAAGTGATTTTCATGACATATACTCTGTTTAGCGCATCTCGACCGAGAAGCTCTTGGGACGCTCCATGACCTGCGTTGAGCTATGACCGAACAGGTCGGTAACCTCTATGGTCACGGTCGATGTAGCGCTCGAAGCACGGAATTTCCACATGTGGTTGTTGTAGCATGTAAAGAAGGCCGACGTCTTGCCCGTATATGCGATCTTGTGCATCGGGTCGCGGCCGCGCACCTGCACGCCCTGCAACTCGCGCCCCTGCTCGGTAACGCGTATCGTCCAGCCCGGCTCCCAGTCCCAGATATTGACCAGAATATCGTTCTGCCCGTAGCAGTCCTCCACGCCGTCGGCCGTCGGCGTCGTGCCGAAGTCGGGCGAGGCGGCCGCAATAGTCGGATTGCGCAGCACTTCGTTCATGTCGTAGGCGCGGAACATATAGTCGCGGTCGCGGCCTATGCCCTTGTAGTGCCACTCGACGTTACGGCCGTCGAATGCGAAGACCTCGTAGCCGCCCGGCGAGCCGTCGCGGCATACGTTCACATCATAGCCGGCGTCATGATACGTACCAGTCCACCACCACGTGCCGCTGGTGGCCGCGACGTTGATCTCGTGTATGCCTGAATTGGCATGCAGGATACGCTGGTTGATGTGCGAGTGTCCCGATATGACATAGACATTGTCGAACCCGCTCAGACGGTTCATAAGCTCGTAGGCGCCCGTCATGCCGATCGTATGGTCTATCGCCCCGTTCTTCTTGCAGCCGCGGAACAGGTTGGCGTGCATGACTATGACCAGCGGCGCCGACTTGTCGTCCACCAGCGCGAGATCGCGTTCGAGCCATGCAAGCTGAGCGGGATCGACGGCCTCGGTATAGTCCAACTTGCCGATCGAACCCTGCGAGCCGCCGGTATTGCGATATATGATGTTGTCGAGCACGACGAAGTGCGCCGCTCCGATATTGAACGAGTAGTAGGTCGGGCCTATCGTCTCGCGGAACAGCTGAGAGGAGAGCCAGTCGTCGGCATGGTATGGGTCGTTGTCGTGGTTGCCCATAGCATGGAATATAGGCACCGGATAGCCGTTGCGAGAGAGCTCCTCGCGATAGTCCGTCAGGTCGTAGTTGCGCGGATACCAGTATTCGTCCCAGCTCATGTCGCCCATGCAGACCGAGTATACCGGACAGTCGGCCGCAACCGCCACACCGCGGACATCGGCGAAGAAACCGTTCTCCCAGCGGAACTGCGCCAGATCCTTGCTCTGACGATTGGCGACATGGTGGTCGGTCGAGGCGATGAGCATGAACCGCGAGTTGTCGACGGCCGAGAGCGTGAAGTCGTGCTGCTCGTGTCTGTCGACCGAGGCCGAGAGCCGGCGAAAGAATTGCGGGATCATATACGACGAACACTCGACCTCGTAGCCCGACGGGATCGAGATGAACAGATGTCCGCAGCGCTTATCGGACTGCATCGAATAACGTCCGTCGGCGTCGGTCAGAACGCACAGATCGCCGTCCGAGACAACGACCCCCTCAACAGGCCGCCCCTCGGTGTCGCATACGCGTCCCGAAAGGTTGTCGCCCTGCTCTTGTCCGCCCACAACGACGCTTAACGTGGCCTGACATGCGGCGTATGTCGCGATGATCTCGGCCGAGCCGGCACCCACGGCCTCGACCATACCGTCGACCACACGCGCCACGCGCTCGCTCGACGTATGCCAGACGACATCGGCAGCGGCTATGGCACGGCTGCCGCCGCCTTCGAGATCGGCCGTAACGCTCAGCTGCACCTTCCGCCCGGGGGTCATGCGTATAAGGTCATCGCCGTCGATCGAGATCGACACGACCCCGTCCTCGGGCTTCGGTGCGGGCGGGTCGGCCTCGGACGAGCCGCATGCCGCAGCCATGCCGAGCATCATGGCCAGCACCGTAAACAAGGAGAATATCTTTCCGAAAATATTCATATCGCAGAAAATGAAAAGGGCTCTCCGGCCGCACTGTTGCAGCCGGAGAGTGCCCGTCGGTTATTACAATACCACACGTATGTTGTCGATGAAGAATCGTCCGTATCCGCCCGGATAAGCGGCCGCCTGCGCAGGACCTATCTTGATCTTGGTCTGTGCGGTGCAACCCGTTATGTCGAGCGTATTGGTGGTCCAGTCCGAAGTCGAGCCGCACGACACGTTCTTCGCGGTCTGGCCGTCGGCGAAAGCGCCGCCGCCCTCGACGATGACCGTAAGCTCGATGCACGAAGCGGCGTTGTAGCGCGCAGCATCGAATTTCAGCTCGACGCTCTGACCCGCAGCACGCTCCCCGAGCTCGGGCGTACGTATCCACACCTGCTTGTTCTCGGCCTCGTCGCCGTACCATGTCGTCGAACCGGTGCCCAGCTGCATATAGCCTCTCACGCCGTACATCAGCAGACCGTGCCAGCCGTCCATCTCGCACTCGAAGCGGAAGAACTTGCCGTCGCTCAGCGCGCCGTCGTTGGTAATGTCGTTACCCGTGTAGAAGCCCTGCGACTGACGGAACGACGCCTCCATGTTGTTGCCTATGCGGAAGGTGTTGTTGGTATACCAGCCCTCGTCGCCGCTCTTGAACGTGGCGCCCTGCTCCTCGCGGTACTCCACCTCGCGGATGTTCATCAGAGGATCGTGCATGACGGCGAAGCCGCCCATAGTACCCTCCTTGTCGGAATAGGCCGAACCGCCGACCGAGAAAGCCGAGCACCAGTTGAGCATGCGGTGTCCCAGCTTTATCGAGCCTATGCAGTCGGTGCCGGCGATGAAGTGGTCGAAGTTGACGTTGAGAAGCTCGTTGGCGCCCGACTCGTAGAACGACTTCTTGCCGCCCACCTGTCCGTCGGCCTCCAACGCCACCCAACGCTCGTTGAGATACTGCGGTATGCCGCGCACGATGATCTCGAAGATCTGGTGCTTCTCGTCGGCGCGGTAGATCTCGAAGTCGGTGCATGCCGAAAGATTGCCGCCGGCGACGCACATGTGGGGCACTACGGCGCGCATCTGCGCCTCGGTCATGCGGCTGCCCGCCGCAGGGCGGCAGATCAGATATGCCGTCGTAGGCGTCTGGCGATATATCTCCACAACCGACGGAGCATGGTTCTCCTCTATGGCATCGGGATCGCCCAGAATGTCGAACGACAGATTGTCGAGCAGAAGCGTCTGCTTGAAGCGCGGAGTGACGCGGAACGAGACGAAGTCGTCGTCGTAAGCCGAGAGGTCGACGCGCTGCGTGGTGTAGCGGAACACCTGATTGTCGGTCTGGCAGTCGCCGCTGATATCGACCCACGTATCGCCGAAGTCGGGCGTATACTCCACCTTGATCCAGCGCTCGAACAGCGACGGGTCGTCGCCGTTCTTCTCGATAAGCGATGCGTAGGTATTGTAGGCAACGTCGAAGCTCATCGTGACGGCCTCGGTAGCAGCGCCTACATTGACGTTGCAGACATAGAACGTGAGATCGTCGTTGATATGCGCCGAGGGATGAGCCTCGTTATAGTCGTAGATGGCCGAGTATGATGCCAGCGAGCCGTCGTTGGCGCCCAAGCCACCGTTGTTGGCGTTGCCGAAGTAGAGGAAGCCGTCGTTCTCGTTCTCCGTTTCGAAGCGCGTGCCGTGCTGCATGTCGACGCGCAGACCCGCCCAGTATGCCACCGACGACGAGCCCTTGCCCGTGGGCATGAAGCCGTTGTAGTAGTTGACCAGCTGGCGCTGCTTGGTGTTCTTGACGATGAGCGCACCGTCGACCGGCGTGCCGAAGGTCTCGTTGAAGATATTGATCGTCTGGTCGAGCGTATCGAACGCCAGTCGGATATGCTTGTATATCTTGCCGCCGTTGTCGGTATCGGTCGACGACAAGGCCTCCTCCAAGGCTACGGTACGGATTCGCACCGCTCCGTCATCCATAGTAAATGTAAACTTCAAACCCTCGCCGGCAGCGATCTCGAACTCGCCCACGGGCAGCTTTATCGTCGAGCGGCCGCTGAGGGTCATATAGTCGTTGTTACCGGTGCGGAAATCTACCGTCAGGCGCTTGCCCTCCGACTCGGCCGATACGATCTCGCCCGTGGCCGAAACCTTCGCCTCGAAGCCGAAGCCGCCCGTCATATCGTTCTGAGATACGGGCTCGACGACCAGGCCGGCGAGTTTGAGTCCGCTGCCCGGAACGGCGAGTTCGAGGCAGGGGGTTACGGGCTTGAACGTAAGGTCGACGCTCTCGGGGTCGGTCGCGCCGTCGTACTCGACCTCGGCGCTCGCCACCATTACGACCGAAGCGGTATTGCGGCCGTCGACTATATGCTGCTCGGCCGGAACGGCCACGGCGAAGCTGCCGTCGTCATTGCGGTCGACGTAGGGCGCCACGGCCACGAACGAGACCTTGCCGGCGGCACCCCACACGGGAGCCGTCGTACCCGACAGCTTGGTCCTCACGCCTGCGGCATCGGCCGTAAAGCGCGACCACTCCATGACATCGCCGCCGAGTCCGATCTGCTCGCCGGCCTCGAATTTCATCATGCCCTCGTCGGGCATGGCGCGCGTGCCCATGTCGACCAGCGCATAGTCCGAGCTGGATATCATACCGCTGAACACGGTTCTGCTTACCGGGTCGATGCCCGGCTCGTCGTCCTTGCAGCCGACCATGACGGCGGCCGCAAGCAACGGGAAAACAAGTCTTTTCATAAATCCGAAATTTTGTGCGTTTTATTTAGGTTATTCGTTTCTGCTGCCGCAGGGCGGCTGTCACTCCTCCCAGCCGGGGTTTTGGCGCAGCGCCCGGTTGACCTGTATCGCATCGTAGGGTATCGGATGCAGATACATCCTGTCGCTCCACACGCGTCCGGTGGTCGAGCCGTCGGCGGCACCGTAGGGGTTGTATACCAGCATGTCCTGCTTGTTTATCATCAGCGTCGGGTTGTCTTTGAGCACCAGATAGGTCGTGCCGCGCTCGGTGCCCGCCTTCTTCTGCACCACGCAGACATATACACCCTCGCGCAACTGCTGAGGCACGCCCAGCGGCGCGTAGATACCCTGCCACTCGCGCTCGATAAGATGTCCCAGATGCCAGCGCATAAGGTCCTCGTAACGCGTATTCTCCATGAACATCTCGCAACCCCTCTCGCGGCGTATCTCCAACAGAACCGGATCGGTTACCGAATCGTCGAAGTAGGACACAAGATAGGGATCGGCCGACGAGGGGTACGACACGTCCTCGATGCCGGCACGGCTGCGCAGCACGGCGACGGTCCGGATCCAGTCGTCTTCGGTAAACTCGCCCAGCTCGGCCTTGGCCTCTGCATAGGCCAGCAGCACCTCGGCGTAGCGCATTATGGGAATGGAGTTGAAGCTGCGCGCGCTCGACTCGTAGTAGTCGTTGTCCATGTTCCACTTTATGACCTGATATCCGGTACGCGTGATCGCGAAATTGGGCGAATAGTAGTCCAGGACGTTGTTCTGCGTCTTGCGGTACGACGGGGTTACGATCGTCTGCTGCAAGCGCAGGTCGCGGTCGGCAAGCTCGTCGACGAACGAGTTGCGCGCATACCCCGCCGCGTCGGTATAACGCGAGCCGTCGAGTTTGAGGTAGGTATTGAGGAACTGCTTGGTCATCGACCAGCAGTTGCCGTAGGTCGACGACGAGAATTTCCACGTGATATCGTTCAGAATAGACTTCTCGGAGCTGTACTCGCGCGCCCACAATATCTCGCGGTAGTCGACCGTCTCCGAGTTGAACAGAGCGCGGTACTGCGTCGAGCGGTTGGCCGTCGCATCGACGATCTGGTATCTGCCCGACTCCATGATCCGGGATGCGGCATCGACCGCCGCGCGCAGATAATCCTCGCCCGTACCCCACTGATCGTTCCATGCGGCGAGGGTCTCGGGGTTTACATCGTGGTACTTGCGGTAGGTGCCCTCCCACAGACATACGCGCGCCTTGAAGGCCAGAGCTATGTAGCGGTTTATAACGCCGGCATTGACATAGGCGTCGGTATCGAAGCAGTGTTCGCAGGCGTAATCCAGATCTTCGAGTATCTTGCTCATTACCAGCTCGCGCTCGTCGCGCGCCCTGTACAGTGCGACCATATCCTCGGCGTCGATCGGCTCGCCGTACCACGGCACGCCGCCGAAGGTCTTGACCTTGGCCCAGTAGAACCATGCGCGCCAGAAGCGTCCGACACCCTCGTAGTGGTCGAGCGTCGCCTCCGACACGCCCGAAACTTCGCGCATGTGGGACAGAAAATAGTTGATGTTGTAGAGCATATTCCAGTCCGATATGCCCCAGCCGGTCTGGTTGGTCGCATTGTAGCTGTCGAGGTAGTAGCTCGACAGATTGGTGCGTGCTACATACTCGGCGTTCTGGTCGCCGTAGGTAAGTGTCGTCGCGGCCGAGGTGTACTTTACCAGAAAGCCGTTGGCATAGTTCAGCAGACTCTTCTCGTCGACGAAGTACTTGCCGGCATCGACCTTGTTTATCATGTCCCGATCGAGAAAATCTTCGCACGAGCAGAACAGCATCGTCGCCAGAGCGGGAATCAGGTATATGGATTTTTTCATGTTCGATCGATTGTTAGAATGTGATGTTTACGCCGAAAGTAACCGATTTGAGCATCGGATAGTTGTATCCGTCGGCATAGTCGCCTGCCGTGGTCGAGTTCGTGAAGTCGCTGTCGCCGCCGCCGAACTCCGGGTCGAAATTCTTGGTAACCTTTCTCAGAGGCGTCCACGTGAAGAGGTTCTCGCCCGTGACATATATCCTCAACCCGCTGAAATGTATCTTGCGCATCATCTCCTTGGGGAACGTATACGACAGCGTGATATTCTTCAGACGGCAGTATGCGATGCTTTGCAGGAAGTGGTCGTTGGCCTGACCCATAGTCGTCTTGGCATCGCCGTCGCCCTTGTTGCCCTTCGAGGTCATGTAACCCGTCATGCGAGGCCAGTAGGCATCGGCATTGGGGTTGGCCTCCGTCCAGATGTCGTCGCCAGTATGCTGGCGCAGCATGAAGCTGTACGGGCGGTTGTACTTGCCCCAGAAGAAAGCGGCCTCGTTCGAGGGATACCAGTCGCGTTTGCCCACGCCCTGAAAGAACAGGCTAAGGTCGAAGCCTGCATAACCGACATTGAGATTCAGACCGTAGCAGAAGCGCGGCGAGGTGTTGCCGATGATCTCGCGGTCGCCCGGATCATCGAATGTATTGGCGCCGTTGTTGACCGAACCGCTGCCGTCGAGATCGTAGAACTTCATGTCGCCCTCGCGCGGCTGGTTGCCCTGGCGGTTGAATGTAAAGTACTCGTTCATGTTGGCCCAGTGGTCAAGGTCCTGCGCCGTGTAGAGGCCGGCATAGCGGTAACCCCATATCTCGCCGATCTCCATGCCCTCGTAATAGTCCGTCAGGCGCTTGGTGGCGTTGTTGTAGCGCGTAACCCACGAGCGGCTGTCCCACAGCATCGCCTTGATGCCGTATGTAAGGTCGTGCCTGCCCGCATGCACCGCATCGCGCCATGCGACACTGACCTCCCAGCCCGTGGTTTTTAGGTCGGCGTAGTTGCCCTTGGGAGGGTTGTTGCCGAATACGGCAGGCAGGGTCATGCCGACGGTAAACATGTCTTTCGTGTCGCGGCGGTAGACATCGCCCACGACATTGAGACGGTTGCCAAGAAAATCCATGTCCAGGCCTATGTCGTATGTAACGACCTTCTCCCACGTCAATCCGTCGGGTATGGGGTTGGGGGCGGCCGTATACGACGGGGTGTTGCCGCCTATCAGATACGACGTGCCCTTCTGAATGGTCATCGACTGCATGTAGGAATAGGCCGCCACGCTGCCGTTGCCCAGCATGCCCACCGAAGCGCGCAGTTTGAGGTTGTCGAGCCAGCTCTCGGCGCCCTCCATGAAGGGCTCCTCCGATATTCGCCAGCCGAACGATCCCGACGGGAACATCGCCCAGCGCGAGTTGGCCGGGAACTTCGACGAGCCGTCGTAACGGCCGCTCAGCTCGAACAGGTAACGGTCCTTATAGTTGTAGTTGACGCGTGCGAAGATACCCACGAAGCCCCACTCGTAAGAGCCGTCGTCGCCAAGAAGATAGTAGTCGCCGTCCATGAGCGAGAAGTTGGGCTTGTCGGTCAGAAGGCCGCGGCGATAGGCGTATGTCGTATAGTACTTGCGGTCCTCGATGTTCCAGCCGGCCATGACCTTCAACGAATGGTCGTCGCCCAGACGGGGCGTCCAGGTAAGGTAGACGTTGCCGGCCATATAGTTGTTGTTGAAGTATTTCTGTTCGAGCGAGTCGAAGGCCGCACGCGACGACGGCAGCTCGGGGCCGTTCTTGAAGTCGTATATGGCCTCCTTGCGGTCGCGCTCCGACTGGTTGTAGTAGTATGTGAAGTCGCCTTTTAGCTGCAAGACATCCTTCATCAGGTCGAATGTCATGGCTATGTTCTGCGTCATGTCGAACTTCTTGTTGTGCTGATACGAGCGGTCGGTCTGCATGCCCGCAACGCCCACGCACACGGCCGCATCGGTCCAGCTGCCGTCGGGATTGGTTATCAGCTGCATGGGATAGCCCTGGTGCTCCCACTGGCGCTGCACGAGCATCTTGCCAGAGTAGGACATAGGCTGGCGGTAGGTGCGGTTGACGAACGAGGTGTTGCTCTCGACAGTCCACCAGTCGCGGATCTTGCCCCACACCTTTACTCGGCCGTTGTACTGGTTGTACCAGTCGTTGACGGCGTTGTAGATGCCGTCCTGCGAGAAGTAACGTCCCGAGATCGAGAACTTGATGCGCTCGCTGCCGCCCGATATGTTCAGCGAATGCTGGTGCGCCGCGGTGCTCTTCTTGTATATCGCAGCATCCCAGTCGGTATTGCCAAAGTATTCGTAGCGTCCCGCCTCGTTGACGCGCCAGCGGTCGAGCGACCGGTCGGCGTCGCGCCGTTTCAACTCCTCGTACCAGGCGTTGTTGAACGCGAAGAGGTTGTTGATCGAAGTGGGGTCGTAGCCGTAGCAGTTGCGGTACGATTCCAGAAACTGGTCGGTCCACTGCAAGCCGTCGTTGACCATATCGGGCTTGACCGTGCGCGAGAGGATCGACACCGAACCGTCGTAACGCACCGTGAAGCGTTCGCCGGCGGCGCGCTTGGTCGTGACCAGTATGACGCCGAAGGCACCGCGCGCACCGTATACCGCGGCCGACGAAGCATCCTTCAACACCGATATCGACTCTATGTCGTCGGGGTTGATCGTGGTAATGTCGCCCTCCACGCCGTCGATCAGCACGAGCGACGAGCCGCCCGAGCCTATCGAGCTGGCTATGCCTCGTATGCGCAGCGTGGCGCCGTGCGAGGGTTTGCCGTCGGTAAACTGCAATGTCAGTCCCGGCACCTGCCCCTGCAACGAGCGCACTACATTGGGGTTGGGACGGTCGAGCAGCTCCTTGCCCTTGATCTGCTCGACGGCACCGATCAGATCGCGCTTGCGCGTGGTGCCGTAGCCGATCACGACCACGTCGTCGACACGCGTCGAGGCCGACTCGCGCATGGCGGCATCGATCCTCGTGCGTCCCGCAACGGCTATACGTTCGTCGTCGAAGCCGATATACGAGAACTTCAACGTATCGTCGTCGCGAACACCGTCTATTGAATACTCGCCGCGCGTACCGGTCAGAGCGTAGTTGTTCGTGCCCTCGACCACGACGGCCACACCCGTCAGCGGCTCGCCCGACGAATCGCTGACGACACCCTCGACACGTCTCGCCGAGCCGGTGCCCTGCGCCCAAGCCCCGACGAACGTCGCCGCAAGGCAGAGCGTCAGCAACGAAATTCGGAATAAGTAGTTTTTCAGCATGTATGGAATTTTTTAAGGTTTTTTCTTATTTGTCCGCCGGCAGCTCTTCGGTAAATGTCTCCACGATGAGCCGTCCGAGAGCCTCGGCCTGAGCGTCGGTCGCCGTCAGAAAGCGGTGCGTTCCCCCTTCGCACGGCTCGAAGTGCATATACCCCTCCGAGTCGACAGACAGACGTCCCGGCTCGGATACAGTGAACAGATCCTCGCCGGCCGTAACCCACAGCACCGACATCAGATCCCATGCGGCACGGTCGTAGGGCATCGGTCTGTAAGCCCGGTATCCGTCCACGACGGGATGATGCTCCGCCCAGTCGAGCCCCTCGGCCATTATCCTGCCCGGAAACTGCACCTGACGTCCCAGCTCGAACGGAGCGCAAACGATAGGCGTAGGCCACTGATCGAAGAGCTGCACGGCCGCATCTATGTCGTTGACGATGTTGAACTCGGCACGCGCGGGTTTGGTCGCCGTGGGAAAGCTGCCCGCCATGATCGACAGAGAGGCCGCCTTGCGCGCGACAAGCTCGCGGCCTGTAAGAGGCGATATCGCATCGCCACCGCTCGACAGAAGATCGGCCAGCGTCGTGGCGAAGCCGAGCGATATGACCGTTACCGAGCCGTCGTCCGAGGCAGCGAGCAGACGCCGGTACATGGCCACCGACTCCTCGATCTGCTCCGGACTCTTGGTGCGGGCATAGAGCGGATGACCGTCGGCATCGCCCATGGCCGTTACGGCCGCCGTGTAATCGCACGCCTCCCCGTTGGCCACCAGACGCGCACCCTGTGCCAGCGGCGTCGAGCCGAAGCCGTAAAAAGTATTCAGGATGTCGATATAATCGGTCGCCGTCGCGCTGAGCTTATGGTTGCCGATACCGAGTATCTCGACCCTGCCCTCGCGTGCGGCACGATAGAGCAGATCGAGCGCCAGCGCATCGTCTATGTCGTTGCCCATGTCGGTCTCGACGATTACCGGCACCGCACGCAGCTCCGCCCGGGCGGCCGTCTGCGGCTCCTTTTCGCCCGCCGCGACTATCATCGACAATCCGGCCGCGAAGAGCATGAACATCAGCGCCAGCAAGCCGCCGGTGCGTCTGTCGGCACCGCGGAACTCCTTCCAGACGAATACGCCCCAAATGGCGGCGATCATCGGCGCGCCCTGACCCAGAGCGTATGATATCGCAGCTCCGGCCTTGCCTGCGGCTATATAGCTGAAAGCCGTACCCAGACACCATATCGCACCGCCCAGCATACCGACCAGATGCGTTGCCGCCGAGCCGCGGAACCACTCGCCGTAGCCTACCCTATCGCCGACGAACGGATGCCGCATGGCCAGAGTGTTGAATACGAAATTCGACAGCAGCACGCCCACCGAGAAGACGAATATCGCCGAGTAGGGCGTCAGCATACCCTCGGTCGGGTTCTCGAAGTGGTCGAGGTCCATTGCCGCAGCGACGAAACGATAGAACATCGACATCAACGCACCGGCCGCAACGGCCAGCATCAGCCCCTTGCGGTTGCTGCCGCCCGACTGTCTGCCGCTGTTCATACGGGCAGAGGCCAGACCGTTGCACACTATCGCCGCGACGATCAGCGCGACGCCTGCGAACAACACCACAGGATCGCCCTTGGGAGCGCCGAACCAGTTGATGAAGACGCCGAGCACAAGCGCAAGACCTACGCCCAGCGGAAATGCCACCGCCATGCCGGCCAGCGACACCGAGGCCGAGAGCAGGATGTTCGAGGCGTTGAATATAGCGCCTCCGGCCACGACACTGCCTATATTGCGCCAATCGGCCTGCGCCAGATCCCTGACGAACGAACGTCCCTCGTCGCCCGTGCTGCCCATAGTGAAGCCCAACAGAGCGGCGAAGAGCACCATGCCCACGACATAGTCCCAATAGAACAGCTCGTAACGCCACGTCTTGCCGGCCAGCTTCTGGGTGTTGCCCCACGAGCCCCAGCACAACATCGTGATAAAACAGAATATCACGGCAAGCATATAACTGTTAACGATAAACATAAATTAGGTTTTATTAGGTTAAAATAGTCTCTTTCGGCAGATTACAGCTCGGCTGTCGCAAGCGCCCCGCATGCCGGCAGCCCCGGTTGGGATTTGCGGCCCGCCTGCTCGGAGGCGATCATTGCATCTACCTCGGCACGGTACGGTATCGACGGCTGCGCGCCCTTGCGCGTAACCGATATGGCCGAGCAGCAGGTCGCGAAGCGCACCGCCTCGCTCAGCGACCGCCCCTCGCTCAGTGCGACGCACAGCGCGCCGCAGAAGGTATCGCCCGCGGCCGTGGTATCGACCGCGTCGACCCTCAGCGCCGCGACGAAGATCGCGCTTCCATGCTCATAGACCAGCGCACCGTCCGCTCCGAGCGTTATGACCACCCTGCCCACACCGCGCGCGGCGATCGCGCGCGCAGCCTCGACGGCGCTGGCACGGTCGACTACCTCCACGCCGCTCAGAGCCGACGCCTCGGACTGGTTGGGCACTATTGCGTAGAGCGACTTGTATATGTTATCGGGCAGCGCGGCCGCGGGTGCCGGATTGAGTATCACGCGGGCGCCGGCGTCGCAGGCTATGCGCGCGGCATATTCGATGCAGTCGAGCGGCGATTCGAGCTGCATGAGCACTATGTCGGCCGACGCTATGACCCCAGCCGCACGCTCGATATCCTCGCGCGAGATCGAATAGTTGGCACCCGAAGCCACGACTATGCGGTTCTCGCCGCGGCCGTTGACATTGATAAGAGCCACCCCCGACGGCGCCGAGCCGTCGACAGATACATAATCCGTATCGATGCCCTCGGCAGCATAAGACTGGCACGCTTCACGGCCGAACATGTCGTCGCCGACTTTGGCGACGAACGTCGCACGACCGCCCAGACGCGCAATCGCAACGGCCTGATTGGCTCCCTTTCCGCCCTGACTCATCATGAAATCGCCGCCCAGCAGCGTCTGCCCCGTTTCGGGGAAGCGTTCGGAGCGAACCGTCATGTCGGTATTGGAGCTTCCTATCACGACTATCTTTTTCATATATCCGTTAAAAATTTTAATAATTGAGCCTCTATCGATGCAAATCCCATAAAAAAATAGCTGCGCAAACATTTGTGCTTTTCGAATATTTTTTGCGCAAATACACTTTCCGAACTAACTTAAACTGTGATTTACCAGCACAAACACTCCGAAACAATCACTGAACCCATAAATATGAAAGATTGCAACCGCCTTTATCCTGCTTGCACAAACGTTTGCACAACTATACAAATGTACAATGTTTTTCATAAATAGCAAAATTTTTCATATTTTTTTTATTTCAGCACACAATTTTTAATACTTTTGCATCAAGCGCAACCGAAACGAAAAACTCTCATGCAAAAAGCTACATTGATCGGAATAGCCCAACGAACGGGATTCTCGGTGTCGACCGTCTCACGCATACTCAGCGGACAGGCGGAGAAATATCGTATCAGCAAGAAGGCTGTCGAGGCCGTATGCGAGGAGGCGCGACGCTGCAACTACACGCCGAGCCTGCTGGCCAAGAGCCTGCGCATGAACAAGACATTCACGCTCGGGCTTCTGATACCCGGCGTCGACAACCCCTACTTCGCCAACATCGCCAGCGCCGTCATTCACGAGGCCAAGACGCTCGGCTACCAGATGATAATAATCGACACGCTCGAAGATGCCGCCAACGAGCGCGAGGGCATAGCGTCGCTGCTCTCGCGCAAGGTCGACGGCATAGTCATCGTATCGTCGGACGAGAATGCCGACTATCTCGAAGAGATACACCGCACCACGCCGATGGTTCTGATCGACCGCCATTTCGAGGGTACGACACTGCCATACGTCTGCTCCGACAACCGACAGGGGGGCTACGACGCCACCTCGCACCTGATAGGCATGGGACACCGCAACATACTCTGCATACAGGGCGTCAGACGCTCCATGCCCTCGCGGCAGCGTGTCGACGGCTACCACGCCGCCATGCGCGAGGCGGGACTCGACCTAACGGCACGCGTCGTGGGCGACGACTTCACGATCCGCAACGGCTATCTCGAAACCAAGCTCGCATTCAGCTCGCCCAACCCTCCCACGGCGATATTCGCGCTGAGCAACACCATACTTCTGGGCACGATCAAAGCCGTGCACGAGCTGGGGCTGCACATCCCCGACGACGTGTCGATCGTCGCATTCGACAACCAGATATACATGGACTTCCTCAATCCGGCCATAACGCGCATAAGCCAGTCGACCGCCGAGATGTGTACGCTCGCCATGCGCATCCTCATGCAGCAGATATCGGGCGACAGCACCTCGGGCGTCCAAATGCTGCTGCCGCCGAAGCTCGTCCTATGCGACTCGGTAAGCATACGCCACTGATTCGCCTGCGAGACACCTATATTATATAGCGGGACTTAGACGACGGACAGTTGCTGCCGCACGCGCCGCAGTTTCGCTCTTCGTGGCACTCACGGTAGCGGCATTCCCACAGAAGCGTCACAGACCAAACCGACAATCGTATATCTAACGAAACCGCCCGGACACTTATGTCCGGGCGGCCTGTCATCATACGGTGCAGGATCATATACTCGTAACGGTCACGGCACTGCTTTGCAGTCCGTCGCCCTCGACGCGCAGAACGATCTCGCCCTCGACGCCTTTTATCGAGCGCACTATGGCCAGCGCCTTGCCGTTGAACAGACGTATGCGGCCGCCTTTGAGGCTGTCGTGGCTCGTGGCGTCGCCGTTGTCGACTCCGACCAGCTCGCCCGCACCCCCGACCGTTATGCGCAGAGCATTCATCGCCGTGGGCATGAAGCAGCCGTCGGCATCGACCGCATCGATCGTAACGAACGAAAGGTCGTAGCCGTCGGCCGCGATACGTTCGCGATCGGGCGTGAGCGTCAGCCCGACGGCCTCGCCTGCCGTGCGCCGCGTTTGTCGCATGATCTCCTCGCCGTCCTTGTATGCCACTGCCGTGATCTCGCCCGGCTCGAATCGGACGCCCTCCCACAGCGCATGCAGCCTCTCGGGGGTCTTGGCGCTGCGGCCGAGCGAGCGGCCGTTGACCAGCAGCTCGACCTCGTCGGCCGTATTATAGTATGCCCACACATCGACCTTGTCGCCCTCCGACCAGTTCCAGTGCGGGAACAGATGCAGCGTAGGCTCGTCGGTCCACTCCGAGCGGTACATGTAGTAGCAGTCCTTGGGGAACCCGCACAGGTCGACGATACCGAAGTACGACGAGCGCGACGGCCACGAATAGGGCGTCGGCTCGCCCAGATAGTCGAATCCCGTCCAGACGAAGGTGCCGGCAGCATAGTCGCGGTCGCGCACCGCGATCCACGCCGTCTCGTGCAGCGTAGCCCACGGCGCGCGGCAGTGGTCGTAAGCCGAGCACTGGTGGTGCGCGGTATCGTAGGGCAGGTCCCAACGCTCGGGCATCACGTGCAGCTCCGACGACGGGTTGAGATAGAATCCGCGGCTGTTGAGCGCCGAGGCGGTCTCCGAGCCGATGAACGGCACGCCCGGATACCATACTCTCACCGAGTCGTAGTCCTGCTCGTGGTAGTTGAAGCCCACGATGTCGAGCGCACCCGAGCGCAGCAGGTTGTTCATCGGACGCGTCTCGTTGCAGCCGGCCGTTACGGGGCGCGTCGCATCGATCTCTTTGAGCGTCGATACGAGGTGGCGTGTCATAAGCACGTTCTGGTTGACTTCGGCGTCGTCGGCCGACGAGGAGTCGCGACCCAGAAAGTTGAGCAACATGTTCTGCTGCTCGATCGGCAGATCGCCGAACTCCTCGCTCAGGTCGTCCCACTGTTCGAGTATCTCGTTGCCGATGCTCCACATGACGATCGAGGGGTGGTTGCGGTCGCGCTTGACGAAATCGACGAGGTCGCGCTCATGCCACGCGTCGAAATAGCGCGAATAGTCGTACTGCGTCTTGGCCCTGCGCCACATGTCGAACGCCTCGTCCATAACCAGAAATCCCATGCTGTCGCACAGGTCGAGCAGCTCGGGCGCGGGCGGGTTGTGAGAGGTTCGAATGGCGTTGCAGCCGAACGAACGCAGTATCTCCAACTGACGCTCCAACGCGCGACGGTGCACGGCCGTGCCCAGCGCACCCATATCATGGTGCATGCACACGCCTTTGAGCTTCATTCCGCGTCCGTTGAGGCTGAACCCGCGGTCGGCGTCGAACTCGAAAGTGCGTATGCCGAACGGCGTCGAGTACTCGTCGAGGGTCACGCCGCGGTACTGCAACATGGTGTGCATAGTATACATGTGAGGGTCGTCGACATCCCACAGATGCGGCGAGGCGACGGCCATATCCATCTCCACGTCGAGGCTCTCGCCCGCGGCGACGGCCACCGTGCGATGCTCCTTGCGCGATTTCTTGCCGTCGGCATCCTCGATGCGGTTGACCACCTTGACGCGGCGTTCCGAGTCGCTCTTGTTGGTTACGGTCACGACGACATGCACCCGCGCCGTCTCGTCGTCGACCTCGGGTGTGGTAATATACGTCCCCGAGTACTCGACGAAGAGATCCGACGTCGCGACCAGCCGCACGTTGCGGTAGATGCCGCAGCCGGCGTACCAGCGCGAGTTGGGCTGCTCGGAGTTGTCGCACCTGACGGCGATCGCGTTATCCTCGCCCTCGGCATTCAGATACGGCGTAATGTCATACGATACAGACGAGTAGCCGTAGGGACGGCTGCCGACCTTATGGCCGTTGACGTATACCGTACCGTTCATGAATATGCCGTCGAACTCGACATTGACCACACGGCCGTCGAGACGCGGCGACGGGAATCGTTTCCTGTACCAACCCACACCGCCGGGCAGAGCGCCGCTCCACTCGGTCGAGGGGTTGTTGCGGTCGAACACGCCCTCGATGCTCCAATCGTGGGGCAGATGCAGCTGTCGCCACGACGAGTCGTCGAACTCCGCGGCGGCATAGCCCTCATCGTCGCCGAGCGTAAAGCGCCAGTCGAAGTTGAAATCTTCGACCGTACGCGGCGACTCGACCTGCCGGCATCCGGCCATAAGCAAAAGTGTCAAAAGCGGCCCAAAAAGTCTTTTCATGATATTCTCGATTTAGGTTTCACTATGCGGCGACATCCCCTCAGAAATCGTCGCTACGGAACGGCAGCGCAGGCAGCCCGTAGTTGCTGCGCACATTGCCTTGCAGAAAGTTGCGGAAACAGTAGCGCACCGCCACAGGCTCCTCCACCTCATCCGACCACACCAAGATCGTCGATGAGTCGAAGCCCTCCCTCGCGGCCTCGGCCGCATGGAACACGCGGTCGGCACCGCATATCTCGAAGCCGCGTATCGCGCCGTCGAGCGAGAGACGGTCGTCGGCGTTCTTGTAATACACGCGCATCAGCGAGCCCTCGCGCTCCGCACGGTCGAAGACAGGCCCCAGCGTGGGCAGCCCCTCGATGCCGTAGTCGCTCAATGCCCACAGAGCCAGACGCTCGGCCACCTCGCGCTTACGACGCGGATGTATCTGGTCGCGCTCCCAGTCGTAGACCAGATCGTTCGTCGAGACCATGCCCGTATGCTCCGCCATAGACATGACGCGCTGCTGCTGCTCGCGCAACAGCGCACCGCTGCCCGGATAGCTGCCGGGAGCCTCGCCGCCCCCGTAATCGTATGGCGCTATCTCGACATAATAGAAAGGCATCTCGCGGCCGAATGTATCGCGCCAGCAGCCGATCATCGTCGCGAGCTTGTCGGCGTATGTCGTCGGGCGTCCGGTATTCGAACAGCCCTGATACCACGCCACGCCCCTTATCGCATAGTTGCGAAGCGGATATATCATGCCGTCGTACAGCGACGCGGCACGCACCCACCGCTCCTCGGCAGGCCTTTCGGAAATCCCTTCGGCTGCAAGGTCGTAGTCGTCGAAGCGGCGCTGCCTGTCGAGCCCGATCCACGACTCTATGGGTGTTCCTCCCCACGAGCTGTCGACGATGCCCACCGGCACGCCCAGCTTGCGTTGCAGGATCTCGCCGAAGAAGTAGCCCACAGCGCTCCAACCGCCGACGCTCGCCCCCGCTGCCCGCTGCCACTCTCCGCCGGCGGTATCGTCCGCAGGCGACATGGCGGCCGCACGCGGCACCTTGAAGTATCGCAGCGCATCGTTGTCGGGCGCCAGAAGCGCCTCGGCCGCGCCCTCGACCGGACAGCCCCAGAAACCACCGACGGGCATCTCCATATTGGACTGACCCGAGCACAGCCACACCTCGCCTATAAGGATGTCGGCAAGCTCCGTGCGCCGGCCGTCGTCGAAGACGATCGAATGTCTGTCGAACGAGGCCTCGGGCGTTCTTATGACAACCTGCCAGCTGCCGTCATCGGCGATTACGACCGACCCGCGCTCGCCCCACGAGGCGGCGACGGTCAGGCGTTTGCCCGGCCTGTCACTCCAACCCCAAAGCCTCACGTCGCTCGACTGCTCCAATACAGCCCCGTCGCTCAATATATGAGGCAGGCGCACCGCGGCTGCGGCGAACGGCATCGCCAGCAGCCACAATACGCCCGCCAGAAAGAATCGTTTCATGCGAAACAGATGTTAGATGTTGACGCCCAGATCGGCATCGGCCGTGCAGTCGAGTCTCTCGACCAAACGGTCGCACTGGACCGTATAGCTGCCCTTTTCGAGATGCCACTCGCCGTCGCGGCCGACGAATGCCAGACGCTCGGCCGGAATCTCGAATACCACGCGGCGGCTCTCGCCCGGCGCCAGAGAGATCTTCTCGAAGTCGCGCAGGCGGCGCGCATCGGGTACGACCGAGGCCACGTCGTCGTTGATGAACAGGAGCACGCTCTCCTTACCGGCACGCGAGCCGGTATTTCTGACCGTCACGCCGATCTTTATCACGTCGCCAGCCTCGAACTCGCGGCCGGCCTCCACCTTCAAGTCCGAATACTCGAAGGTCGTGTAAGACAGACCGTATCCGAAGGCCCACTGCACCGATACTACGGCATTGTAGTCGTAGGCGCCCTGCATCGTGCCCACGCTCTCCGAGACCTTATGATCGTATGTGGTCATGGCATTGGCATACTTGGGATAGGTATAGGGCAGCTTGCCCGACGGGTTGACATTGCCGTAGAGGATGTCGGCTATGGCCGAAGCACCCTCCGTACCGGGCAGATAGGTGTGAAGCACGGCCTTCATACGGTCGGCGAACGACGATATTATACGCGCACGTCCCTCGCTCAGCACCAGCACGACGGGCTTGCCCGTAGCGGCCAGAGCCTCGGCCAGCGCCTGCTGGTTGGGCGATATGGCCATGTCGGTAAGGTTGCCCGGAGTCTCGCAATACGAGTTCTCGCCCAGACACAACACTATGCAGTCGACGTCGGCCGCAGCACGCACCGCAGCCTCGATGTCGATATTGGTCTCGTCGTAATAACGTCCGCCCTCCTTGTACTCGACACCGGCGGCATAGACTATATCGTCGCCGCCCGCGGCACGCATCGCGTCGAGGATCGTCACGCCGTCGGGCAGCACCTTATCGACGATATCGCCCTGCCAAGAGTAGCTCCAACCGCCGCACAGAGGACGCAGACGGTCGGCATTGGGACCCGCCACGAGCACCTTGGCGCCCTTGCGGAGCGGCAGCACGGCATCCTCGTTCTTCAACAGCGTGATCGACTCGCAGGCGGCATCGTAGCATGCGCGGCGAATCTCCTCGCCCTGAAACGCGGGATAGTCCCCGACATAGGTATTGGGTCTGTCGATCAGCCCCAGACGCAGTTTCATACGTATGACGCGCGCCGCGGCATCGTCTACGCGCTGCTGCGACACCTTGCCCTCCTCGACCAGCTCGACGAGCAGAGGGCAGAAATTGACGTCGTAAGGGATCATCGACATGTCGATGCCGGCATTTATGGCCAGACGTATCGCATCCTTATAGTCTACGGCTATCTTCTCGCGCGAATATAGGTTGACTATATCGGCCCAGTCGGTCACGATGACGCCGTCCCAGCCCAGCCCCTCTTTCAGCCAGCCGGTCAGCAGCTCCTTGTCGGCATGCGTAGGTATGCCGTTGATCGAGGCCGAATTGACCATGACCGACAGCGCGCCCGCCTCAATGGCGGCCTTGAACGGCGCGAAGTGCTTCTCGCGCAGTTCGCTCAGCGACACGTATGCCGGCGTGCGGTCCTGACCCGAGTTGGTCATGCCGTAGGCCATGAAGTGCTTGGGGCACGACGCGATATGACAGGCGTCGATGTGGTTGGGGTCGTCGCCCTGATAGCCCAGCACCATTTGGCGCGCCATTTCGGCCGACAGATAGGCATCCTCGCCGAAGCTCTCCCACACGCGCGACCATGCGGCCTTGCGGCCGAGATCCATAGTCGGCGAATAGGTCCAGGGGATGTTGCTCGCCCTGACTTCGTAGGCCGTCTTCTCGGCCATGTCGCGCACCATAGAGCGGTTGAACGACGCCGCAGCGTTGATCTCCTGCGGGAACAGGGGCGAGCGGTGCGTATACGTAGCGCCGTGAATGGCGTCGATGCCGTAGAGCGTCGGCAGCCCCGTATAGCGGATCGAGACCTCGTTGATGCGCTCGATGATCGCGTTCCACTGCTCGGCCGTGAGCGCCTTGCCGGGGGCGTTGAGCACCGAACCGACCTTGTACTTCTCCATTATCTGCTGCAAGGCCTCTTCGTTCAGCACGAAGGGCTTGTCGCCGGCGACGCCGCTGACGCTGTTGCCGAACATGTCGATACCGACCTCGGCCATTTGACCTACCTTCTCTTCGAGCGTCATCTTAGAAAGGATCTTTTCGACCTGTCGTTCGATGCGCGCATCGCGGGCGATAGCCGTGCGAGCCTCCCGGGGCTGCGCCGCCACCGACGATGTTGCAATCATTGCGGACATAAACAATAATTTGACGATTCTCATGGTTTATAAAAGTTTTGTTAGGTTCGATTACGGATACGCCGCCATTCCGGCTCGATCGACGGGACGGTGTATCTGCCCCATACCGCATGGTACCAAGGCGCAGTCAAAGGTAGGTATTTTTCGGGAAATTACTTACATACACGCATGCGAAATCGCGGAACACCCCTCCGCAGCAACATAAAATTATCGTCATTTGTCAAAATATCACAACAGCGCAACGCCCCTGAGCACGACGAAAAAGGGGAGCCGCAGGCATTGCAGCTCCCCTATCGACGACTCTCTCAGTCCGTTATTCGATCGTCCACGTCTCGCCAGAGCGCAGCAGATCGTCGACCGAGGCGATCTTTGACTTGGCCTTTACCTCCTCGATCTGTGCGGCGACCTTGGTATCGTATACATTCTCCTCGGCTACGTCGCGTATCACGCCCACGGCCACGGGATATTCGGGATACTTCATCGCGGCGAGCATCGAATGCAGCGTCGTATCCTGCGTATGCGCGTCGTGCACGAGGATATCGTCCTCGGTATAGCCATCCTCGCCGACGGTTACGACCTTCAAACGCATGTTCTCGAAGACCAGACCCTTGCGGCGCTCCTTGCCGAAGAGCATCTTCTCGCCGTGGCGCAGCAGGATCGTATTCTCCTCGCGCGTGGCCTTGTCGCCGGCAAACGACGCATGAGTCTTATCGTTGAAGATCACGCAGTTTACCAGAGCCTCGACCACTGCCATGCCGTGATGCTTGGCCGCAGCCACCAGACAGTCCTTGGTCAGCGCTACCTCCATGTCGATCGTGCGGGCGAAGAACGTGCCCTTGGCGCCGATTACCAGCTCGCCCGGGTTGAACGGCTTCTCGACCGTGCCGTAGGGCGAAGTCTTCGTGATCTTGCCCAGCTTGGTTGTGGGCGAGTACTGCCCCTTAGTCAGACCGTATATCTCGTTGTTGAACAGTATCACGTTCAGGTCGATATTACGGCGTATAGAGTGTATGAAGTGGTTACCGCCGATAGCCAGCGAGTCGCCGTCGCCGGTGCAGACCCATACCGACAGATCGGGATTGGCCGTCTTGATACCGGTGGCCACGGCATTGGCGCGGCCGTGTATCGTGTGGAAACCGAAAGTCTTCATATAGTAGATGAAGCGCGACGAACAGCCGATACCCGACACGAACGTGAACATGTTGTGGGGCTTGTCCAGGGCGTCGGCCACCTCGGGCATGGCGCGCTGCACGGCGTTCAGTATAGCGTGGTCGCCGCAGCCTGGACACCACTTGACCTGTTGATCGCTCTTGAAATCGGCGGGCGTATATTTGTATTCTGCCATAACTATATCTCCGTATTAAAACATGGTGTTGAACTTATCTTTCAGCTCTACCAGCGTGAAGGGCTGACCCTCGCACTTGTTGTACTGCTCGAAGCGGATCGAGGGGAACGTCTGACGCAGATATGCGGCGAACTGTCCCTCGTTGAGCTCGCACACGACGATACGGTCGTAGCGCGACAGAACCTCCTCGACGCCGTGCGGCAGCGGGTATATATAGTTGAAGTGCAGATGAGCTATGCTGCGTCCCTGCTGCTGCAAATCCCTGACGGCGCTGTGCAGATGTCCGCGCGTACCGCCCCAGCCCACGACCAGCACCTCGGCCTTCTCGTCGCCGAACACCTCGGGTGCGGGCAGCGAATCGGCCACCAGCTCCACCTTGCGGCGGCGCGTGGTAACCATCTCCTGATGGTTGGCCGGATCGTAAGATATGGTACCTTTGAGATGATCCTTTTCAAGACCGCCGATGCGGTGCTCCAACCCCTTCTTGCCGGGGAAGGCCCAGCCGCGCGCCAGCTTCTCGTTGCGGGCGTAAGGCATGAAGTCCTGCTCGGCATGCGGCTCCACGACGGGAGGCGTAATGGTCGGATAGTCGCTCATCTGCGGTATGCGCCACGGCTCCGAGCCGTTGGCGATGAAGCCGTCGGTAAGCAGCACGACGGGAGTCATGTGCTCCATGGCGATCTTGCTTGCCATGAAGGCATAGTGGAAACAGTCGCTCGGCGACGATGCCGCCACAACGACCATAGGGCACTCGCCGTTACGGCCGTAAAGCGCCTGCATAAGATCGCTCTGCTCGGTCTTCGTGGGCAGACCCGTCGACGGGCCGCCGCGCTGTACGTCCACCACGACCAGCGGCAGCTCGGCCATGACGGCAAGACCCATAGCCTCGCTTTTGAGCGACAGACCGGGACCCGAAGTGGTGGTCACGGCGAAGTTGCCGGCATAGGCGGCACCGATCGAGGTGCAGATGCCGGCGATCTCGTCCTCGGCCTGCACCGTCTTTACGCCCAGATCCTTGCGCTTGGCCAGCTCTTCGAGGATGACCGTCGCGGGCGTAATGGGATACGAGCCGCAGAAGAGCGGCAGACCGGCCTTCTCGGCAGCGGCGCAGAAGCCCCATGCCGTAGCCACGTTGCCGTTGATCGAACGATAGGTTCCCTTTTCCAGCTGTGCCGGAGCCACCGTATAGTTGTTGGCGAACTGGTGTGTGTTGGCCGCATAGTTGTAACCGGCGTCGATAGCGCGCTTGTTGGCCTCGGCCACGAGCGGATTTTTCTTAGCGAACTTGCTCTGCAAGTACTGTTTAGCATGGTCTTCGGGACGGTTGTATATCCAGAAGCAGATGCCCAATGCAAACATGTTCTTGCACTTGACCACCGATTTGTTGTCAAGCTCCATGTCGGCCAGCGCCTCGCGGGTCATGGTCGTGATGTCGGCCGCCACGACATTGTAGTCCGACAGTCCAAGCTCCTCGATGGGATCGAGCGTTGCGAAGCCCGCCTTGCGGATGTTATCCTCGGTAAGCGTGTCGCCGTCGAGGATGACCGTCGCACCCGGTTTGAGCCACTTGCGATTGGCCTTCAACGCCGCGGGGTTCATCGCAACCAGCACGTCGCAGTAATCGCCCGGGTTGTCGATGCGATACGAACCGAAATGCACCTGAAAGCCCGATACGCCCGCTACCGTACCCTGCGGAGCGCGAATCTCGGCCGGATAGTCGGGGAACGTCGAAATGCCGTTGCCCAACAGAGCCGATGTGTCCGAAAAGAGTGTACCCGTAAGCTGCATGCCGTCGCCCGAATCGCCCGAAAAACGAATCACGACATCCTGCAACTCTTGTACGTTTACATTGTTCATTTTGCCTGTTAAGTTTGCAGTTTAGTTATAAATCAAAGTTTCAATAATACAAATATAATTAATTTATCAATCCGAGCAATGTTTCTCATTACAAATTCTAATTTTTTCGAAATAAAAGACATCGCCTGCGCCGGCCGTGCGCCGAAACACCCGCAACCGAGTCTGCATAAACCGACGGGGGCGCACAGCAATGCCGCACGCCCCCGTCTAATATCTCACGATCAGAACTTCATTCGAGGATCGCCCGCGAAAGGCTTCTCGCGCATGGGCTCTATCGCATAGGGCAGCGACTCGGGCGAGGCGCTGCGGGCGAACGACTCTGCATCGCCGCCTACGCGCACGCGGCGGGCTCTGCGCTCGAAGCCGGCCGGCTTCAACGGGGCGCGCAGCACAGCCGACTGCGAAGCGATGAACTCCTCGGCAGGCGAAGCGTCGGCCTTAGAGAGGGTAATAGGCACCGCTACGCCGTGGCCGAGTATGCCGGCGGCATCCCGTGCCATTCCCACGAACGAGTACGTTTGGTCGAAAGGCAGTACATATACGCCCGAACGCTTGTCATACTGAACGTTGTCGGGATTTCCGCTGTCGTAGCCGAAGGTAATGAGCATCATCTCGATCCAGTCGTCGCTCTCGTTCGACCAGTCTTCGATGTAGAAATTCGTATACCAGTGCGCTGCCGTAGCATTCGGCTCGACCGAATACGAGAGCAGTGCCATGCCGGCCAGATCGCCATATTTATCGGGATCGAGCGCCGCAAGCGCATCGCCGTCGTAGTGGTGTCCCTGAACGAATTCGAGCGACGCATCGCTGATTATATGCTCGGGCGTAGTGAACACCTCGCTTACGAAGCCCTTGACGGCAGCCGCCTCGCCCGTCTCCATATCGACACTCATGGCGAAGACCCTGTACGCGGTCTGGGGCAAGAGATCGGGATAGGTATATGTCTGGCGGCCTATGATACCGGTCTCCATGAGGTACTCGGCCTTGGTGCAGACAAACCACTCGGCACCCCACTCGATAGAGGCGTCCATCAGCTTCTTTACGGCAGCATCGACGCTGCCTTCCGCCTGCAACGTCTCGTCGTAAACGGATGCCTCGATGATGTCCGAATAGTAATATACGGCCGACGAGCCTGTCGTGGTTACCGTAGCCGACTTGTGGGTCAGCTCGCCTATTTCGATATCGACGGTCAGTGCTGCCGGATCGTCATCGGCCGACATGGTGTGTACCGGCACCTTTACAAGCGGAGTCGTCGGGGCATCGTCCCAGCCGAATACGAGAAGATAATAATCCGTATCGGGTTTCAGATAGTCGATATCGCCCAGCCACGTCGTACCGTGAGTGAGGAACTGATCCATTACTTCGTTGTACTTGTAGATGTCGGCGACCTCCCACATTATAGCCTCGTCCGAGGGGAGCTTGTCGCACATATCCGCCGGCTGGACGCTCCACAGATAGCCGTCTTCGTTGGTAGCCTCGACCGTCGCCGTGAAGCCCGAGAACGATATTGTTTCGATAGTGACGGTCAGCTTGTTGTCCGAGGGAGTGACGTCGGTGGTCGTCAGCTCCAACACCTCAGGCTCGCTGTTCACGCGGAAATCCTTGTCGATGCCGATAGCGAAAGCGTAATACTTCTCTCCGGGCAGCAGGTCGGTGCGCGAGAAAGTATCCTCGCCGCAGCTCGAAAGGTTGTCGAATATCTGCTTTCTCGATGCGCCCATGCTCATATAGTGGCTGACCAGAGACTCCACCTGAGCGGCAAAGGCGCCGCGGTCGCCGCCGTAGGCCTGATAGGCCTCCTCGTCGAAGATATTCAGGAAGAATGTCGTGGTCGAGGGGTCGGCAACGGCCTTGACCTCGGCCGAGGTCTTGGTCAGCGACGTGATTTCGAGCTTGAACTTGGCATCGACCGTAGGTACGGCAGGCGTCTCGAAGCGGCAGGTATATACTTTCGTAGTAGCCTCGCCCTTGGTCGACAGACCGTAAGCATAGAGAACATACTCCATACCCGGACGGAGCATATCCTGATCGGCCTCGACATCGCCCTTCGTCAGATTGGCTTCGAGCCACTCTTCGATCGTCAGTCCGGCCTCATCGGCAAGCTCGATGAATCCTACCAGATCGTCCGATATAAGCTCCTCCTCGCTGGCGAACTTGTCGTACTCCGAGGCAGGATTGATGAAAATGACATATGGCATGGTCTTATCTTTCGGCTGGACCTTAATATGAGCCGTATCGAGCGTAATATCACTTACCTCCAAAACGAAATCCGCATCCGGTACGGGTGGTACGGGGTTGGGGTTGTCGGGATCTTCTCCGCATGCGAAAGACAATACGGCAGTCGCAAGCAACATAAAAGTGTGTCTGAATTTCATAAAAGATTGGTTTAACCGTCGTCCACTGTAAATAGGCAAAAATCATCATACGGCCGACTTATACGATGCTTTACAAATGTAGCATTAAATATCAACTAATCGTAAAAAAAACGGCAATAAAACTATACGCATTCGAAAAATCGAACACGATACTACCCTTCGACAACATATTTTCAGCATATTGCATAAAACGGATACGCCGGAAGACAATCTCCGAGCGATTATCCTCCGGCGGTATATGCCGATCCTGCCATGTAGAATCCCTATTCGTAGATCAATTCGAGATCGTCGACCAGCAGGCAGCTGTCGGTGCTGCCCGTGAAGTAGTCGCCCCAGCGCGAAGCCGAACATACGACGATCAGGTGCGTAGGCATGCGCGAAGTCGACACATAGGTTAGCGGGATCGTAAACTCCGTCCAGCCGTCGACGCTCTCCGTGAGGATCATCTCGCCGTAACCGATCACGGCGGGCGATGACGACGAGAAGAACGTATTCGTATCGCGCGTGTCGATCGCTATCGGGCTCTCCGGATCGCCGCCGTACTCCTCGGCCGTCCAGTCGCCCACGGCGATGTATATCGCACCGTTGTCGGGATCGCCCTTGGCCAGATTCATGCCCGCGGGCGACGAGCCCACGCGGTTGATGTCGCCGCGTTTGTATTTGAAGTAGCCGTGCAGCGCCGTAGGATGACCGCTGTACGGGCGTCCGAAGTGCACGATGCCGTTGGTGCCGACCGTCTGCGCGAAGCGTCCCAGAAAGAGGTTGCCTGCGGCGAACTTTCCGATGCCGGCCATGTTGGGGTACATCGACTGCAACGAGGCCGATGTCGTGCCCGCAGAGCCCGGACGCGTATCGGTCGAGGGGGTCGTAAGGTTGAACGCGTCGCCCAGAGTCGTGGCGCCGGGGTTGCCCGAGCCCCAGTAGGGCGCAGCACCGTCGGCGTATGGCATCCAGCTCTTCGCCGGCTTCGACCAGCTCTCCAAACCTCCGTTCTCCAACACGGGCGCAGCCTCCGTTGTCACGTCCGCTACGGCCGACTCGTTCTGGCCGGAGAATGCCACCACCTGATAGGCAGTCGAAGGTTCCAGCCCGCTCACGCGCGCCTTGAAGCTGCCGCCGTCGACCTCGACGTCGGCAACGTCTATCCACTGCTCCTGCCCCGCAGGACGATAACGGAAGCCCAGCTCCGAGCCGCTGCGTCCAGAGCCGTAGAGCCATATGCTGCGCGCCCACGCATCGACCGACGTGAACTCGACCTCGACCTCGGAGCGCACTACGCGCAACGTCCACATCTCGGTTATGTCGTGATAGCTGATCTCTATATGGCGCACCGTATCCTCGAACGAATCGATAGTCGAGGCATCAGGCGAATATGTCGTGATCTGCTCGGGTCCGAGTTTGAGAGCGGTCACGCCCGTTGCGCTCAGGTCGCAGTCCATAGGCACGTAGGCCGTAGCGATACGGCTCTCTACATCGATCTCGGCCTCGCCGATCTGGTTGTCGACACGGAAGTAGCGCTCGATAGTCTGCTCGGCCGTTACCGTCCACTCGAACGACTGGTAGAGCGACAGCGTGACGTAGAGCGGCGTGCGCATGTCGAAGACGCCCGGAAACGCGACGCTCGACTCGGCGCCCTCTGTAAGCTCCACATGCGTTATGTCGACCGCACGTATGTCGGTGGTCTCCTTCAAGCGCATCGTGACGGTATGTCGCGACGAGTCGATCTCGGCCGCCGACAGCAGACCCTCGGCCTCCATGGCCACGATGTCGAGCTTGATGACCGGATAGGGGATGTTGTTCTCGATACATCCCGCCGCAAGCGACAGCACCGCCGCCAAAAACACAGCATATATTCGTTTCATCCTCTAATTCTTCTTTTTGTTCCACAAATGCACCACCATACCGATATTTATATCGGCGATGTTGAATTTAAGTCTCAGACCCGACTTGGTGCGTCGTCCGGTATGCTCGCCCGTCTCGTCGCTCTGGTCGATCCTGTTGTAGTAAAGACCGCCCAGTCCGAACGATACGGTGGTGCACACATTGGGAAAGATATATACCGCCATGCCGGGGTTGAAGTTGAGCTTGAAGCCCGTATTGCGGCTGTGCGAATACTTCTTCTCGTCGCCGTTCATGTAGGAGAATGTCATCGTTCCCGTCCTTGCCATAAGCTCCCACTCTGCGAAGAATCCGATGCGCCCCTTCTGGTCGAGCCCCATGTAGGAGCGGTGGAATATCGACCACGAGTAGCTCGAACTGCTCATCGACATGCCGTCCATGGAGAACGAAAGGTCGTTCTGCTCGCCCAGATCGAGCGCTATGTTGCCCAGCTCGCCGTCGATATTCTCGTATCCGAACCTTAGGCCGACAACATTGTTGTCGCGGTAGGCATAGCCCACGAAGGGTTTGATCGTGGCCATGGAGCCTTTGAGGTTGATATCGTCCAGTATGAGCATCATCTCCGTATCGTCGGCCTTGATCGTGCCGTAGGATGCCGTCAGACCGATCATCACTTCGCCCTTGTAGACGCTCTTTATCTTATTTATCTCGCGGTCGATGCGGCGCTTCATAGGCAGGAAATGGCCTTTCTCGATCCTGGCCGGCCGGCCGCCCAGCGAGTCATTTCCGGCCGCATCGGCGGCACGCACCTCATCCGTTGCAGATAAAAACGCCGAAAGCAGCAGCAATATTATGAATCTTTTCATCGCGTCGCAGTTTAGAGATAAAACGAAACGCCGAATCCGATCGACAGCAGGTTGACCTTGAAGTTCATCATGCTGGTCTTCACTTCGCCCACCTCGACGCGGTTGTGCGTCTGCTTGGTGTGGTCGTATGATATGCCGAAGACACCGATGCTGATCTCGAATGCCATGTTGTTAGTGGCGAATGCCACGATGCCCGGTTGCAGACCCACCGACGTTCCGAAATGGGTGGCGTAGGTGCCGCGGTACTTCTGGAATCCGTCCAGCACGCCGTCCTCGGCCACCAGGGCGGACTGCCCGCCCGAGAAGCAGAGCTGTATCTCGGTAAATATGGCGAAGCGGTTGGAGCGCCCCATAGGTATGTACTGACGCCAGAAGAGCGCACCCGAGTAGTCCTGCCTTACCTGATGATAGTAGTCGACCTTGATGTTGACGCCCGACTCCTCGTCGCCGAATTTCAATCCGGCGTTGTCGATGCCGAGCATCGAGCGGCCGTAGATGAACCGCGCGCCGACGGCCATATTGTCCTTGGGCGAATAGGCTATCATCGGGCTTACCTTGACGGTATAGCCGGTCGAGGAGATATCCTCTATAATCAGGAACTTATACGTTTCGTTGTCGTGCGTGGAGTAGGAAGCCGAGCCGCCGAATATCCACTGTCCCTTCGGGACGAAGGTCTGCGAGGTGCTGAAACCGCGGTGGCGGCGCGCCTCGTTGGGGCTGACGGCCGAAGGCAGTGCGTTATCCGGCGCTGCACCGTCCGCAGCCGCGAAGCCGGCTCCGTATCGCGTCGCGCCGTACGCGGCAAAAAGGTCGCCGCCACGCTCTGCACCGAAGATGCCGACATACCGCTTTGCCGCGACCCCTGCGGGCGCGGCAAGCAGCAAGACAATTATGGTCAGATATAATCTTCGCATTCGTCGCAGTTTAGTAAACCAGTTTCACGTCGTCGATATACATGTACGAATCCTCCGAACCGCAGAAATAGTCGCCGTAGGCACTGGTGGCGAACGACACTACGATGTAGTTGGGGCGCTCGTCGCTGATGTAGGTAAGGTCGATCGTCTTCTCGTACCACTCAGCCACCGACTCCTGCGTGCGGAACACGCCGTAGGCCACTACGCCCGGCTCCTTATCGAGGTTCTCCACGTCGAGGAACGTTGCGTCGATGTTCGACGTGTCGACGCGGCGAGGCTTGGTCCAGTTGGCCAGAATGACGACGGCCTGATTGATATCGGTTCCGCTGATCGGCTTGCCCGGGTTGCGGTTGATCTCGCCGGCATTGTTCTTCATCCAGAACTTCAACGCCTTGGGCTTGGCCGTGTACTCGAACGGACGTCCGAAGTCCACCATGCCGTCCAGTCCGCTCAGCGAGAAATCTCCGACGAACAGGTTACCGGCCGCGAACTTGCCTATACCCATGGCATTGGGGTAGGTAGCCTTCAAATATGCCGACTGCGAACCCGTGCTGCCTGCATGTATGTCGGTCGAGGGCGTAGTCAGGTTCCACTTGTCGCCCAGCGACGTCGAGCCGGGGTTACCGGTCGCCCAGAACGGGGCATCGCCCTGAGCGTATGGGAAGTAGGCCTTGTCGGGCTTGCTCCACCGCTCCATGTCGCCGTTGGGCAGCTGCGCCCCCTCGGGCATGGCCACGGTCATCGTGCATCCCTTCTGCGCCGACGAGAGCAGCAGTCTGTACTCGTAGCTCTTTCCGGCATGGAAATCGGTACCCGAGGCGGTGTATGTCCCGTCGCCGGCGGCGACGGCCGTCGTCTGGCGCCACTCTCCGCCCTGCTCGCGGTAGGCGATAGCCACCGACGCAGCCGAGCTGTCGAACACCGTGGCCGTGAATGATGCCGTACCCGTCCACAGATCGTAGTCGTCATCGCCGAGCGGATTGACGCCCTGCGTCCTGTACTCGACAGGCTTCTCTATCTTGCCGCCGTCGGCATCGACAACCTTGAACAGAAGCGAGTGTACGCCGCCGCTGAGCTGCGCGAAGAAGTCGTCGGCAAGCGTCAACCGTATGTTCTTGTCGTCGGTGCGCTCCACCGTCACGCCCGGGCACGACGACGAGAGCATGTCGTAGACGGTCTCGCCGACCGCTATTTTGAGCTGCGTTATGGCGGCCTGAGCCGATACGACGTATGTATGCGAACCGCTCAGATAGTCGTGCCGGATATCGGTATCGAAGCCCTCGCCCATGATCGTCGGATCGGGGCTGAACGATATGTTGTCGTCGAACTCCTCGATCGTCTCGTCGACCGATGCCGTGAAGACGAGCATGCCGTTGGCATCCTTCGAATACTTCAATCTGACGGTATAGCGCGCTCCGGCCTTGACGTCGGTTATCGTTCCGGACTTGGCGATGCTGCCCTCGACGGGGTGCACGCCCTCGAAGCGCCACGACAGCGTAGCGACATCCTGCGGCATCAGAAAATATCCCTCGCCGCTCTGGGTAAAGGTCATCCTCGGCGCAGGCACGATCTCGTCCTCGGGGGTATCGAAGCTCTCGGCCGCGATGATCTCGGTCGAATAGCCCTCCTCCAACGACTCGCCCACCGAATCCGCATAGGCTACGGCCACGACCGTCGAGCGCAGTTTGCAGTCGACCGTCACGTTGCTGATAAGGCCGGCCTGCACCTTGAAGGTCTGCTCGCCGCGGTAGAGCTTTGCCGTACGCGAGGCGGTTACCGTATCGTCGCCCACATCGACCGTCACGCAGTAGTCGTCGGCCACAAGAGCCAGATACTGCGGCACGTCGCCGAGCGAAGTATAACGTCTGACGAGCTGCCTCTCGCCGGCATTCTCCGACCCTGCCGGCGCTATCTTATATATCTTGATGACGATCTTATCGTCGGGCGACGGCGACGAAGCCAACGCCAAGCCGATCTTCAATGCACCCTCATCGGGTTCGAGCTCGAAGCGCGGGTCGGCATCCTTCGTGCATGCCGCCGCCAGCACCGCCAGCAACATCAATGTCAATATCTTTTTCATGACTCTGTCCTCCAACGTTATTTTACCTCCAAGATTATCCTGCCGACAACCGACTGACCGGCCGCATCGGTCACGGTCATGCGGAACTCGTTGACACCCTTGCCCGTAATCTGCAAAAGTCCCATGAACGTCGACGATATGCCCAGAGTGTTCTCGTCGATAAGGGTCTTGCCGTAGACGGCATCGCCCGTGGGGAATCCCAGACCCTCGATCTTATCCTTGTACTCGCCCGGATTGACCAGATCGAGATGCGAAGTGATACCGACGCCCTCCAATATGGACGGCGTAAGCACATCCGAAATTATATCCACCGTAAAGCCGGCTATGCCCTCAGGCGCCGTCACGCGGATCTTGCACTCCAAATCATCGGCGACGGTATAGGGCACGCCGAGCGTATGGCCGATCCACTCGATGCGCGGGGCGTTGCTGGCGCCGCCCACCGATACGGTCAGGGTAGCGCTCGACGAGCGTCCCGCCTCGTCGACGGCCGTTATCTTATATGTGTGCGTACCGGGGCAGTCGTGCATCAGCACCGCCTGCAAGCCGAAGCGCAGCCTTACGGACGTCTGTCCGAGAGCCGACAGCGGATAGCCCATCATCTGCAATACGCCCTTGGCCACCGTCGGGTGGCACAGATCCTCCGACAAGGGGATCATGGCCGTATACTGGTTCACGAAGTCGGGGTTGTCCGAGGCCGCCTCGACAGTCAGACGCGCCAGCGGCGCCTTGGCCGTTATAACCACCGGAATAGCTTTAAGGAACGCACCGTCCTCGTTGAACATATCGTCGGTCAGCGTGAAGACCTGCGACAGGTCGTAGTCCTCGCCCACGATCGTCGGCAGCTCGTCCTCGTCGGCGATGATCTCCTCGCACATGTAGGTAGCCGTGTCGAAGACGATCTCCTCGTCGTAAGCCCACGTATCGCACGTCACGCCGATATTAGCCGTGCCGTCGCTCGAATGCTGTATCACGACGTTGATCTTGCGCCACTGGCAGGCCTTGACGTTGGGTATGTCGGCGGTCATGTCGATGTTGGAGTCCTGACCCTTATAGCGGCACGAGAGTTCGAGGTGCAGCGTATTCTTCTCGGCCGTCGGCGTGAAGTATCCCGCACGCGTCTCCGTACCGGCGAAGGTCAGCGAGTTGGGTGCCAGCGTAACCTTCATCGACGTCTTCTCGATATCGATCTGGTCGGCGAGATCGGCCGAGCAGCCGACCGTAACCTTGATATTCGTAAGTTTGCACACTATATCCTCCACCGTCGTGGTCTGCTTGCGCGTGATGACTACGTCGGTCGAGGCTCCGTATACGGGGGCATCCCAGTCGGCGCCGGCCATATCGCCCGATTTAAGAGTGAGCTTGTACACGCCGCCCGGCAACTCTATCGGCGCAGCCGGACGCTCGCCGTAGAGGAACGACTGCACCGCAACGCCCTTCGCATCGGTAATGGTCACGGTAAACGTATCGATGTCGGGGGCGCCGGCTCGCGTCGAGTTCTGCGTCGGCGTGGCTATATTCTCGGTGTCGACCATGACCGAGGCCTGCATGCCGCCCAGCGCCAGAAAACCTATGTTCTCCTTGCCCGGGTCGGGTGTCACGTTGTAGTCGGCCTTATCCTTATCGCACGCCGCAAACGACACGGCAGCAAAGGTCAATGCTGTAAAAAGTCGGATCATATTTTTCATATAGTGCGTGTTATCAAGAGTTTTCATTAAGTTCCTCGTCTATCTCGACACTCTCGACCAGAGAGTCGTCGAGACGTATCTCCAACGTCGCGCGACCGGCCGTCGACACGTCGAACGAGACAGTGTATATCGTCTGCGGCTTCAAGCCCGTGCGGCTCATCTCGGGGAGCGTTACCGTCACGGGATCCTTGCCCGAGGCGTTGGCCTGCTTGACGGCCGTGCCCGTGACCTTGAACGAATCGGGTGCGATGAAGAGCAGCTTCTCGGTAGGCCGGCTCACGTCGAAAGTCCTGCCGGCAGCCGTGGTCAGAGCAAGTTCATGACCGCCGGTAAAATAATTGAGGAAGTTGTCGGTATACTCGACCTTTATCATGGCATTGGCGATGTGCGCCGTCACGGCGACCTCGGTATTCTGACGCGCCACGACCGTAAAGGGCTGCTCGCCGCGGAATGCCACATCGTCGTATCCCTCGACCGTGACGTCGCCGGCCTCGACGACCGCCTTATATTCGCCTTTGTATAGATAGTTATCCTCGTGGAATTGGGCTATCGCATCCCACTCCTTGGTATAGTGCAGCGACACGCCCTCGATCGTCAACTTGAAGTCCTCGACAGAAGGCATCGTACAATTCACCGTCGTTCGCGTCTCGACAGCTTCGTCAGAGGGCTGGCATGCGATTCTCACGCCGCCCATCGTTCCGCCCTCAATCCGTTCTCCGTCATCGGTACATGCCCACGACAGCGAAAGCAGACACAGTGAAACAAGCAATTTTTTCATATCATCGGTTTTTATCATTTCTATTGCACACTCTTGATCCTTACGGTTATGTTGTCCAGATAGAGCCAGCAGTTGGCATTGGTCGCATTGGCGTATCCGGTAGAGTTGACCTCCCACGACAGACGATACTGGTCGGTCGCGCCGCGGAGCGTATAGGCCGCATGGTGGGGCGTTTCGAACGAGGCGTCCGACTCCGTCCACGGGTCGAATCGCGTAGCCCCCTCGATAAACCATGACGTATCGTGCTGTTTGCCGTCGATAGCTCCCGCCGACGAGGTGTCGTATCCGTAAACGGCTATCGGATGAATGACCGCATTGCCGGCATGTCCGCCGCCGTAATCCAGCTCGACCTCCACATCGACGCTCACGCCGGGCTTGATTCCCGTAAGGCGCGGCGAATCGAGTCGGCCGTGATAGCGATATTTGATGTTGAATATCGTACACTCCGTGCGGCAGCACACTCTTATGCTCGTGTGCGCCAGACCGCCCACACGGCAGCCCGACCACCCGGCAAGGCCGTTGCGGTCGAACATCATCGAACCTGTATACGAGTCCGACGTAACACCGCCCACACCCGGGTTGTCGTGTCCGTCGGTAAAGTCGCCTATATTGTCGAAGCGCTCCTCCAACAGATAGGGCACCGACGTCGTGTACGAGTAGCTGGCATAAGGCTCTACGGCGCCGAGATTGATCTTGCGGCTGACGATCGCATGCTCCGACTCGAAGCTGAGCGTGAAGTCCGCCCCGTCCCAGTCGGGGCGGTCGAATACGCCCTCGTACTCCAACTTGTAGACATGCTCCTCGTTGCGGTCGAACGACGCAACCGGCTGTCCGGCACCGTCGTAAATGAACAACTTGCTGTAATCCTCGCCCAGATTGTTTTCGGGCACGCGGAACTCGAACGAAGTATATCTGTAAAGATCGGGCGTAGCCATGCGTATCGGGGTCACGTGTCCCGACGCCAGAGCAAAGCGTGCCGGATATGTCGCATCGACCGAGTGGCGTCTGTCGTTGGATACGCGATATGTGATCTCGCCGTCGATGCCCTCTGCCGTAGGCAGTACGAAGGCCCATATGGTATCGCCGGCATCGAATCCGTCGGCGTTCTCGATGACCAGACGGTTCGACTTCGCATTGATCTGCGGCGCGGCATCGGGATCCGTGACATCGAACGTGACATCGCCCACTACGGGTTGCGGGAAGACTATTTCCAGACGCGTGAAGCGATAGCCGAACAGGTTCCTGTTCTCGGGAATGGTTATGCGCAGCGCGTGCATCATGTGGTGCATCGACACCCTCCACTCGGGTGCCTTGACAGAGGTTATGGCCGCCGCGTTCTCGACAGGCGAGGCTATCATAACGTCGCCGGCACCTGCGTAGCGTCCGTCCTGCACCTCGGGCACGCTGTACGTCGCGGCGGTGCCGCTGAGCGACTGGGGTACGGGGTAGGCCATGAAGTAGTCGTAATCAGCCTCGGGCATCCGCTCTATGCGGCCGGCGAACATAGCCGTGGCATAGCTCGCCGTGAAGTGGCGCAGCGTGAACGGCGCGGCCTCGACGACCATGCGTCCGGCATCGTCGCGCGCCCACAACGCTATCTTGTCGCCGACACTCCACCCTACCGACCCGCCGTCGTCCATGATCCATGTACGCGTATCCTGCGACAGGGTCAGACCCAGCATCGCCTCGACCGTCGGCCGGTCGGTCTCCGCACCGTCCTCTGCGGGGCGGACGCACGAGACGCTCGCCGCCAGCGACAGGGTCACGACCAATATTGCGATCAACGATCTGTTCATAGATATATCCTTATATATTTATAATAATCATGTCGGCAAATATAATTCATACTTATTTATTTACGAAATTAATTCAACAAACGCCCCGTTTTTCACAACAGACGACACGGCAAAGGCACCCGCGCCGCCGCCCGAAACAGCCATCGTACACCTGCTGCGGCCGCTGCGAGGGCGACGGCAAAAAAAATCGCGCGACAGGGTTGTTTTTCCCGACGATAATTCGTACATTTGTAGAGCAATGCAGCAACAGATGCGACATAGCGCGTCCGGAGATTATCTCAACATCAAGCGGCGCGACGAATTCCACGCCTGAGGCGCGGAGGTGTGTCGCATGCCTATGCCGCCTCGCCCGCCGCAAGGCATCCCGCCCGTCCGACGGTCCCTCGCAACGAATCATTCATTAACCTTAAAACACATAAAATATGAAATTACCTTTCTCGGAATCATTCCGTATCAAAATGGTCGAACCTATCCATAAGAGCACTCGCGAGGAGCGCGAGAAGTGGATCCGCGACGCACGTTACAACCTGTTCAACCTCCGCAGCGACGAGGTCTTCATCGACCTTCTGACCGACTCGGGCACCGGCGCCATGAGCGACCGCCAGTGGGCCGGACTGATGCAGGGCGACGAGAGCTACGCCGGCGCACGTTCGTACTACAACATGAAGAACGCCATACGCGACATCCTCGGCTTCGACTACTTCCTGCCCACGCATCAGGGACGCGCCGCCGAGAACGTACTCTACTCGACCATAATCAACGAGGGCGACGTGCTGCCCGGCAACTCGCACTTCGACACGACCAAGGGTCATATCGAGTTCCGCAAGGCGCACGCGATCGACTGTACGATCGACGAGGCTGCCGACACGCAGTTGGAGGTTCCCTTCAAGGGCAACCTCGACCCGGCCAAGTTGGAGAAGGTGTTGAAGGAGACGCCCAAGGAGCGCATACCGGCAGTCGTGCTGACCGTCACGAACAACACGGCCGGCGGACAGCCCGTATCGATGGCCAACATCCGCGAGGTATCGGAGCTGTGCCACCGCTACGGCGTGCGTTTGCAGATCGACTCGGCCCGCTTCGCCGAGAACGCATACTTCATCAAGACGCGCGAAGAGGGCTACGCCGATAAGTCGATCAAGGAGATCGTACGCGAGATGTTCTCTTATGCCGACATCATGACCATGTCTTCGAAGAAGGACGCCATTGTCAACATGGGCGGCTTCGTCGCATTCCGCGACGAGCAGCTGTGGCGCCGCTGCCAGATGTTCTGCATCATGAACGAGGGCTTCATTACCTACGGCGGTATGTCGGGTCGCGACATGAACGCCCTGGCAATAGGTCTGGACGAGGGTACCGAGTTCGACTATCTCGAAACGCGTATCAAGCAGGTAGAGTATCTGGGCGCCAAGCTCGACGAGTACGGCATCCCCTACCAGCGCCCCGCCGGTGGTCACGCTATCTTCGTAGACGCCAAGAAGGTGCTTACGCACGTTCCCAAGGAGGAGTTCATCGCCCAGACGCTTGCCATAGAGCTCTACCTCGAAGCAGGCATCCGCGGCGTCGAGATCGGTTCGATACTGGCCGACCGCGACCCCGAGACGCGCGAGAACCGCTATCCGAAGTTGGAGCTGCTGCGTCTGGCCATACCGCGCCGCACCTACACCAACAACCACATGGACGTAATCGCCGCTGCGTTGAAGAATGTATACGACCGTCGCGAGCAGATCACTCACGGCTACCGCATTACCAACGAGTTCCCGATCATGCGCCACTTCACGGTCGAGTTGGAGCCCGTCAAGTAAGGCACCCTCTTCCGATACATGCAGACCGCCCGTATATTGCGGGCGGTCTGTTTTCATATACGGCGGATCGATGCTCAGGATAGCGTATACGCTGCCCGAACGTCTTGCAAGGCCGGCGGGCGCAGCTACGGCTTACGCCGTTGTGGGATAGAATCTTCCTGCACTCCGGATCGTGTATACCTTGCTCGGTCGTCGTATAAGTCTGCCGGTCATAGTTACGGCTTACGCCGTTTTACAGATTGTACCCTCCCCCTAAATCCCCCTCCTCGGAGGGGGACTTGTTGTCGCGCGCCATGCGCGCTTCGGGTGGAACCCGCAAACGGCTTCGATTCTGGCCGAGCTACATTTTAATATCCCGGCAAAGTTATGCTTACACCTGCTTCTGCGCTATGGCCAATTCTTATCTTTGGCTGCGCCGAAAATACTCTCGCTCGGCATAACCAAACTAACGCTTGTTTCTGCCATCGCTAATTCGTATATTTGACTTCGTCGAAGGTACTGCGCCTCGAAAAAAAATGCAAACGAGCTTGCTTTTTTCTCTCGGCTAATTCGTACCTTTGCCCTATGCAGGATACGATGTCATACGACATAAAATTCGTCGGCGGAGTGGGAGAGGCTCGCGCGAGGCTGCTCGCACGCGAGATCGGCGTGCAGACGGTAGGCGATCTGCTCTACCGCTTTCCGATGCGCTACATCGACCGCCGGCGCATATACTCCCTCAGCGAGATAGACGAATCGCTCGACTCGACGCTCATACAGCTGCGCGGACGCATAACGGGAATATCCTACTCCGGAACGGGTCGCAAGCAGCGCCTTACGGCCTCGGTAGGCGATGCGACGGGCACCACCGAGCTGCTGTGGTTCCACGGCATAAAGTGGATAGAGAAGCGAATAGAGGTAGGCCGCGAATATATGATCTTCGGACGCCCGTCGTTCTACCGCGGCACGTTCAGCTTCGTACATCCCGAGATCGAACCGATCGAGCAGGCGCTGTCGCGCAAGTCGGAGAGCGGCTATCAGGGTATCTACCCCTCGACCGAGAAGCTCTCGCAGGGCATAGGCGCCAAGGCCATGTCGACGATCATCGCCAACGCATGGCAGCTGGCCAAAGACTCCGTGCGCGAGATGCTGCCGCACGAGATGCTGCTGCGCCACGGCCTTATGCCGCTGCGCGAAGCACTCTACAACATACACTTCCCGCAGTCGCCCGAGAAACTGCGGCAGGCACAATACCGGCTCAAATTCGACGAGCTGCTGGGCGTGCAGCTTACCATACAGTCGCGCCGCACGGCACGCCTGTCGCGCGGCGAGGGCTTCATGATGCCGCGCGTGGGCGAGGCGTTCAATACGTTCTACCGCGACAAGCTGCCCTTTCCGCTGACCTCGGCACAGCAGCGCGTCATAAAGGAGATACGCGGCGACATGATCTCGGGCCGCCAGATGAACCGTCTGTTGCAGGGCGACGTAGGCAGCGGCAAGACCATGGTAGCGCTTATGTCGATGCTGCTGGCCGTCGACAACGGTTATCAGGCCGCCATTATGGCCCCGACCGAGATCCTCGCGCGCCAGCACTACGCCTCGATGAGCCGCATGACCGAAGGGATGAATCTTCGCATAGCCATACTGACCGGATCGTCCAAAACCAAGGAGCGGCGCGAGGCGTTGGAGCGCACGGCCGCTGGCGAGGTCGACATACTCGTCGGCACGCATTCCCTGATAGAGGACAAGGTGGCGTTCAGGCAGCTGGGCTATGTCGTCATAGACGAGCAGCACCGCTTCGGCGTCGAGCAGCGGGCAAGGCTCTGGGGCAAGAACAGCCGCCCGCCCCATATCCTCGTCATGACCGCCACGCCCATTCCGCGCACGCTGGCCATGACCCTCTACGGCGATCTCGACGTATCGGTCATCGACGAGCTGCCGCCGGGACGCCGCCCCGTGCGCACGTTCCGCTACACCGACTCGTCGCGGTTGAAGATGTTCGGATTTCTCCGCGACGAGATACGCAAGCACCGTCAGGTGTATATCGTCTATCCACTTATCAAGGAGTCGGAGACGATGGACTACAAGGATCTCTACGACGGCTTCGAATCCATATCGCGCGACTTTCCGCTGCCCGAGTACCGCATAACGGTCTGCCACGGCAAGATGAAGGCCGAGGACAAGGAGGCCGCAATGGCGCAGTTCAAGCGCGGCGAGGCCGACATACTGATCGCAACGTCGGTCATCGAGGTGGGCGTCGACGTGCCCAACGCCGCGGTCATGGTCATCGAGTCGGCCGAGCGGTTCGGACTGTCGCAGCTGCACCAGCTGCGCGGACGCGTAGGCCGCGGCGGCGAGCAGTCATACTGCATACTCATGTCGGGCGACAAGCTCTCCAAGGAGGCGCGCGCACGTCTCGACGCCATGTGCCAGACCAACGACGGATTCCGTCTGGCCGAGCTCGACCTGAAACTGCGCGGCGCAGGCGACATGCACGGCACGCAGCAGAGCGGCGAGACGTTCGACTTGAAAATAGCCGATCTGGCCGCCGACACCCAGATCATGCAGATCACGCGCGACGAGGCGGTGGCCGTACTCTCGGCCGATATCGATCTCTCGCAACCCGGACATGTCGGGCTGAGGGTGCTCAGGGAGCGTTACCGCTCGCACGACAAGATGGATTTCTCGCAAATATCATAATAGTTTGCAACGAATTTCGTTATCTTTGCAGATCGGAATAACAACATATCGAATATGGCACTCACAAGATGCAGCAAATGCGGAAACCTCGTATCGGACAAAGCCTCGGCATGCCCGATATGCGGCCATGAAGTATCGGCGGCGGCCGCGACGACGGCGCCGGCCTCTACACCCAAGACGCTGAACGACATTCTGGCCGAGCGCGGAGCCGTGCCCGAGACCCTCAACGACAGACTCCAACGCGAAGCCGCGGCGAGCACAGCCCCTGCGGCCGAAGCCGACGCCACAGCCGCACCCCGCCGCACTCAGGAGCCGACAGCAGAGCGGCATGCTCCGGCGCAGCAGGTTCCGGCGCAACAGACCGAGACATCCGCTACTGCGGCAGCCTCCGCATCCCCGCGGACGGCATCGCGCGCAGCGGAGCCTATCTTACCCGACCCACGTGCTGCCGACAGCCGATATGCACAGGATGCCGGCACGCCCGCAGAGGAGCCGTGGCGCCGCGACGACGATGACGACGAGAGCTACGACGACGAGCGCCGCCGCCGCGCGGCTATGGGCTACCGCATAGCGCTTATCATACTCATACTTATCATCATCCCGCTGGCATTCTTCTTCGCCAAGTATGTCAGCAAGGTGCGCGACGTCGAGCGCAATGCCGAGCTGGTGGCCTCGGCCAAGCAGATGCTCGAAGAGGAGAACTCGCAGTTGGAGGCCGATGCCAAAGACCTCGTGGCCGAGTTCGAGAACATGAAGATACAGAACGACACTATGCTCGTCAAGTACCAGCAGGCTACGGCGATGCTCGAACAGTTGCAGAAGGAGAAGACCTACAACTACAACCAGATCAACAAGTACAAGCGCGAGCTGGCTACATTGAAGGATGTCATGAAGGGTTATCTGCGGCAGATCGACTCGTTGAACAGCATCAACCGCCACCTGCAACAGGAGAACATATCGTTCAAGAAGGATATCGCCACGGCGCAGCTGCGTGCCGACGTAGCCGAGGAGAAGGCCGAGGAGCTGAACACCAAGGTGCGCATCGGTTCGGTCATCCGTGCGCGCAGCATAGCCCTCGCATCGCTGGGCGCCAAGAGCAACCCCGTCTCGCGAATCAAGAATGCCAAACGCCTCAGAGTCGATTTCGAGCTCACGGCCAACGAGCTGGCCGAACCGGGACAGAAGACCGTCTACGTGCGCATACTCTCGCCCGAGGGCTATCTCCTGTCGGGCGACAGCGTAATAACGTTCTCGTTCGAGGGCGAGGCTCTCATAGCATCAGCCGAGCGTACCGTCGACTACGAGAATAACGACGTACCGGTCAGCATCTTCTACACCGGCAACGGCTTCACGCAGGGCACCTACACCGTCCAGCTCTATACCGAAGGACGCCTTATCGGCGAGAACGAAATATATATGAGATAACGGCGCGGCAGGATGCGGATTATCGTGAAGAAATTCGCATCCCTGCTGCAATAACCGCAGCCGACGGCACTTGCAATATATCCGCTCGCCGGCAGCATGTATCAGCGCAGCAGACAACACTCGCGCGATACGCCGATAATGCAGTAACCTGATATTCGGCACTACCGGATACGACCGCAACACCCCGGCGGCTTAGCAGCATATACCGGTGCGACAGCAGGCAGCGATCCTATATTCCGGCAACTCCGCCGCACGATAGATCAACCGGGTACACCCGCAATATGCCACTGACATCCCAGCCTGCACGGCAGCCACATGCAGCAGCTTATGCTCTGCCCCGACAAACGACATCCCCTGCATGAAATGTCATGCAGGGGATGAATCTTTTTATGGCTCAGAGACTTCGATACACCCGGAATATCAAAATGACAACGAAAAAAAATGACAAACGTCATCTTTTTCATTTATATATTCGTTTAAGGATCATATAATCGTAATTCTCATTGAGCATAGGATATTCTATAAGCCGCATCCGATTATCTGTTCTGCTGTCTATCCACCAACTCCCTGTAATCAATGTAGCGTAATTGAATTCGACTACTCGATCCGTGTGGATGTACTTGAATGAATAGGCTCCATCATCATTATTGATCGTATAGCACCCGCTATTTTCTACATTGAACAGTATCCGAATGTCGAATGTTTCGCCATTCCTAATGAGCGTGCCCTCCCAGTTGGTCTGTTCGAGCGTAGCTGAACAGTCTACGGGTCTGCCAGGCGCATCGTCATCCTTATCGCACGACATGCAAAAGACCGATAACAGCACGACGGCCGCCAGACGCAAGAATAATTTTTCCATAATGATTCGATTCTATTGGTTAGTTACTATACAAATATACGAATAAGCGAGCGCAAAAGCAAGTTTACTTGCATTTTGCCGAGCGGAAGTATATTCGACGATGTCAAATATAACATTTAGCCGGGACAAATGCAAACACCGATGCGCAAATATCGCATCTTAGCACAACAATCCCGCCGATGCCATATATATCTGCATGTCAAAAAAAAATACCCCGACAAGAGAGTCCCTGTCGGGGTAAAAACATCTGCCCGTGCCGGACATTGCGGCTCGCGGCATAATATAGGGTTTGTCTGCGGGCGCAGACCTCCGCGACCGTTAACGCTCACGCATCTTGGCCAGTCCGCCTTCGAGGAAAGTCACGAAGCCGTCCACATCGAGATCGTATCCGCGCACGGGCATCAGCTCCTCGTCCTCGGGCGAGAGCAGCACGTATGCCGGCTGGGCGTTTACACCGAAGCGCGACTGCACGATATACGAATTTTTGCGGCCGAGCTGCTTCAACGTCTTGCCGTCGGGCGTAGTCAGATAATCGGCCTCGGCCAGATCCATTTTGTCGTCGACATAGAGCGCCACTACGATATAGTCGTTGCGCAGGATATCCAGCACGCGAGGATCGCTCCATACGCGCTGCTCCATTTCGCGGCAGTTGACGCAGCCGTGACCCGTGATATCGACGAACAGCGGCTTACCCGTGCGCTTGGCCTCCGTGAGAGCCTCCGGCAGATCGAAATAGCCCGACAGCCCCAGCGGCAGATGCAGGTCGTCGCCGTACTTGACGCTCTTGACCTCGGCCTTTTCCGATCCGAGGACGAAATCCTGCGTCTGCAACGGCGGCATATATCCCGACAGAGCTTTGAGCGGAGCGCCGAACATGCCGGGTATCAAATATACCACGAACGAGAATGCGACGATCGACAGCGCCAGACGCTTTACAGTCAGATACTCCATTTTGTCGTCGTGGGCGAAGCGTATCTTACCCAGCAGATAGAGACCCAGCAGCGAGAATACGACGATCCATATCGCCAGATAGACCTCTCTGTCGAGCAGATTCCAGTGATAGGTCTGGTCGGCGACGCTGAGGAACTTGAAGCCCAGCGCGACCTCGATGAAGCCCAGAACCACCTTCACCGAGTTGAGCCAGCCGCCGCTCTTGGGCAGGTTCTTCAAAACCGACGGGAACCAGGCCAGCAGCGTGAAGGGCAGCGCGAAAGCCACGGCGAAGGCGCCCATAGTGACGATCGGCGACCAGAACTCGCCCGAAGTCGACTTTATCAGCACCGTACCTACGATAGGACCCGTGCACGAGAACGACACCAGAACCAGCGTCAGCGCCATGAAGAATATACCCAGCAGACCGCCCTTGTCGGCACCCTGATCGCTCTTGTTGACCAGCTTCGAGGGCAGCGTGATCTCGAACGCACCGAAGAACGAGGCGGCGAAGATCATGAATACGACGAAGAATATGATGTTGGGCAACCAGTGGGTAGCCAGCCAGTTGAATATGTCGGCCGTCACGGCATCGCCGCCGGCAAAGCGCGTGATAAGGATTATCACGGCGATAGGCACGACATAGAGCAGCACGATGAAAAGGCCGTACATCAAGGCCTTGAAGCGTCCCGCCGCAACCGACGAACTGCCCTTCATGAAGAACGACACGGTCATCGGCACCATAGGGAATACGCACGGCGTCAGCAGCGCGGCGAAGCCCCAGATCACGGCCTCAATGATGAGCGCCCAGCTGAACGGCTTCTCGGCCGGCGACTCTGGCTCGGCCGCAGCGATACTCTCGCCCGTGGCGGCCATGTCCTCGGCGGGTTCGACGCTCTGCGCATCGCCCTCGACGGCAGGCGCGACGGCTGCCGAGGCGTCGCCTACGACTACTTCGAACTCCCAATACTCCGGCGAGTGGCATGCGCCCTCGACGCAGGCTATCCACATTACCTCGCCCTTGACAGTGGCCTGAGCCGCCGTCAGTCGCAGATTCTGCGTCAGTACGATCTTGTCGAAGTAGACCGGATCGCCGTCGTAGTCGCGCGTTGCGGCAGGTTCGGCGATTGCGCCGTCGAGCGTGTAGCCTACCGCATCGGCGAATGTTACCTCAGTGGGCGAATAGGGGTTGTCGGTACGATAGGTGTGCCACCCCTCGGTTATGTCGCCCGTCAGCGTCAGACGATACAGATCGCCCTCCAACCGCTCGGCCGACGCCGACCACTCGACAGTGGTCGCATTCTCGTCGAACGCGGGCACCTGAGCACCGGCCGTCGTCGCAACCAGCGAGACGATCAGTGCCGAAATAATTGCTGTAAATCGTTTCATAATATGGTTAAATGTTTTGTAAAAATCTCTCTTCTCCTCCGTGCGTCATATCCGCGGATACCGAGTCCGGGACAAACATACAAAAGTAATGATTTTTTTCGAGCGGGCAAACATCTGCGACATAATTATTCGATTTAAGAGTGTGTTACGGCTGCCGCAACCATACGCGGGCAACGCGTCCCCGGCCTCGACGCCGGCCGAAAGCATGGCCTGCGAGAGGGCGAAGCCGACAAGAGAGCAAGGGCGGACGATCACATGAGCAGAGACGAGCGGAAAGGGTGTTGGAGGACAATCGGAATAACTGGCGCAAGCGGGGAGGAGATCGGGAAAACCGGCATAGACTAAGGGAGGATAGAGCTGCCGGACGCAGCCGGCGTAGACAACATCCGCAAAAGACAAGGAGGAGCAACAAGAGCGGGCTGAAACGAGGCGGGCGCGCAGGGAGCTGGCGGGCAGGGAGCTGTGGCCGGCGGACAGGAAACAGTGGCCGGCGGACAGGGAGCTGTGGCCGGCAGGCAGGAAGCAGTGGCCGGCGCGCAGGGACTCAGTGGCCGGCGGGCATGGAGCAACGGTTGGCAGGCATGGACGCAGCGACAGGCGGACATGGAGCAGCGACAGGCGGACATGGAGCAGCGACAGGCGGACATGGAGCAGCGACAGGCGTGAAAATCGAAAAAAAATCGCGCCCGACAAAAGCCGGGCGCGAGAGATCAGCTCCGATGAGCGGATACTATTTGGTAACTCTTTCGAGCCACTTGACCATAGAGAGCATGACCAGCATCGACAGACCGCATGCAGCCACGAATACGAACCACGTAGCCCACATCGGAACGCTCGTGTAGAGCAGACCGCCGACGAAGAGCAGCGAGTTGCCCACGGCCGTGGCAGCGAGCCAGCAGCCCTGCATCAGACCCTGCATGTGAGGGGGAGCCACCTTCGAGACGAATGCCAGACCCAGCGGCGATATGAACAGCTCGGCAACGGTAAGGATGAAGTAGAGACCCACCATTACCCACGGCGTAACAAGAATGTCCCTGGTCTGGTCGGCAGTCATCGTAGCCAGCTCGGCCTTAGAGGGCAGTGCCAGAGAGAAGAGCATCAGGAAGAGATATGCCGCAGCGGCGATACCCATACCCATAGCGATCTTCATCGGCGTAGAGATCTCCTTGCCGCGGTTGCGCAGCCAGCCGAACAGCCACATTATCAGCGGCGTCAGCGTAACGACGAAGAAGGGGTTGACGCTCTGGAATATCTCGGCGCCCTTGATAGTCGTGAATCCGAGGTTAATATTGATAACGTCCAGATTGACGTAGTCGCGAGCGAAATATGTCAGCGAATAACCGTTCTGGTGGAACGACACCCAGAAGAAGATTACCACGCCGAATACTGCGAACAGAGCATAGATGCGCTGCCTGATCTCCTGCGCGTCCATCTTGATCTCCTCGGCCGATACGGCTTTCTTGCCAGCCGCTGCGACGCACTTCTTGGCGGGATCGGGGAAACGCTTGCGGTTGGTAATGTAAATTACCAGCGACACGAGCATCATGACGATAGCCGCCATGAACGCATACTGGAATCCGCGGTTGAACACTTCGAGATAGTCGTTGCAGAATGCGCCGAGATCGGCTACGGGCGAACCGTCCAGCTGAGCCTCGCCGGCGAACTGTTGCAGGTTGGCCATGCTGCTCGACGACATGGCTTCGCCCTTGTCGATATACTCGTGGCAGAGCTCGGGCAGCTTGGCGTTATAGTCGAAGTTATGCACCTTCAACCACCAGTTGCGCACGCCGATCGCAATGAACGGAGCGAAGAAACCGCCGATGTTGATGAACATGTAGAATATCTGGAAGCCCGATTCGCGCTTGTCGCTGAACTCCTTGTTGTCGTACATCTGACCCACGAGTGCTTGCAGGTTGCCCTTGAACAGACCGTTACCGAATGCGATTACCAGCAGTCCCAGACACGTCAGCATCAGATAGAGTCCCTTGTTGGGCACGGGTGTCGGCGTGGGAATTGCGATAATCAGGTAACCGACCGCCATGACGATCAAGCCCCACATGATAGTGCCCTTGTAGTTCTTGGTCTTATCGGCGATGATACCGCCGACCAGCGCAAGCAGATAGATAGAGGCATAGAAGCCCGAGTAGATGTAACCCGCCGTCTTCTCGTCGAGCCCGAACTTGGCCGAGATGAAGAGCGTCAGAATAGCCATCATGATGTAGAAGCCGAAGCGTTCGCCCATGTTGGCCAGAGCGGCGGCGATCAAACCTTTTGGTTGTTTAAACATAGCTTTCTTTCTATTTTTTAATTGACTAATTAAGTTTTAATCTCTACAAAGATATAAAAATTTCGTATATTTGTGCAAAATCGATCACAAAAAGATATGGAAGCGCAAAAAAAGCGTTTGGCCGTCGTCGAAGCCGACCCGTGGCTCGAACCCGTCGAGGGAGAGCTCGAACGTCGGCACGCCATGTACCTCGGCCGGCTCGACGACATAGCATCGTCGTCCGGCTCGATCGTCGACTATGCCAACGGATACCGCTACTTCGGCTGGCAGAGAGACGAGCAGATGTCGGGCTGGTGGTTCCGCGAGTGGCTGCCCGAGGCCGCCGACGTCTATCTGTTCGGCGACTTCAACTCGTGGCAGCGCACGCAGCTGCGGCTCGACAAGGACCGCAACGGCGTGTGGAGCATATTCCTGCCCGACGCGATGTATGCCGGCCGGCTCGTCCACGGCTCGCTCTACAAGATACACGTCCACGGTGCCAACGGCTGGCACGACCGCATCCCGGCCTGGGCGCGGCGCGTGGTGCAGGACGAGGCGACGAAGAATTTCACGGCGCAGTTCTGGGCGCCCGAACCATATGTATGGCACGACGGCGGATACCGTCCCGCCAACGAGCCGCTGCTCATCTACGAGGCCCACACGGGCATGGCGCAGGAGCGTCAGGGCGTAGGCACCTATCGCGAATTTTCGGACCGCATACTCCCTCTGATAAAGGACGGGGGCTACAACGCCGTACAGCTCATGGCCGTGGCCGAACACCCCTATTACGGCTCGTTCGGCTACCACGTATCGAGTCTGTTCGCACCTTCGTCGCGCTTCGGTACGCCCGAGGAGCTTAAAGCGCTCGTCGACCGTGCGCACGCGCTCGGGCTGAGGGTAATCATGGATCTGGTGCACGCCCACTACGTCAAGAACCTCAACGAGGGCATAGCCGCGCTCGACGGCTCCGACCACCTCTACTCCAAAGCCGGGGAGGCCGGTTACCAGCCCTATTGGGACTCGATGATCTTCGACTACGGCAAGCGCGAGGTGCAGCACTTCCTGCTCTCGAACGTCAAATACTGGCTCGACGAATACCACTTCGACGGCTACCGCTTCGACGGCGTAACGTCGATGCTCTATCATCATCACGGCTATGTCGACTTCGATTCGCGCGAAAAGTTCTTCGACGAGGGTGTCGACCGCGATGCCGTGGTCTACCTCTCGCTGGCAAACCGTCTGGTGCACGAGTTCCGCCCCGAGGCGGTTACCGTCGCCGAAGACGTGAGCGGCATGCCCGGCATATGCTCCCCCGCCGACGAGGGCGGCATCGGCTTCGACTACCGTCTGGGCATGGCCATACCCGACTACTGGATCAAGATACTCAAAGACCAGAGCGACGAGGAGTGGAACCTGTGGGAGATGTGGTCGGTCATGACCAACCGGCTGCCGTCGGTCAGAACGGTCGCCTACGCCGAGTCGCACGATCAGGCGCTCGTGGGCGACAAGACCATCGCCTTCCGACTTATGGACAAGGAGATGTACTACGCCATGGATCGCGCCTCGCAGAGCATCGTCGTCGACCGAGGCATGGCCCTGCACAAGATGATACGCCTGATGACGATCTCCACGGGCGGCGAAGCCTACCTCAACTTCATGGGCAACGAGTTCGGCCACCCCGAGTGGATCGACTTCCCCAGAGAGGGCAACGGCTGGTCGTATGCCCATGCGCGCCGGCAGTGGTCGCTTATGGACGACGAGAATCTGCGATACGCCTTTCTGGCCGGCTTCGACCGCGCCATGCTCGCGCTCGTAAAGCGCTTCGGCGTGCTCTCGGACGGCTACCCATACAACCTGCTCATCGACGAGAAGAACAAGACCATGGTCTTCTCGCACAGCTCTCTGGTATTCGTATTCAACTGGCACCCGACGGCCTCGATCCCCGACTACGAGATGCCAGTGCCGTGGCCGGGCAAGTATACCCCGCTGCTGTCGACGGACGAGGAGCGGTTCGGCGGGCTGGGGCGCACACGCACCGGCGGCGAACACTTCTCTATCGACGTCGATAGCGGCGACGGCACGCCGCGCCACACCATACGCATATATAATACGTCGCGAACGGCCGTGGTGCTGGAATACAAAGGATAATAAAACTCTAACCCGATAACGTTATGGCTTTAATAAAATGTCCCGTATGCTCGGGCACCATATCCGACAAAGCCGCAAAGTGTCCCCACTGCGGCACGCAGTTCGAACAGCGGCCGAAAGCACCCGCTGCGACGGCAGAGCCGGCCGCGGCACCTGCGCAGCAGCAGCCTGCACAGCTCCGGCCTGCACCGGCCGCGGCACCCGCCCCCGCCACGAATCGCAACGGCTCGCACGCATGGCTCTACGTTCTGCTCGCGCTGCTGCTGGCCGCAGCGTGCGGTGCAGGCGTCTACTTCTACAAGAAACACGACAAGGCTGCCGAACGGCCGAGCACGGCCGACAAGATCGCCGCACTGGTAGACCGATGCGATGACAGCAGCGGCGACGCTTACGGATACTGCGAAGAATATTACGTTGAAAACAGCGACGAATACTGCTGCGAGGAGCCTGCGCCGATGCCCTATGGGGAGGTGTGGAGCATGGACGAATATCCGCAACTCGCCACGCACCGCTACAACGACATCTACACCGTATCGACCCTCAGTCTGACGGGCGATCCGGAATGGATCAAGCCGCTGCTGCCCTTCGGCACCGGCCGCGCCGCGGTCTTCGCCGATCGCATCTGGCTGCGCGGCACGACGGATTCATCGTCAGACAACAATAAAATAGCACTTCTCGAATACGGCACCGTGCTCGACGTGGTGTCGGTCGTAAACGACAAATGGGTGCAGGTCGAAGTCGCCACGGGCGAGAACCGGCTGCGCCGCGGATACGTCGCGCAGGAGTTCGTCATCGACACCGACGCCTTCGCCGTAATGCACCGACACGTCACGCACGACACGGCCTCACGCAACAGATTCCCGCAGGCCAAGTGGCGCCGTGCGCTCGGGGCGGCGCTCCGCATGCTCGATGTCGATGCCGACGACGACCGCATCGTGATAGGACACATGCGCAAATACGACTGCGCACCGCGCCGCTTTGAGGTGTTCCGCCTCTCGGACCCCGACACGGGCAACGGCGTATATGCCTTGATCGAATTTTTCGACGGCGACGAGGAGTACCGCACGCTGGGCTTCACGGCCGACTACCCCATTGCCGACATCGCCAACACCTCGCTCGGCGTATACGAAATAAGTTTCATCTGCTCCTCGAACCCCTAAGCCATGAGACGACTCTATATCCTCGCAGCGGCTGCCATGACCGTCATCGCGGCATGCGGCAGCTCTTCGCGCGGCACAGCCGCCCAGCCAGAAAGCCCCGGTACCGACAACACCGCCACGGCGGCGGTTCCCGGAGTTGCCGATCCCCGGACCTCCGACGAGCCGCCGGCCGACGGCGATGCGTCGCGTCCGGCACGCATCGTCATATCCAAGCAGAGCATGACCCTCTCGCTCTACGATGCCGACGATGCGCTCATATGCCGCTTTCCGGTCGCCGTCGGCCGCAACCTCGGCAACAAGCGCCGCCCGGGCGACATGAAGACCCCCGAGGGAGACTTTAACGTGCAGCAGATACAGCCGGCCTCGACATGGACCCACGACTTCGGCGACGGCAAGGGCGTCATCGAGGGTTGTTACGGCAACTGGTTCATAAGGCTCAAAACACCGCCGCACAAAGGCATAGGCATACACGGCACGCACGACCCCGCCTCCATAGGCACGCGCGCCACCGAGGGCTGCATCCGGCTGCGCAACGACGATCTCGACAGCCTCAAACCCTTGGTGCGCGTAGGCATGGCAGTACGTATCGACACATCCGAGGCCGACCGCGCCGAGGACAGACGCATAGACAGCATATCGAAGCCGGCGGCACCGGCACCTGCACGCAAGCCGGGCGGCACGTCGGCCTTCGACGACGGCAACGCCGCATGGCACACCGTCGCATCGGGCGACACGGCTTCGGCCATAGCCGCACGCTACGGCACCACGCTGAGCCGGCTGCGCGAGCTGAACCCCTCCAAGAGCGACTTCGACCGGCTCTCGCTGGGCGAACACATCAGAGTCCGATGACAGAACGGGCGGATATCGATGATATCCGCCCGTCCGTATCTAACCGCCCCACCTCAGAACTCCGAGGTAAAGTGGAACCGTATGTTCTTGAAATTCTCCTGAGCCAGCGCCAGCGAGTAGCTCGTGTCGGCCAGAAAGACGTCGCGGCCGTGTTTGTCGACGGCCATGTTGGTATGCTTGCGGCGCTTGAAGTCGGCCAGCTCCGCCTGGTCGTCGCTCTCGATCCAACATGCCTTATAGATCGAAATAGGCTCCCAGCGGCACTTGGCGCCGTACTCGTGTTCCAGACGATACTGTATGACTTCGAACTGCAACGCACCCACCGTACCGATTATCCTGCGGCCGTTGAGCGACGATGTGAAGAGCTGCGCCACACCCTCGTCCATAAGCTGGTCGACGCCTTTGGCCAGCTGCTTGAATTTCATCGGATCGGCATTCTCGATATATCGGAACAGCTCGGGCGAAAACGAGGGTATGCCCGTGAATTTCAGCTTCTCGCCCTCGGTAAACGTATCGCCGATCTTGAATGTACCGGTGTCGTGCAGGCCTACTATATCGCCCGGAAAGGCCTCGTCTATGATCGATTTCTTCTCGGCCATGAACGCCGTGGGCGACGAAAACTTCAACTGCTTGCCGCTGCGCACATGCAGGTAGTTTCTGTTGCGCTCGAACCTTCCGGAGCATATCTTCATGAATGCTATGCGGTCGCGGTGGTTGGGGTCCATGTTGGCGTGTATCTTGAAGACGAAGCCCGTCATCTTCTCCTCCGACGGATCGACCTCGCGCGTCTGCGTGGTCGACTTGCGCGGCCACGGGGCTATGCGTATGAAACATTCGAGCAGCTCCCTCACGCCGAAGTTGTTGACCGCCGAGCCGAAGAATACGGGAGCCACCTCGCCCGCCAGATAGGCCTCGCGGTCGAATGCGTCGTAAACGCCCTCGACCAGCTCCACGTCGTCGCGCAGCTTGGCTGCGAACTTGCCGCCGATATACTCGTCGAGCAGCTCTGACGACAGGTCGTCGATCTCGACGGTCGACGCATCGGCCGTCTGCCTCTGGTCGCTGGTAAACAGCGACAGGTTTTGTTCGTATATATTGTATACGCCGCGGAACGTCTCGCCGCTCGATATCGGAAAGGCCAGCGGCCGCACCTTGATCTGCAACTCGCGCTCCACCTCGTCGAGCAGATCGAACGGATCCTTGCACGGGCGGTCGAGCTTGTTGATGAAGACCATTACCGGCGTGCGGCGCATGCGGCAGACATTCATCAGCTTGCGCGTCTGCGTCTCGACGCCCTTGGCGCCGTCGATGACTATTATGACCGAGTCGACGGCAGTCAGCGTGCGGTAGGTATCCTCGGCGAAGTCCTCGTGGCCGGGCGTGTCGAGGATGTTGATCTTCACGTCGCGGTACTCGAAGCCCATGACCGACGTGGCCACCGAGATGCCTCGCTGACGCTCTATCTCCATGAAGTCCGACGTGGCGCCCTTCTTTATCTTGTTGCTCTTCACGGCACCCGCCACATGTATTGCGCCGCCGAAGAGCAGCAGTTTCTCGGTAAGGGTCGTCTTACCGGCATCGGGGTGCGATATGATGGCGAAGGTTCTGCGTCGCCGTATCTGGTCGATTAAAGCCATTTGACAAACATTTTGAATTGATTCCGAGCGGCAAAAATACTAAAATTTTCCATGCCGCGAAACAGAGCTCGGCGGCAGAGAGAACATTTCTCGGATTTTTTTCGTATATTCGCCCGATTATTATCCTTCGAAACTATTATGCAGTTCTTCACGACGGTCATCGAGTACTATCAATGGCAGGGGCTTGCGCTTCTGCTTGCGATCGTCATACTGTTTTGCGTACAGTTCTATTACTACGGCATAGCCTACCGGCGCATCTGCCGCTACCGCCTTACGCGGACGCTCAAACAGCGCCGCAACCGCCCGCCCGTATCGGTGGTCGTGGCGGTCTACGGCGAAAACCGCGACTTCATCGACGAGCGCCTGCCGCGGCTATTCGAACAAGACTACCACGACTACGAGATAGTGGTCGTATACGTAGGCTCCGACTGCGAGTTCTACGAGGATCTGAGGATGATGTCGGTACGTTTCGAGAACCTCTCCACCACGCAGATCAAGGCCGACTCGCGCTTTCCGATATCGATCAAAATGGCGCTCAACCTCGGCATCAAGCTCGCCCACAACGACTGTCTGCTGTTCACTACGCCCGACGCCATGCCGCGCGACAACGAGTGGATAACATATATGGCCTGCGGCTTCGAGCGCGCGCAGGTCGTGCTGGCATACTCGTCGCTCACGCGCCGCGGCCGACGCATATACGACTACCTCACGCGCATGGTCGAGTTCCACTCGGCCGAGGAGTGGCTGTCGGCAGCCGTAGCAGGACGCCCCTATCGCGCCTCGCACGTCAACTTCGGCTTCACGCGCAAGGTATACGACTCGGCACGCGGCTTCGACCACCTCAACATGAACATCGGCCACAACGACCTGTTCATCGAACATGTCACGCGCTCGCGCCGCGCCGCTGTAATACTATCGCCCCATGCCGCCGTCGACGAGACCCGCTGGGGCGGCTGGCACTGGTGGTGGAAACGCATGCGCTACTACGGCTCGGCCTACGCTCTGTACCCGCGCGCCGCACGCAACTTTTCGGAGTGGGAGACGGGCAGCCGGTTGCTCTTCTTCGCCGCCGTGGCAACGTCCCTCGCCGTACTGCCCTACGAGTTGAAGATAGCCGCCGCCGTGCTGCTCGCGGTGCGTTACGCCATAGTATGGAACACCACGCGGCAGGTGGCCAGACGCATAGGCGAGCGCGGCATACTGACCATGCTGTGGCTCTACGACACGGCAGGTCTGGTGCTGCACTATGCCGTCAGAGTGTCGCTGCTGCGTAAAGATCCCGACGTATGGAGATAGACGACTACATAGTAGCCGACGACGCCCAGCTGGCAGCACTGGTGCTGCAAGGCGATCAGGCGGCCTTCGGATATCTGTTCGACCGCTACCGCGAGGCGATATACCGGCTGTTCGTGCAGCGTGCGGGCGATAAGAGCGACGCCGATGATCTGTTGCAGGAGACTTTCATCAAGGTCTACATGAACATCGACCGCTACTCGCCCGACTACACCTTCGGGCAGTGGGTATACACCATAGCGCGCAATACGCTGATCGACTACCTGCGCCGCCGCTCCGACGACGTATCGATCGACGAGAGATTCCTCTCGCCCGTATCGCCCGGCCCCACGCCCGAGGAGAGCGTCATCGACGCGCAGCGCCGCACGCAGTTCGAAGCCGGATTGTCGCGCCTGACGCCCGCCTACCGGCAGTTGATCGTCATGCGCTTTATAGAGGAGCGTTCATACGAGGAGATCGCCGAGAGCCTCGGCCGCGGTATGAATACCATAAAGACCCAGATACGTCGCGCCAAGGAGGCCATGTGCCGCCTGATTGTCGAACACGAATAATGAAAACACCATGGAGATAATCGAAAAATATTTTCCCGGCCTCGACGACTCGCAGCGCGAGCGGTTCCGCCTGCTGAAAGATGCCTACACCGAATGGAACGCACGCATCAACGTCATCTCGCGCAAGGACATCGACTCGCTCTACCTCAAACACGTGCTCCACTCGCTGGCCATAGCGCGCGTCTGCCGCTTCGACGAACAGGCCGAGGTGCTCGACGTGGGGTGCGGCGGAGGCTTCCCGAGCGTACCGCTGGCCATAATGTTTCCCCGGGTGCGGTTCACGTCGGTGGATTCGATCGGCAAGAAGATAACCGTGCTCAAAGAGGTGTGCCGCGCCGCCGGCATCGACAACATCGACGCCCGCAACGCACGGGTCGAGAGCATCGCCGGACGCTTCGACTACGCGGTCTCGCGCGCCGTGACCGACATGTCGACCTTCGCCGGCTGGGTTTGGCCCAAGCTGCGCCGGGGCCGTCGCGGCGATCTCGACAACGGCATACTCTATCTGAAAGGCGGCGACCTAACCGAGGAGATGCTGCGCACGCGCCGCGCATGGCACCAATACGACATATCGGACTACTTCGACGAAGAGTTCTTCTCGACCAAAAAGGTGGTCTATATCCCCTTTACCGAATAGCCCGCCGCAGCTTCGCGGCGCATGACGGAGCCTTGCGGAGGCTTTCGCCCCGGCAATAAGGCCGACAGGCCGCCTCGTCAGCTGCATCTGAGGCTGTTAACGCCGTCGCCGCATCTGTCCCGTCGGTTGGCACGGGTTACGAAACACAGCAAAAAAAGATCATTAAATAGCATAAAACGATCATATTCTCATCGAATATCGATCGTTTCGAATTTATTTCTTATCTTTATCGGTCATTACGGAGATTAGCCCGCCGGCGGCTCGTGGTACGGCTGCAACGGGCATCCTCCGAAAGTGCGTTTAATGACGGAAAACGACATCCGGCAGAGGTACTAAGCAAAAGTAGGTCAAAAAAAGTTTGCCGCCTCTGTCGGTGTCGTTATCATTTGTTCTTCGGCGCTCGCGTCGGCTTCGATTCCGTCGGTCGGTACCGCCACTACCGCATAAACCGTTCCAAATATCCGTCATGCGACTGCACGCCGAGGCTATCGTTCAGCCCCGGCCCCGACACGCTCGCGGCACCGGTCGCGCTCGGCAGGATCCGAAGCCGACAGCGCCTGCTGCAAGTCTATGCCCAGCGCCTCGGCCACGCCCTCGCCGTAGGCGGGATCGGCACGGTAGCAGTTGCGCACGTGGCGCTGCTTGATAAAGAGCTTGCAATCGCCCATAGCCCGCGCCGTATTGCCGCACGTGGCCTCCTTGTCCTGGTCCGACATAAGGCGCCACAGCTTGCCCGGCTGAGTATAGTAATCGTCATCGTAGGCACGTTCGTCATAGGCATAAGCATCGCCCGTGAGCGGCAGCGCCGGCTCCTTCATCGAGGGCGTGTCGCGCCACTCCCCGAAGCTGTTGGGCTCGTATGATACGGCACGGCCGTAGTTGTCGTCGGTGCGCATCTGTCCGTCGCGATGATACGAATGGAACGGGCAGCGCGGTCGGTTGACGGGGATGAGATTATGGTTGACGCCGAGACGGTAGCGCTGGGCATCGCCGTAAGAGAACAGCCTGCCCTGCAACATCTTGTCGGGCGAGAAACCTATGCCGTCGACTATATTGAGCGGATTGAACGCCGCCTGCTCGACCTCGGCGAAGAAGTTCTCGGGGTTGCGGTTGAGCTCCAATATACCCACGTCGTGAAGCGGGAAATCGCCGTGATACCACACCTTCGTCAGATCGAACGGATTGATATGGTAGCGCATGGCCTCCTCTTCGGACATAACCTGAATCTGCATCTTCCAGCGAGGGAAGTCGCCCCTCTCGATAGCCTCGAACAGATCGCGCTGGTTCGACTCGCGGTCCTTGGCGATGACCGCTTCGGCCTCGGCGTCGGTCAGATTCTTTATGCCCTGCATTGTGCGGAAGTGGAACTTGACCCATGTGCGGCGGTTGTTGCTATCGAAGAAGCTGTAAGTGTGGCTGCCGAAACCGTGCATGTGGCGGAACGAGGCGGGTATGCCGCGCGGCGACATGGTAATCGTCACCTGATGCAGCGCCTCGGGCAGCAGCGTCCAGAAGTCCCAGTTGTTGTCGACGCTGCGCATGCCCGTGCGCGGATCGCGCTTTATGGCATGGTTCAGATCGGGAAACTTCAACGGGTCGCGCATGAAGAATACCGGAGTATTGTTGCCCACCAGATCCCAGTTGCCCTCGTCGGTGTAGTACTTCATCGCGAAGCCGCGGATGTCGCGCTCGGCATCGGCCGCACCCCTCTCGCCGGCCACCGTCGAGAAACGCACGAAGCACGGCGTCTGCTTGCCCACCTCGGCGAATATCGAGGCACGCGTCCAGCGCGTGATGTCGTGCGTGACGGTAAAGGTGCCGTATGCGCCCGAGCCTTTGGCGTGCATGCGCCTCTCGGGAATTACCTCGCGGTCGAAATGCCCTATCTTCTCCATGTACCACGGATCCTGCATCAACACGGGACCCGGCCGCCCGGCGGTCTGGATATTCTGGTTGTCGGCGATCGGACGGCCGTTCTCGGCCGTAAGTCTTTTCTTGTTCTTGTCCATAGCAATCGATTTTATTGCAACGGACAAATCCAAAATAGTGCCACAACCTCCTTAATCTATCGTTCGTGCAGCCTGAACTATCTGAAATATGTCCGGCATAAAACCGTCGCAATAACTCGATTCGACGAATGGTATTCTTTGCCGGCACAAATCCGCAAACAATATATTGCATTATAGTCAAAGTTTTTTTAGCATTAGCCGCCACATTCAAATTATTTTATGTACTTTTGGTATATTATCGCTGTTCACAACGATGATACGTTTTTACGAGAGGCAGGCGGCATTCATTCCTTTTCTATGCCATTGATTATCGGAAGCAATGCTCCTTCTCAATATTCGATTATAAGTATCGAAGACATTAGAACAGGCTATTCTGCGAATGTAGGATACCTTAAACGGATAAACAATTTATTCGAATTATGTATATGACAGCAAGACGCACTTATACAGCATTGATACTATCGGTCATAGCACTCTTCGTCTCGGCATGCGACAAGACATGCCCGGGCGGACCGGACAGCAACGTCGTCGAAAAGATCTACCGTTTCGAAATCGTCAATCAGAGCGGCATCGACCTAACACTTTCGTTCGAATCGCCGGCCATGCCTCCCGAGCAGACCGGCTTCACGACCGACGGCAGCCGTTTCGAAATCGCCGTCGCAGCTGACGAAACGCTGTCGTGGGTCGAAACAGTAAACATCATGATGCCGGAAGTCATGCCTATAAGCGGTTTTATGTGGTCATGCGTGCGCGAGCTGCGCATCGACTATTCGGACGGCGTATCGGTCGACGGGCAGTCGCTGCCCGAGGAGCGGCGGCCGACCGACATGCGGGCATACGCCATTATCGGCACATCGCGGCCGCAGGGCGGCATCGACGGCACAGCCCGATATGTCTTCACGAACGATGATTACCGCTACGCCGCCGAACATTCGGCGGGCGGCATACATAATTAATTGCAGCGAAACGTCAGGTAAATCGCCGAAAATTGCTATCTTTACGCCAAATTGTACGTAAAGATGAGTTGCAATAAAAAACATATGCCCGAGATGGGGCGCGGCTGCCTGTTCTGCGATTGCGGCGAGGAGGTGGAGGCGATACCCGTCGAGGGGTGCTTCAAGCTCCACGAGACACCTTGGTTGGAGGAGTATCCCGACAACATACCCACCGACATCTTCGAGGTGCGCTTCAAGAATACCCGCCGATCGTATTACCAGAATACATCGGGGCTCGACCTGCGCCGCGGCGACATAGTGGCCGTCGAGGCCTCGCCCGGACACGACATCGGCATCGTATCGCTCACGGGCGACATGGTGGCGCGCCAGATGCGGCGCGTGGGCTTCAACCCCTTCAACGGCGAATACAAGAAGATATACCGCAAGGCCAAGCCATACGACATAGAGCGCTGGCAGGAGGCCATAGCCCTCGAACACGAGACGATGATCGCCGCGCGTCAGATAGCCTCCGACATGGGCCTCAACATGAAGATCGGCGACGTGGAGTATCAGGGCGACAAGATCAAGGCCATATTCTACTACATAGCCGACGAGAGGGTCGACTTCCGCGAACTGATAAAGGTTTTCGCCGACCGGTTCCGCATACGCATCGAGATGAAGCAGATCGGCGCCCGGCAGGAGGCCGGCCGCATAGGCGGCATCGGAGCCTGCGGACGCGAGTTGTGCTGCGCGTCGTGGATATCCAACTTTTCGAGCGTTACCACCAACGCCGCACGCATGCAGGAGCTGTCGCTCAACCCGCAGAAGCTGGCGGGGCAGTGCTCCAAGCTCAAATGCTGCCTGATGTACGAATACGACGTCTACGCCGACGCACGCCGAGGCATGCCGCGCGTCAAGGAGCCGTTGCAGACGCTCGACGGCGACTACCACCTTATCAAGAGCGACCCGCTGGCGCGCACCATGTCGTTCAGCAGCAGCAAGGATACCCTTGCCAATGTCGTCACGCTCGACATCGCCCGCGTCAAGGAGATCATAGCCCTCAACCGCGCCGGCCGCAAGGCCGAGACGATCGAGGGCGACATGCCCTCGAACCAGGTCGAGGAGCCGACATACCGCCATGCCGAGGACAGCATAACGCGCTTCGACCAGAAGAAGGGGCGCAGCAAGCGCAGCCGCCGAGGCAAGGATAGCGACCGTCCGGAGCGTCGCGACAACGCCTCGGAGCAGCCCAGACGGCAGCGCAACGGCCAGAGCGACACAACCGACAAGGGCGGCGGCCGCAACGACCGTCGCAGACAGAACGCCGCGGAGGCCAAGCCGTCGACCGAGGGTGCGGAAAGCCGTTCGGGAGCACGTCAGGAGCAGCCGCAGCAGACGGCGGAGAACCGCTCCCGCGAGCGCAGCAGGCGCAACAACCGCGATAATGCCGCCGGCCGCCAGAACCGTCAACCGCAGAACGGAGCGGAGAACACAGCCCAGCCCAAGCCCGCACCGGCCGATAGCGAGCGCCGCGCACAAGGACGCGATAACGGACGCAACACGGCAAACGAGGGCAATCGCGAGGGTGCGAGGGAGAACGGAGGCGAGGCCGGACGCGACGGCATTCGCAGCCGACGACCGCAGCGTCGCCGCCCCCAGCGCAGCGCCGCCGAGGCACAGAACGCCGGACAGGCCGAGGGGCGTGCGCCGCATAACGGCGACAAACCGAATAACAAAGACTGACAGCGATGATGCGACCGATGACATACGCGGCCGCTGCGGCATGCCTCTGCCTCGCGGCGGCATGCTCGTCGCCCAAGGGCGGAAAGGTCGAGATGACCGATCTCGACGGCTATCGCTGGGAGGAGCCGATCGAGATCGCCGTCGACAACGACGATACGCTTACCCGCCGCGATCTGTCGCTGGTGGTGCGATACGACCGTCGTCTGGCCGTCGACACGCTCGTGGTGCACATAGCCACCCATACGCCCGACTCGCTCTCGCTCGTCGAGCGTCTCACGCTGCACATACCCCCCACCGAGGCCGTACACCCCGTCGAGCGCATATTCCCCTACCGCAGCCGCGCCGTGCTGCTGCATCGGGGCATCTATAATTTTACCGTAACGCCGCAGACCGATGCCGCAGGCATCGAGTCGGTCGGTCTGATAATAGAGGAGTCCGCAACCGACTCCGACAGATAAGCATGGGAAAGGATAAACTGCGCAGATTTGCCGAAAACCGCACCTTCGAGTGCCTCGTACAACCCGAATTCGAAGAGATCTTCGACCGCGACCACGCCCTGAAAGGGCGCTGGCATACCGATTTTTTCCATAACGACCGCCCCATAACCCTCGAACTGGGCTGCGGCAAGGGCGAATACACCGTGGCTCTGGCCCAGCGCAACCCCGACCGCAACTACATCGGAGTCGACATCAAGGGCGCACGCATGTGGCGCGGCGCGAAGACCGCCACCGAGTGCGGCATGACGAACGTCGGTTTCATCCGCACGCGCATAGAGTTCATAGAGTCGTTCTTCGCCGAGGGCGAAGTCTCGGAGATATGGATCACATTCCCCGACCCGCAGCTCAAAAGCCGCCGCGCGAAGAAGCGTCTTACCTCGCCGCTGTTTCTGGCGCGTTATGCCCGCATGCTTACTCCCGACGGTGCCATAAATCTAAAAACGGACTCTCAACACCTATATAAATATACGTCGGCCGTCATCGACCGCTTCGGCCTGCCGTGCGAAACGTCCAACGACGACATCTACGGCTCGGGCTTCGCAGACGAAACGCTGTCGGTCAAGACGGCATACGAACAGATGTTCCTCTCGCGCAAGCTGCCCATTACCTACACTCGGTTCCGGCTCGACGGCCGCCGCGACTTCGAACCCTTCGACTGGGAGGGCGACGAGATTCTCTTAAAGGACGCCGAACCCGAACGCGCAGGATTGTAAAACCCCTTGACCGGCCATCAAACGCAAAGTCCCTATCCTCACGGATAGGGACTTTCAGCGATATCGGCTCCCGCCGCATCCGCGGCTGACCGGCTGACCGGTGTCGCAGTCTATGCCGGCCGCGACGGGCGACGGACAACGCACGCCCGCGGACGACCGTAAGGCCGGACGTTCTACAAGATCGGACGTTCTATTCGAACTCCGATTTCAGATCGCCGGTAAACTCCATAGACAGCGGCGTGCCGTCGTTGAGTCTTACATCGAGGTTGACCGTATAGTTGTTCTCGCTGTTCTTGGCGATATACATCGTGCCGCTCTGCAAACTGCGAAAGCGCGAGTAGTAGCGCACCGGATCTTCGTATACGAGCGAGTAATCGTCGTTATGGTATATCTTCTTCACATCCAACGTCTGCCCCATAAAGTACTCGACAAGCGATACGGCAAGATAGGTCGAGCGGCCGCCGTCGGGCAGTGGCGAGAAGACGAACGCATAGCTCGTGCCGTCGAAGAATACGGTAGCATGGCGTATGTCGTACACCTTGCCGTCGAAGGTATACTGTCCGATGACAGGCTCGACGGGAGGCAGAGGCTGCGGCCCGACCGTCGAGTTATCGTCGCCGCACGCCGCAAAGGCCGCCGCCGCAAGGGCGGCGACCGCTACGACTGCTAATTTTCGGAATATCTTCATAGCTGCGTTATTTTATCACGACGGCTTCGCCCTTATAATAAATGTCGGCAGAGTCGCCGTAAGACATAAATTCGATATACAACTGCGTGCCCTCGACCGTGCCCGAGAAGGTGCCGGTATTGCCGTTGGCATAGTTATATACGTTGTCGGCTATGGTCAGCGACAACTCCTTGCCGTCCAGTGCGGCACCCGAGAATCCCGAAGGCTCGCCCGTCCACAGCGATGCGTCGGCCTTGACGGTCAGCACATCGGCCGCAGCCTTGATCTTATCTACCGTATCCAGTCCTTCCTGCTTCGATATATATGCCTCCCAGACCGTATTGCGGGCATCGACCACGACCGAGCCTATGGCGAATGTCTCGCCGCCGATCTTATACTCGTTGGCCTTGGCCGGTTCGGCGAGGAAATCCTTGAATATGCCCGAGTATGCGCACTGCAATTTATTGCCGTCATTGAAAGCTATGTCGAGCACGACCTCGTAGCTGTTCTCGCCGGTGCTTCTGACCGTATAGCTGCCCGTGGCGGCACGCTCCTCGATGGAGGTCACGATCTGCTTCTCGCCGTACTCGTACGAGAATATTACCATGAACTCCTCGCCCGACGAGGCCACGTCGACGGGCGCACCCGAGCTCAGGTCGGCAGGCAGCGTGACTACCAGATACTGCGAGCAGAGCGAGATATCCTGGCCGTATTCGATCTCACCCGGCGTGAGATATAGATAGTTGGCGTAATAGAATGCCGCACGCACCGGCTTCGACGCACCGTTGAAGTCAATATAGTTTTGCGGTTTGGGCGTATGTATCCCGACCGAGCCGTGGAAACGTATCTCGTCGCGGCCGGTAACGTCGAATCTCACGTCGGTGTATTCGCCCTCGCGCGATACGGTCATCTCGCCGGCGAGGATCGTGGCCAGCGTCTCGGGATCGTCCGAAGTGACGGTTTCGATAGCAGGCGCCATACCCGAGGCGTTGACGAAGCTGAAATCGTCGCATGTCTTCATGTCGATCGTCTTCCCTATATACTTGGGATTGACGGCCAGCATGACGTAGTTGCCGCCGTCGAGGCACTGCTCCCAAGTCTCGTAGCCGCCCTGGGTCGACATTACGACGAAAGTGTAGCCGCCCGAGTCGAATGCGAATGCGCTGCGTATCTCGGCATAGTTGTCGAAATCCTCTGCGATATAGTCGTAATCGGGCTCCGGCACTATTATCCCGGACTCCGACATCGAGAAGTTGGCGCGCAGACAGTCGTCGCTGCCGGCATAGTCGAGCAGCAGGTCGACAACGGCCATATCGCCGGCCGAAGCGGGATCCTCCTTCAAGCTGAGGATACCCCTCGTCAACTCGGTATCGTCGGCATATTCGGCTACCGCCTTGCCGTCGCGCATATACCATACATATATCTGGCTGCGCATGCTCTCGGCGGCAAGATCGATCGTCATGCCGTTATCTGTCTCGACGATCGCCGGATCGTCCATGTCAATTTCGGTGTCGATCATTATCATGACGTACTCCCGGTCGCTGCCCATGAGCTCGGTGTAGGAGCCGATACCCTCTTCGGGCGAGAGGAATATGTAGAGCGGCAAGACGATCTCGTTGGGGATGATCGCCGACACGACCGACTTTATGTCGGTTGCTTTGCCGTTCCACTCGTATTGTTGTTTCAACCCGGTCGGAGGCGTGGGCGGCACGGGATCCGGTCCGGGTTTGTCGTCCTTGCAACCTACGGCTGCGAGCGTTGCGAAGATTGTCGCAAGCGTCAGAAGTCTGAATTTTTTCATGGTGGCTTATTTTTAGTTGAAGTTTTCGTTAATACGAGAGCAGTGCCGAACTCGTTCGGGCTATGCCGAGACGGATAAGAGGCCGGAACAGTTTCAGCGTTTTACGATCTCTTTGCCGATCATATCGACTGTGCACTCCACACGGTGCGGCGCCGCAGCATCGCAGTCGGTCAGCTCGACCCGGATGCGGCGTCCGCCCTCGACGCCCTCGATCGCCTCGACGACGATCCGGCCTCCCGCCAGACGCGCATACTGCGGCATAGTCCCCGCGGATGTTATATGCTGATACCACGAGCCGTCGGGGTTGTTGAACTTGTCGGGCAGCCCAGGCAGCACATGCCACGGCCTGATCTGATCGCGGTCGATGCCGCCGTTCTCCTCACGCACGCACATGGCATACTCGCCCGCAGGCAGTCCCTGCTCGACATCGGCATCATGCTCGACCAATATTTCGAGTTTGAGGTAGCGTCCGTCGCCCGAGGCCTGCGATGTCGATATGTCGACTCCCGGCTCGGCCAGCATCAGGCGGAACATCCGGTAAGAGCCGTCTTGCAGGAAGAAGTAGTCGCCCAAGTCTTGCAGCCTCGCCTGCGTCATGCCTTCGAGGCGGATATCTTCGGTAAGGTTGCTGTTGGGTATCGATTCGGCCGGCGTCTCGCTGCGGTCGACAGGCTCGATGATACCGGTATAGGAGAAGTAGCGTTTCAGGAACTTGGTACCTGTCATGATGCCCTCGACGGTATGGGTGCCGTCGTCGTTGCGCACCACGGAGCAGTAGCCCTCGCGAAGCAGGTCGGGATCGAAGTCGGTCGCGCCATCGGCAGGTTCGCCGTAGAACGAGAAGTCGGGCATCGATATCGAGCCGTCGGGCAGATCGATCGTCATCAGGCGGCCGTCGTTGAAGGTGCCTGCCGAGAAGTCGTTCGACGACTGCGACATGGTATAGGTGCCTGCCAGCGCGTCGAGGTCCATGCCCTCCGACAGAGGTGCATTGCAGCTGATGCAGATCAGCTTGCCGGGACCGACCAGATTGCCCGCAGGATCTATCTCCATATCGGTATAGAGCATCACTTTCCACAGATCGGAGATCCCCGTATAACCCTCGTCGCCGTAGTAGACGACGTTGGCCTGAGTGTACACGACCCTCTCGGGCGTAGGCTCGACGAACGGAGGCTCGGGCTGAGGCTGCGGCGTCGGACTGTCATTGCTGCAAGCCGCGAGCATGGCGGCAGTCAGCATAAATGTAGATAATTCGATTCGCATGATGAATTTATTTTATTATGGTCAGAATCTGTTTATAACAAATATAACTTATTTTTTCCGATCGGACAAATTTTCCGACCTTTCGAATACAATAAACGGTTTTACCCCCCCCCTCACGGTTTTATTCCGGTTTAAGATAGAGGGTTAGACGCACGCGGGCATAAGCCCGGCAGACTATGCTGCGGCGAGGATGCCCGCACGGCAGGAAAAATAGGCTTCCGGGCATTGATTATTCGCGATTGTTGACTATTTTTGTCTCGGATTAAATATCGACTCTCAGATGAAACATAAACTGTCGGCCGTATTGCTCTCGGCGGCGCTGCTCTCGGCGGGGTGGCTCGGCATCACGGGATTTACCCTGTTCTTCGCGCTTGTACCGCTGCTGGCCGTCAGCGAGAGCTACGACTCCTCGCGCCGCTCGTGGTGGAGGATGTGCCTGTGGGGCGCACTCGCCTTCGTGATGTGGAACGCCGCGACGATATGGTGGGTGTGGATAGCCTCGCCGCTTGGGCCCGTGGTGGCGACCGTTGTGGCGACATTCTGGAATCTGGTAGCCCTGATGAGCTATCATTACATCTCCAAGCGCGCTCCGCGCACGCTGGCCTATACGGTTCTGATAACGTTGTGGATCGCGACCGAATACCTCTTCTACTCGGCCGAGGTCATGACATTCCCGTGGCTGATGCTCGGACACGGCTTCTCGGGCGACGTATGGGCCGTGCAGTGGTACAGCTGTACTGGCGTCTTCGGAGGCTCGCTCTGGGTGCTGCTGTCGAACGTATTCATATTCGAAGCACTGCGCACGCGCTCGCGCCGTCGTGCTGCGGCGGCCGCCGCGGTGGTCGTCCTGCCTGCGATCCTCTCAGCCGTACTATACTTTACATATAAGCCCTCCGACGAGCGGGTAACGGTTACCGTGATACAGCCCGACGTACCCTGCTACGAAAAGTTCGACCGCGACCACACCGAGCATCTCATCTCGCTGGCCGCACGCACCCCGTCGGCATCGGCATTCGCGCTGCTGCCCGAGACGGCCATAACATATCTTATCGAGGAGGGCAAGAGTTCGCCGGTCATAGATTACATGTCGATGCGCATATTCGACCGCGAGCGCTCGGCGACCAAGCTGGTAAGCGGCGCGACGACCATGCGCCGTTACGACGAAGCGGACAAGAGCCGCACGGCGCGCTTCGATCCCGCCGCGGGGTGGTACGACCACTTCAACTCGGCGCTGTTGATCGATCCCCGCGGCGCGGTCGACATATACCACAAGGGGCGCCTGGTAATAGGCGTCGAGGCTCTGCCGATGAAGGGTCTTTGGGACCTTATGGGCGTCGATCTGGGCGGCGTGGCCGGTCAGTTGGGCTGGGGCGAGGGACAGAAGGTCTTCGAGAGCCGCGGCGTGAAGTTAGGGCCCGCGATCTGCTACGAGGGACTATATGCCGACTACTTCGCAGGCTTCGTGCGCGAGGGGGCGCAGGTCATGGGCGTAATATCCAACGACGGCTGGTGGGGCGATACGCCGGGACACCGGCGGCTGTTCGACTTCTGCCGCCTGCGTGCCGTCGAGACACGCCGCGCGATAGCCCGCAGCGCCAATACCGGCATATCGGGATTCATCACTCCGCGCGGCGATGTAGTCGAGACGCTCGGCTGGGACGAGCAGGGGCTGCTGACGCAGAGCATCGAGGTGCGCGACGACATAACGCCCTATGTGCAATACGGCGACTGGGTGGCGCGCGTGAGCATGCTGGCCGCCGTGCTGTCGCTTCTGTATTACGTCGCCTACCGCGTGCGGCGACGCAATCATCTGGTACAGTGAAAACGCTTTAATACGACTATATGAACTACACTCAGACTCTCGAATTTCTGTTCACGTCGATGCCCTCGTTCCAACAGGTGGGCAGCGATGCCTATAAGCCGGGGCTCGAACGCATAACCGAGTTCTGCCGTCATCTGGGCAATCCGCAGCGCAACTACTTCACGATCCACGTGGCCGGCACCAACGGCAAGGGGTCGGTGGCGCACATGCTCGCATCGATACTCTCGCAGGCGGGCTACCGCACGGGACTCTACACCTCGCCGCATCTGGTGGACTTCCGCGAGCGCATCAGCGTCGACAACGAGTTCATCCCCAAGCAGAAGGTGGTCAACTTCGTCGACAAGCATCAGGCGAAGATGCAGGAGCTCGATCTGTCGTTCTTCGAGATGACGACGGCGCTGGCATTCGACTACTTCGCCCAGAGCGACGTCGAAGTTGCGGTCATCGAGACAGGTCTGGGCGGCCGCCTCGACGCCACCAACGTCATAATGCCCATACTGAGCATCGTGACCAACGTCGGCATGGAGCACACGGCGCTCTTGGGCGATACGATCGAGAAGATCGCCTCGGAGAAGGCCGGCATAGCCAAGAAGAGCATTCCGCTGCTGCTGGGCGAGAGCGACGAGCGCTACAACGAGGTATTCAGGCAGGCCGCCGCCGAGGCGCGCTCGCCTTTGGTATATGCCGAGGAGCTGTTCCGATGCAACGACGTCGAGTGCTTCGACGAGGACAGCCGCCATTTCAGCATGGAGCGTCTGCGCGACGGGCATCTCTACGAGCTCGACCTCGACCTTATGGGCGACTACCAGCGCCGCAACATAGTCACGGTATGCGCAGCGGCCGACATGCTCCACGAGGAGACGCCGCTTACGATATCGCGCCGCGCGTTCCGCGAGGGACTGGCCACCGCCGCAGCCAACACGCAGTTCTACGGCCGCTGGCAGATCACTTCGCGCGAGCCTATGACCATATGCGATACGGGACACAACGCCCACGGACTTAGATACGTAGCCGAACAGTTGGAGAGCCTGCCCTGCCGCGAGCTGTATTGCGTTGTGGGCTTCGCCAAGGACAAGGACCTTGCGGCGGTCATGCCTATATTGCCGCGCCGCGCACACTATATCTTCACGCAGGCATCGGTCGACCGTGCCCGCAAGGTCGAAGATGTCGTCGCCGAGGCACGACGCGCCGGTCTCGACTGCACGGCCGTCGCGACCGTAGCCGAGGCCGTAGCCGCAGCCCGCGAACGCATGGGAGCCGAAGATGCCCTGTTCGTCGGCGGCAGCACGTTCATAGTTGCCGACTTCCTCGTAGCGGAGAAGATATTGTAAGAGCCTTTCGGTGCTTCGGAGCGCGGATAGGCAACCCGAATGTTTTGCAAACCCGACAGCCGTAGTTACGGCTTACGCCGTTATACAGATTATACCCTCCCCTCAATCCCCTCCTCGGAGGGGACTTTTTGTCGCACGCCATGCGTGCTCCGGGTAAAGCCCGCAGGCAAGTGGGGGTTAAGCGGCTTCGGAGCGCGGATAGGCAACCCGAATGTTTTGCAAACCCGACGGCCGTAGTTACGGCTTACGCCGTCAAACAGATTTTACCCACCCCCTAATCCCACGCCTTGCGGGGGACTTTTTGTCGCACGCAGATGCGTGCTCCGGGTGGAGTCCGCAGGCAAGTGGGGGTTAAGCGGCTTCGGAGCGCGGATAGGCAACCCGAATGTTTTGCAAACCCGACGGCCGTAGTTACGGCTTACGCCGTTATACAGATTATATCCACCCCTCAATCCCCTCCTCGGAGGGGACTTTTTGTCGCACGCCATGCGTGCTCCGGGTGAAGCCCGTGGGCGGTCTGCAAATAATCCGATTGCATCACGCATGCAATTTACGTTTTACCCGGGTGGGCTCGGATGCGTGTACATGCAACCCGAACGCTCTGCCAATAGCCCGCTGCGGCGACTGCGCGCAAGGTATTTCCGGCAATCAGGACGGATAGACAGGTGGAGGGCAACCGCAGACGGCGACAACGCCGGCGTCGAAAAACGGCATCGGCATTGTCGTTGCGGCACAAAAAACGCTATCTTTGTACTATGATAAGATACGAAACAGCCACTCTCGACAACGGCCTTACGGTTGCGGTCAACCGCGACAGATCGTCGAAGCTCGCGGCCGTCAACATTTTGTACAAGGTCGGAGCACGCAACGAGGATGCCGAACATACGGGGTTCGCCCACCTGTTCGAGCATCTGATGTTCCGCGGCACGAGCAACGTGCCCGACTTCGACGTACCGGTACAAATGGCTTGCGGAGAGAACAACGCCTTTACCAACAACGACTACACCGATTTCTACATAACGCTGCCGCGAGAGAATATCGAGACGGCGCTATGGTTGGAGAGCGACCGCATGCGCAACCTCGACCTCTCGCCCGAGGCGTGCGCCACCGAGAAGTCGGTGGTCATCGAGGAGTACAAGCAGCGTTACCTCAACCAGCCATACGGCGACGAGACGATGCTGCTGCGCTCGCTGGCATATAAGGTGCACCCCTACCGTTGGTCGACGATCGGCATGTCGCCCGACCATATATCCCGGGCGACGATAGAGGATGTAAGGCGCTTCTACGACCGCTACTACCAACCCTCGCAGGCTATCCTCTCCATATCGGCCGATATGGAGGAGGGGCGCATGATCGACCTTGCCAGGCGGTGGTTCGGCTCGATACCCGACCGGCCGCAGCCGCCCCGGAGCATACCGGCCGAGCCGCAGCAGACGGCGGAGCGGCGTCTTATCGTCGAGCGCGACGTGCCTGCGACCAATATCTCGATAGCGTTCCACATGGGCGACCGCCTCTCGCGCGACTTCTATCTGGGCGACCTGTCGTCCGATCTGCTCTCGGGCGGCGACTCGTCGCGTCTGGTGGTGCGGCTTGTCAAGGAGCGGAGACTCTTTTCGAGCGTCAACGCCTATATTCTCGGCAGTCTCGACGCCGGACTGTTCATCGTCAAGGGGCAGCTTATGCCCTCGACGACCGAGGAGCAGGCCGAGGAGGCGCTGCGCGGCGAGATCGGCGAGCTGATGCAGGGCACGCTATCCGACTACGAAATGGACAAGGTAAAGAACAAGTTCGAAGCCAACGCTCTTATGGGGGAGATCAACGTCATGAACAAGGCCATGAATCTCGGCTATTATGCCATGACGGGCGATATCGATCTGGTCAATCGCGAGATAGAGCTATACCGCTCGGTCACGCGCGACGAGGCGGCCGAGTTCGCGCGCCGCACCTTCACGCGCGACAACTCCTCGACGCTTATATACAGAGCCCGCAATTAAGCCGCGGCACGAAGAGTTGTTATGATGCCACGGGCTTGAATCCGGCATCCGCCTCCTACAAAAGCGGAACGGCCGCCGGACATGCCGAACACTCGGGCAGCGCACATACGCACCCAAGACCGACCGAGTAAACGCCGCCTGCCCGCAGGCTCGACACGGGACGCGCACGGCACGCGACAGCAAGTCTCCCTCCTCGGAGGGAGATTTAGAGGGAGGGTAAAAAATGTAAAACGGCGCAAGCCGTAGCTGCGGCCGTTAGGGATGCAAGCCAAGAGCGTAACATATACACAGACCTAAGCACAAAAAACGATACAACCTATGAAACAACCTCCGTTGATAATCCCCGACAGGGTCGACGTACCTGCCGCCGTCGAGCAGACGCTGGCCAACGGCGTCAAGCTATATATGCTCGCCTGCGACGAGTTCGAGGTGGTGAGGATGACATTCGTCTTTCATGCCGGAGTCTCGATGCAGAAAAAACCCTTTACGGCATCGGCCACGGCCAATCTTTTGGGCGAGGGCACGGTCGCGTTCGACTCGGTCGAGATAGCCGAGCGGCTCGACTATTACGGCTCGTGGTTCGACGTGAACATCGACCGCGACTATGTATACGTAACGTTCTGCTCGCTGCGCAAGTTCTTTGCGCAGACGGCCGAAGTGGCCGAGCAGATCATCCTGCACCCCGTATTTCCCGAAAAGGAGGTCGCGACATACTGCGCCAAGCGCCGCCAGCAGCTCGCCGTCGAACGCCGCAAGATCGACACCGTCGTGCGCGAGGCCTTCGCGCGGGCGCTCTTCGGCGCAGAGCACCCTTACGGCATGAGCTCCGAGGAGAGGTGCTACGACGATGTTCGCCGCGACGACCTCGCGGAGCTGTACGCACGGCTCTACACGGCCGACAACTGCTTCGTCGTATGCAGCGGCCGGCTCGACGAGAGTGTCGTCGAACGCGTCAGGAGCATGGCGCAGGCGCTCCCGGCAATGGGCATGCGCGACGAGGCGGCCTTTCCGTCTCCGTCCACACGTCATCGGGTGCATGTCGGGTTCCCGTCGGCCGTACAGTCGGCCATACGCATAGGCCGCATGCTGTTCGACCGCCGGCACCCCGACTTCGTGGGCATGCAGGTCGTAGCCACGGTGCTGGGCGGATACTTCGGCTCGCGCCTGATGCAGAACCTGCGCGGACGCCACGGCTACACCTACGGCGTCATGGCCGCCATGGTCAACTTCGACCGTGCGGGTTATCTGGCCATAGCTACGCAGGTGGCCTCGGAGCACACGGCCGATGCTCTGCGCGAGATATATGCGGAGATAGAGCGGCTGCGCGAGGAGCTCGTTCCGCAGGAGGAGCTGTCGATCGTCAAGAGGATGATGATCGGCGAGATGATGCGCATCCTCGACGGTCCGTTCGGCGTCGCCGACGTGACGATCGAAAACATACTCTGCGGCATGGACAATTCGGCCACGGCCGAGGCCGTCGACACCATTCTGTCGACCACGCCCGAGGATATACGCCGTCTTGCAAGGCAGTATCTCGCACGCGAGGATCTCGTGGAGACTGTCGTAGGACGGCCCTTTGCAGAAGCCGAAGGATCGGCCGCAGAGCCCGCCGCACGATAGGCCGCAGCCCACGGCAGGCGTTGCCGGCAATGAAAAGTCCCGCTCCTGAGGAGCGGGACTTCGCGTCGATCTGCGGTAAAGACCGCACCCGTCAGTTCTCGTATCTGGCCTTGGCCTTCTCGATCTGTCGTTTTACGACATCCATGGCGTTGTCTACGGCCTCCTCGAAGCTGCGTGCACGCTCCTCGACACGTATGTCGTCGCCCGGCATGTGGATCATGACCACCACCACCTTGTTACCCTTCTCCTGGTCGTGGTCCAGACGGAGCACGACTTCCGCTCCGCTCGCGCGCTCGGCTACTCGATCCAACCGATCCATTTTCTTCTGAATAAACTCGATCAGACGCTTGTCGGCATCGAATTTCACTGACTGAATCTGTACGTTCATAGGCCTTGTGTTTTAGTTAATAAATGGTATCGATCATAACGATCGCAAATACCCTGATGTCTCAAATATCTCTGCGCGGCGAGCGCAGGCGTCGTGCCCTATTCGGGCATCGTCACTCCTTATCGCCTCGCGGGTGTGCTCTCGAATATACCTCCTGCAACTTGACGATGTTGTTGTGGGTATATATCTGCGTCGACTCCAACGAACTGTGCCCCATGAGCTCCTGTATCTCCCTCAGGTCGGCGCCTCTGTTCAGCAGATGCGTGGCAAAGGTATGGCGCAAAACGTGGGGGCTCTTCCTGCCCTGTATGCCGACGCGGTCGAGCATCCGTTTGACGATGCGTTGTACGGTACGCATCGACATGCGTTCTCCGCGCTTGGTTAAAATTAACGCTTTTTCGGAAGATATGCAAATATTTTGCAATAAAATCAACTCGTCGTAGCGTTTGAGCAGCGGCACGACGAGATGATGTATCGGCACTATGCGCTCCTTGGAGCCCTTGCCGCGGACTTTCAAGGCCGAGAAATCGGCCGACAGATTGCTGCGGTCGGCACCAACAAGCTCGGCCAGACGTATGCCGCACGTGTAGAACAACACCACGATCAGCGCGTCGCGCACGCACTCGAAATCGCCCGATGCGATATCCTCCCGGAGCGCTTGCAGCAGATCCGTCATGCCGCCCTCGGCGACATACGACGGCAGTCGTTTGCCGCACTTCAAGGTATTGATATCGGCCGTGATGTCGCGCCCGACGCGCGATGTGCGCAGCAGCCAGCGCCACAGAGCCTTTATCGACGACAGCTCGCGGTTGATCGAGGCGGCGCCGAGGCCTCCGTGCTCGGAGCGCATCTCGATCCACTCCTGTATATCTTCGCGCCGCACCTTATCGGGGTCGAACCCCTCCTCGCTCATGCCGAGCCACGACACGAAACCCTTTATGTCGCGCCGATAGTTGCGCACCGTCAGCGGCGACAGACGGCGTTCGGTAAGCATATAATCGTAAAATTCGTTCAGCATAACGTCAGTATTGCAATGCGCCTGCCGATCAGAGCTCGATGCAGAGCCGGTAGCAGCGCACAACGCCGTCCGGAGAGCATATCCCGACGGCTATCGTCCCCTCGTCGTATCTTACCGATTCGACCGTACCCTGCGGCAGCGGCACCGAGCATCGGCTGTCTATGCGGCCGTCGCCGGTGATGCGGGCAAGCAGCAAAGCGCCCCGGGCGGCGGCGCATACGCGACCGTCGTCCGAGACATAGACGGGCGCCGGCAGCGTGAGCGAGTCGCCGTCGCTGTCGGCGATGACGATCCACCGCGCGAGCTCGTCCGTGCAGTCCATGCAGCGCACCCCCTCGCCGAGGCGGGCATCCAGCTGCCGGTATACACGGCCGTTGCGGCGCAGCAGATAGCTCAACACCATGCCCGCTGGTTCGACATCGCCGATATCCGAGCAGCACAGCACCGCGGCTGGCATGCCCGTAAGCTCGAATGCCGTGCGGTCGATGCCGACGAATCTGCGCTCTATCGTCGGCGGTTCGGTCATGTCGGTAACGACGCTGCGTTCTGCCGCGAGCGATGCCGCCGTAAGCTCTACGCACCGGCCGAAGCGCTCCGCCGCACCGGCGTGGCGGCCGGCATATTTGCCCAGCGCTCGGTTCATGCGCCCGATGCTCTCGTCGCACAAGCCCGAAGCGCAGACGGCGCCGATGCCTGCGGCGCGGTCGATCATATCGAGCATCGTCGTGTCGCGCTCGAACAGTGAGAGGTAGTAGCCGGGATACGACGTTATCATCGCAATGTCGTGCTCGGCACCGGCCATGCCCATGCGGCGCAGCTTTTCGTATACGTGTATGTAGAGCGAGGCCCGGTTGCGGTCGCGGCAGGGCGAAGAGACTATATCGAGCGCCTCGGCCGCCCGGCTGTCCCCCACCGCCGCTTCGTCGACGGCCAGAGTGCGCACGACGGCCGGCAGCGACCGTTTCGCGAGCGTGCGCCGCTGCTTCGACTGCCCGATCTGCGACCACGGGCGCTGCGCCGCAGCCGGCAGCGACAGCGATACGAGGCAGCAGAGGAGCGATATCGTTTTGAGAATATGTTTCATTTGCCGATTTTTATCCCCGGCCGCCGGCGTTCAGGCAGGCGGCCGCCGCTACGAAGATACGTATAAATATGCTAATAATACGGGACGGAAACGATTTATCGCGATTTTGTCGGTCCGCGGCGGCGAAAAGTTTCCGAGGGGAGCGGAGATTCTCGAAAATTTTATATCTTTGTGTTGATATATTCGCCGGTCGCTGCGTGCGACGTCTCGCCGGATTACCGACTGTGAAAAAATAAACGGAATAAAATGAACAAACCCAAATACTCTTTGCGCGAGGTTGTACGCGAGGACAAGCGACTTGTCAGAGAGTTTCTCGATCTTCCCAAAAGCATATACAAGGGCAACCCCAGCTGGGTATGTCCGTTCGACGATTCGATAGAGTCGGTCTTCGACCCCTCGCGTAACAAGCTCTTCGCCGACGGCGAGGCTATCCGCTGGGTGGCATACGACGACAGCGGCCGCGCCGTGGGACGCATCGCGGCTTTCTACGACCGCGAGCATGCTTACAGCTACGAGCAGCCCACGGGCGGATGCGGATTCTTCGAGGCTATCGACGACCAGCAGCTGGCCGACATGATGTTCGACGCGGCGCGCGACTGGCTTGCGCAGCGCGGCATGGAGGCTATGGACGGCCCCGTGAATTTCGGTTCGCGCGATGCGTGGTGGGGTCTTCTGGTCGAGGGATACGAGTTCCAGCCGCTGTACGAGAATCCCTACAACCCGCCCTACTACAAGGCGCTGTTCGAGAATTACGGTTTCCAGAACTACTTCAACCAGAATACATATATCTGGAAATGTTACGACGACTCGATCAACGACGTGGTATACGACCGTGTCAAACGACTGATGTCGACGCCTGGCTATCGCTTCGAGCCACTGGGCAAGGGCGATCTGAAAACGGCGGCCGAAAACATACGCCTCATATATAACAAGGCTTGGGCGCTGTTCACGGGCGTGAAGCCCATGTCGGAGCAGCAGGCGCAGGACATGATGAAGATGCTGCGCCCGATAGTCGACCGCGACCTAATATATTTCGCATATTTCAACGACGAGCCGATCGCATTCTTCGTCATGGTGCCCGACCTGAACCGCATCATAGGCAAGTTCCGCGGCAAGCTCAACCTCATCAACAAGCTGCGTCTGATGTGGGATTTGAAGGTGCGCCGCCGCAGCGACCGCATCTTCGCTATCATCTTCGGCGTCACGCCCGAATTTCAGGGCAAGGGCGTCGAGTCGGGCATGATGAAGTACATGCTCGAAAACTACGTGCGCACCGACCGCAACCACTACCGGACCATAGAGTTCGCATGGATCGGCGACTTCAACCCCGTCATGAACCGCATGGTCGAGCGTTATATCTGTGCCCGCCGCCACAAGGTGCACACGACATACCGCTACCTGTTCGACCGCACCAAGGAGTTCAAGCGCTGCCCGTCGCTGGCGCTCAAACGCAACCGCTAAACCGCAAAACCTTAAAACCGATCACTATATGAAAACAACAGCATTTACCAAGTACCATATCGCCAACGGCGCGAAGATGGCCGAGTTCGCAGGCTACAACATGCCTATCGAATTTTCGGGCATCAACGACGAGCACATGACCGTGCGCGAGAAAGCCGGCGTGTTCGACGTCAGCCACATGGGCGAAATCTGGGTCAAGGGCCCGCGTGCCTGCGAATTTTTGCAGCGCATAACCACCAACAACGTCGCCAAGCTCGTCGACGGCAAGGTGCAGTACTCGTGCATGCCCAACGGCAAGGGCGGCATCGTCGACGACGTGCTCGTATACCGCTTCACGGAGGAGAAGTACATGCTGTGCGTCAACGCTGCCAACGAGGCCAAAGACTGGGAGCATATATGCCGCCAGGGCGAGGCGTTCGGCCTGCGCGCGGGCGAGGAGTTGGAGAACGGCTCTTCGAAGACCGCCCAGCTGGCCGTGCAGGGACCTCTTGCCATGAAGATCGTACAGCAGATGTGCCCCGAACCGATCGAGGACATGGAGTACTACACTTTCAAACTTACCAAGGTGGCAGGCTGCGACGTGATACTCTCGACCACGGGCTATACCGGCTCGGGCGGCTGCGAGATATATATGTATAACGAGGATGCCGACCGCATCTGGGAGGCGCTGTGGAAGGCCGGCGAGCCCTACGGCTTGAAGAACATCGGTCTGGGCGCACGCGACACGCTGCGTCTGGAAAAGGGCTTCTGCCTCTACGGCAACGACATAGACGACACGACATCGCCTATCGAGGCCGGACTGGGCTGGATCACGAAGTTCGCCGCAGACAAGCCTTTCATCGACCGCGAGCTTATGGAGCGCCAGAAGAAGGAGGGTGTCGAGCGCAAGCTCGTCGGCTTCAAGCTGCTCGACCGCGGCGTGCCCCGCCACGAGTACGAGCTGACCGACGGCAAGGGACGCAAGATCGGACACGTTACCTCGGGCACCATGTCGCCGATGTTGAAGGTCGGCATCGGTATGGGCTACGTCGAGAGCGCATACGCCGCCGCAGGCACGCCGATAGGAGTTTCGGTACGCGGCCGCGAGCTTCGCGCCGAGGTCGTACCCATCCCGTTCGTATAACGATCGCAGGTGCGACAGAGAATAAATATGTGAATCCGTAAGAAAATTTTCGGATTTCCGTTACGATTTATAATCTTTATTGCTATATTTGTGTAGGCAAACGAAAACCTTAAAACTAAAATTTTATAAACTATGAACGTTAAAAACTTAATGGCTGAGCTCGAACGTAAGCATCCGGGCGAAAGCGAGTACTTGCAGGCAGTGCAGGAGGTATTGGAGTCGATCGAGGAGGTCTACAACCAGCACCCCGAATTCGAGAAGGCCAAGATCGTCGAGCGTATCGTCGAGCCCGATCGTATCTTCACGTTCCGTGTGACGTGGGTAGACGACAAGGGCGAGGTACAGACCAACCTCGGCTACCGCGTACAGTTCAACAGCGCTATCGGTCCCTACAAGGGCGGTTTGCGTTTCCATAAGGCCGTCAACCCCTCGATGTTGAAGTTCCTCGGTTTCGAGCAGACCTTCAAGAACGCGCTGACGACGCTGCCCATGGGCGGTGCCAAGGGCGGTTCGGACTTCGATCCGGTAGGCAAGTCAGACGCTGAGATCATGCGTTTCTGCCAGGCTTTCATGACCGAGCTGTGGAATAACATCGGTGTCGACACCGACGTTCCGGCAGGCGACGTAGGCGTGGGCGGTCGCGAGATCGGCTTCCTCAACGGTATGTACCAGAAACTCGCACGCAAGTACCACACCGGCGTTCTTACCGGTAAGGGCATGACGTGGGGCGGTTCTGTCCTGCGTCCCGAGGCAACGGGCTTCGGTGCTCTCTACTTCGTAGAGCACATGCTCGCCAAGGCCGGCAAGAGCCTCAAAGGCGCCACTGTCGCCATTTCGGGCTTCGGCAACGTAGCATGGGGTGCCGCAACGAAGGCTACCGAGCTGGGTGCCAAGGTTATCGCGATCTCTGGTCCCGACGGTGTGATCTACAACCCCAACGGCATGACCCCCGAGAAGATCGATTATATGTTGGAGCTCCGCGCCTCTAACCGCAATATCGTCGCTCCTTTCGCAGAGCGCTTCGCCGACGCTACCTTTACCCCGGGCAAGAAGGCTTGGTCTGTAAAGTGCGACATCGCTCTGCCCTGCGCATTCCAGAACGAGCTCAACGGCGACGACGCCAAGGAGCTGCTGGCTAACGGCACGTGGTGCTGCGCCGAGGTTTCGAACATGGGCTGCACGCCCGAGGCTATCCACGCATTCCAGAGCGCAGGCGTCCTCTTCGCTCCGGGCAAGGCTGTCAACGCCGGCGGTGTAGCTACCTCAGGCTTGGAGATGACGCAGAACTGCATGCACCTTTCATGGTCGGGCAAAGAGGTCGACGAGAAGTTGCACTACATCATGCAGAGCATCCACGAGGCCTGCGTCAAGTACGGCGCACAGGCCGACGGCAGCATCAACTACGTGAAGGGCGCCAATATCGCCGGCTTCATGAAGGTTGCCACTGCCATGTTGGAGCAGGGTATCATCTAATTTTATGCTATAAGCGGCATTCTACTGCCGCGCACTCGATCTCCCGAACGGGACGTACTCAAAGTACTACCCGTCCGGGAGATTTTCGTTTGCGTGGTATAATACAACTTCTAACAAAAGATCAATTTTTCGTGAAAAGGCGCCATTTCCTGCGCCTCGCTCAAACCAGCCAATGGGACGTACGTCAGTACTACCCAGACGAAACAAAATGTGGGGGGGGGAACTGCGCTATTGACATTACTTCAATCATCGGGGCAAACGGGACGTACGCCAAATATTACTTGTCTGCCCCGGTTTCATATCGTGACTGCCGCTGTCTCAGTTTGCCGGACTATTCGGTGTTGCGGACGGTACCGCCCGACAGAACACCGGGCAGAAACATCTGAGCAATGTTTCCGACAAGAATCCCTAATCATAGGTCAGCAAACAGACATCTCCTGCACGGGAACACGAATCGACTACCGCCTGCACGGAGACGAGGCGCTATTACGAGTGGCAATTAACGGCCATTTACCACGACAATGATATCGCCCCCTTTCGACTTAGGGGAGAGAAGTGTAAACGCAGCCATAGGCTGCGCTTATACGACCGGCGGCAGCGGCACGGCAGACGTGGGTAAATTGTAGAAAATTATCTTACAATATAAGAAAAAACTATCCGATAGTGTGCATACGTATCGAAGCCTTTATAAGGGCTATGGCACGGATACGATCGATCTCGATCTCCTTGTCGGCATGATGCGGGTTCTGGCTTACCAGACGCACACGGTCTTCACGATCGGATTTCTGGATATACTTTACCGTAATATACTCCTCGCCGTCGATATCGATCGATAACAGATACATATCGCCCCAAAAGACGTCGCGCACGTCGCCTAACTGCTTGTAGAGAACTATATCGCCGCTTTTGAGCAGAGGGTACATCGAGTCGCCGACGACGTATATCGCACCGTCGCACTTGGGCAGATTGGGGATGTGAATGAAGTTGACCGGCTTGGCCGACGCCTGATCGGCGAACAGCGGCACGAGCCCGGCAGTACCCTCCACCGAGTAGAGAGGGACACTCTGCAAGGGCAGGGTGTTGTCGGTGCGGTGCATATAGGCAGTCAGGTCGGGCTCGGCGTTGAACATGCGGCCGCGACCGGTTTCGAGCCAGTCGGGGTTGACATTCAGATCATGGATCAGGATATTCTTGTTGCGCGTCGAAAGGCCGGTCTTGCCGGTCTCGATCATCGACAACGCCGCCTTGCCGATGCCAAGATACTGAGCGAGCTGCTCTTGCGTCATGTCGAGCTGCTTGCGTATAAGTTTTACACGACTCTCCATAATCGATTATCAAAAGTTTTTATATCAAATTTTTGTACTCCAATCTTGACAAATCAAGTTTTTGAACTTATATTTGCACTACAAAGTTAAAGTATTTATCTCTGACCGGCAAATTTTTTATACAATATTTATTCATATGTACAATGTTTCAACCGAAATCTACGAAGAGACGGCTTCGCGGCTGGTGCGGGCGGCAAGGGGCGAGGAGTTTTTCTCCGGCTCGATAGTCGCACGCGACGGCGAATACGACCTGCGCCTGACGGCGACGGTCATAGTCGCGTACGGCAAGCAGGCCGACCCGAATGGGCAGCGCATCGTCGAGGACATGATCCCCGTATGGTGGGAATTTCACACCTATCTGGGCGGCGAGGAGGTGCTCAACGACTTCTCGTTCGGCGACCTGCGCGTCTGCCTGCGATAAGTCCTCTCTTCGGACGGCGGCGCACCTCACACTACTCGGAGCGATGACTCCGCGCCGCCGCATGATCCGTCCCGCATGTCTCTTTCATCGAAGAAACGGGGCGGCAACATACTAATCCTATACATGAATCATGACAAAAAGGTCACAACGATCGGGCGTTCGCACAGCAGAGGCGACGCCCGAAGTCGATTTTAAGGCATTCTCCGAAAGGGTATACCCGTTTCTCGAATTCGACACATTCCACCGCAACTACTACTCGACGCTCGAACGCTTCGCCCGGGGCGACATACGACGGCTTATAGTCTCGATACCGCCCCAGCACGGCAAGAGCGTCGGCTCGACGACACTGCTGCCGGCATACATGCTCGGGCTCGACCCCGACATGCGGATCGCCATAGCCTCCTACTCGGGTTCGCTGGCGTCGAAATTCAACCGCCGCGTGCAGCGTATAATCGACTCGGCGGAGTATGCCGACATGTTTCCCGCAACCACGATCAAGCACGGCACCAAGCCGCCGGAGTATGTACGCACGTCGAGCGAGGTGGAGATCGTCGGACACCGCGGCGAGCTGCTGTCGGTAGGGCGCGAGGGTGCGCTGACTGGCAACCGCGTCGACTGCTTCATCCTCGACGACCTGTACAAGGATGCTATGGAGGCCTCGTCGCCCGTCATACGCGCGAACTGCTGGGAGTGGTACACGTCCGTAGTGCGCACACGCATGCACAACGCTTCGCGCGAGTTGATCGTATTCACGCGCTGGCACGAGGAGGATCTGATAGGCACGCTGCTCGGGCGCGAGCCCTACCGCGAGCTGCGCAGTTGGAGCGATATAGACCGGCTCGGCCGCGACGAATGGCTATACCTGAATCTCGAAGCGTTGAAGTCGTCGCCGCCGTCGGAGGTCGACCCGCGGGCAAAAGGCGAGGCTCTATGGCCGGCACAGCAGAGCGTCGAGCTGCTGCGCCAGAAACAGAGGCTCGACCCGATACGCTTCGAGTCGATGTATCAGGGACACCCGTCGTCGAAGCACGGACTGCTCTATGGCGACGCCTTCGCCGAGTACGACGCCCTGCCGCGCGACATAGTGCGGCGCGGCAACTACACCGATACGGCCGACACGGGCGACGACTATTTGTGTTCGATATGCTATGCGGTCGATGCCGACGGCATAATATATATTACCGACGCGGTATATTCGCGCGAGGGCATGGAGCTTACCGAAGGCATGGTAGCCGAGATGCTGCGGCGCAACGACACGCGCACGGCCGCCATAGAGAGCAACAACGGAGGCCGCGGCTTCGCACGCTCGGTGCAGCGTCTGGCACCCTTGACACGCGTCGAGTGGTTTCATCAGAGCGGCAACAAGGAGGCGCGCATACTATCCAACTCGGCCACGGCCGTGCATCTTCTGAGGTTTCCTCACGGGTGGCATCTGCGCTGGCCCGAGATGTACGCTCATCTGACGACCTACCGCCGTCTGTTCCGCTCCAACCGCCTGCACGATGCTGCCGACGCCATAACTGGTATCGTCGAACGCGAGGCGGGCGATATCGCCGGCGGCGAATGGCGGAGGTTGAGGTTTATATAGGGAGAATTTGTAATTCTCCGGCGCGTTTATACGCCACTTGCAGTTAATTGCACCACCGGCTGGTAGTTGCTACGGCTTGCGCCGTTTTACAAATTTTACCCTCCCCCTAATCCCCCTCCAAGGAGGGGGACTTTTGTCGCGCGCAATGCGCGCTCCGGGTAGAACCCGCAGGCAGGTAGAGTTTACTCGGGTAAAGGCTCGGAAACGAATATTCGTTACCCGTAGGTTTTACAAGTCCGACGGCCGTTACTACGGCTTGCGCCGTTATACAAGAGCACCTCGTAACACCTGGCACAGTGCATACGCTACTCGTAGGTTTTACAGCTCCGGCGGCTGTTGCTACGGCTTGCGCCGTTATACAAATTTTACCCTCCCCCTAATCCCCCTCCAAGGAGGGGGACTTTTGTCGCGCCAATGCGCGCTCCGGGTGGAACCCGCAGGCAAGTAGAGTTTACTCGGGTGAAGGCTCGGAAGCGAATATTCGTTACCCGTAGGTTTTACAAATCCGACGGCCGTTATAACGGCATAAGTAGCCGCTGTTGAGAAGGACATGCAAAACATTCTGATAGCGTATATACTATGCCGGATGCTGCGAGGGAGTAGGTCTAAACGACATCTCGGGCGTGACGCACTCGAAGAAATCTATTTGCGACCCAACGAGCGCAGCTTCGCGACGAAAGCATCGTATTCGTCCGAGAGCGAACGCATAAGCTCGTGCACCGTGCCGATACGGTCGGCGCGCCAAGCGTTGGCGCCGCAGAAGGCATAGCCGTTTTGCAGCCGGCCGCGGAACGCATTGTAGAGCGCAAGCATGATGCAGTAGGGGCTGTGCGTGACGTCGCATGTACGGATACAGTCGAACGGACAATTTTTAGGTCGCTTGATGCCCTGCTTTACACGGTCGAGGAACGAATTGCGAATGGCACGCCCGGGCATTCCGACCGGGCTCTCGATGATCTCGATATCGTCGCGGCCGGCATCGATATAGCTCTGCTTGAACCGCTCGTCGGCATCGCACTCCTCCGTGGTAACGAAGCGCGTACCCATTTGTACGGCATCGGCGCCGAGCTCCATGATGCGGTATATATCCTCGCCGGTATAGATGCCGCCGCCGGCAATTACCGGTATCTCGCAATCGTGCGCCTCGCCGAAGGCCCTGACCTCGGCTGCGACCTGCGGCACGACGGCATCGAGCGAGAAGCGCTCGTCGGCCAGCTGGTCGAGTTTGTAGCCCAGATGTCCGCCGGCCTTGGGTCCCTCGACGACGATAGCGTCCGGCACATAGCCGTACTCGGAAAACCACTTATTGCACAACACTTTGGCAGCTCGCGCCGACGATACGATCGGCGCGAGCTTAGTCTTTACGCCCTTAGCAAGGAACGAAGGCAGGTTGAGCGGCAGGCCTGCGCCCGAGAAGATGATATCGGCCTTTTCGGCTATGGCCGTGCGCACCATGTCGGCGAAGTTGGACATGGCGACCATGACATTGACGCCGACGATGCCGCGCGTCGCCTCACGAGCCTTGCGCAGCTCCTGCCTGAGGCCGTATATGCTCGCCTTGCGATAATCCTTCGAATAATCGCCGTATATTACACCCAGGCCGGCCGACGAAATAACGCCGATGCCGCCCTCCTCCGCCACGGCCGAAGCCAGTCGCGAAAGCGATATGCCGACGCCCATGCCGCCCTGTACTATGGGCATGCGGGCTACGAGATCTCCTATTTTCAATGATTTCATAGTAAGAAATAATTTTATGTCAGAGGCAAAGGTAGGTATTTTTACGCGAGATTATTCCGATACACAACACAAATTTCGACCTTTCGAATATTTTCAGATTCCCATTTACCACCCTCACGACGAAGACTCGCGGGCATCGTTTGGTCTGCATGTCGCATGTTATGTCTGATAGGTAGGCCTGTTCCCAAACAGATCATTTTGCATATCTTTTGCAAACACCGCGTATGCTCCCGACAGCCTATATTCGCATCGAAAACAAGCGATATGAAAAAGACAGCAACACTCTTAACAGCCGTATGTATGGTGTCGTGCTCGGCATTCGAGTATCATCCCTACACCACCGACGTGCGCGGCGAGACGGGCATAAACGCAAAGAACATCAATCTGATAGAGAATCGTTTCGAGAATAGCGAGACGGTCGTTTTCGCATTTCTGAGCGACACGCAGCGACGCTTCGACGAGACGGTCGATGCGGTTGAGAGCATCAACTCGCGCGGCGACATCGACTTCGTGATTCATGGCGGCGACATTTCCGATTTCGGACTGAGGCACGAATTTGAGATGCAGCGCGACATACTCGACCGGCTGAGCATGCCCTATGTCGTAATGATAGGCAACCACGACTATCTGGGTACCGGCAACCGCGTGTTCGAAACCGTATTCGGCAGCTACGACTTCGCCTTCACGGCCGCCCATACGCGGTTCGTATGCCTCAACACCAATGCCATAGAGGTCGACTACACCCCCGGCATACCCGACTTCGATTTCATCGATACCGAGCTGCGATCGCTCTCGCCCGACGTACGGGCAACGGTATTCGCGATGCACATACCTCCCTTTGCCGAAGAGTTCAACAACACGACGGCCGAGGAGTTCGAATACTATGCCCGTCGATTTCCCTCACTGCGGTTCTGCATCTACGGCCACAACCACCGCTTGGCCGAGGACGATCTGTTCGGCGACGGCACGATATACTACGGCGTTCCCGACATAGGCAAACGCATATACTACGTATTTACGATAGACAGCGAAGGTTATGAAGTCGAAACCGTCGGTTTTTAGTCTGGTGCTGCTGCTCGCGGCCATAACGGCGACGGCTTCGCCCGCAGCACATGACGTTACGGCGGCAGCCAAGCCGGAACATATCTCCGCGACAGAGCCGTCATGCCCGGCTGCCGGACACGAGCGCCCGACGCGCGACACGCGTCGGGACGAAAGCTACGTCGGCTGGCGCCGATTGATCCCCACACGTCTGACGGTGCAGTTCGCCGGAGGCATGGGCATGTTCTCGGCAGGCATAGGCTGGGAGTACGGCCGACACGGACAGTGGGCGACCGACCTTTTCGCAGGCTTCATACCGGCCTCGGCCATAGGTCGCACCTACCCCACCACCACCGCCAAACAGAGCTACACGCCGTGGAGCATACGCTGTTGCCGCGAGCGGCTGTCGGTCGAGCCTCTCACGTGCGGCATGTATATCAACTCGGTCATAGCCGACGAGTTCTGGCTGCGGGAGCCGTCGCGCTACCCCAAGGGCTATTACGGCTTCTCGACCAAGCTGCGCGCGCATCTGTTTGTCGGGCAGAGCTACCGCTTCCACCTGCGCGGCGGCGGAGTGCTGCGCGACATATCGCTATTTTGGGAGATGAACACGTGCGATCTCTACCTCATTAGCCGCATCACGAACCGCTACATGGATTTCGGCGACTACGTAGGTCTTTCGGTCGGCATAGGGCTGCATCTGTTCGGCGGACGATAAGGCATCGGCCGCCGCCCGCACCGCCGCAGCGCACCTAATGTCGCTTGCCTTTGCGGCAGGCCAGATCGTAATCCTCGCCGTCGAATACGTATGTCAGCACGACATTCATTTCGGCCAGCTCCCTGCGTGTCCACTGCGACGCATCGCCCGGATCGGGATTGGGCGTCGACCGGCCGAAATCGGAGAAGCTCATGCTTATGCCCGCGTCCATCACTTCCGAGTCGTAAAATACCTTGATGCCGGCAAAGGCCGCCGCCGGAGCCGCTTCTTCTTCGGCTGCGACATGGCAGACGACCGTGTGCCACGGCGGGCAGGGGCATATCTCCGGAATATCGTCCCCGGGTCTGAGATAGACGATGCACATGGGGCGTCCGGTAGCATTGGCCTAACGCATCCAAGTATGCGCATTGCCGTCGTCGATGATCTCGATGAGCCGGTTGTCGACGAACTCGTGCGGCGTATCGTCTCTGTCGCATGCAACCCACAGCAGCGACGAGAGCAGTAATGTAAGAATCGATCTTTTCATGGTCGGCAAGGTTAGGATTTATATCTACGCGAATATACGCATTTTATGCCGATAATACAAATATTATATTTACAAGATTCAAAAAAAAGCATCCGCTGCCGCAGCAAAATCGCAACCGGAACGAATGCCGGATATCATGCACCCCGGCAAAAACGAAACGAGTTTTGCTTTTGCTCCTCCGGTTTTTGCCAATTGGGCTTCGCCGAATATGTTGCACCTCGGCAAAAACGAAACGAGTTTTGCTTTTGCTCTCGGTTTTTGCTATATTTGTACCCAAATATAAAAAGAGAGAAAATGGCAGATAATTCGATATTGACGCGTCTGGACGGACTCAGGCTCAAATACGAGGAGATCGGGCAGAAGCTGACCGACCCCGAGGTCATAGCCGACGTCAAGCAGTTCGTGCAGCTCAACAAGGAGTACAGAGAGTTGGAACCGATAGTGGTTACGTCGGAGCGTTACCGCACGGCGCTGGCCAATCTGGCCGAGGCCAAGGACGTACTGGCCAACGAGAAGGACGAGGAGTTCCGCGAGATAGCGCGCGAAGAGGTCGTGCAGCTCGAACCCCAGATCGCAGAAATGGAGGAGCAGATCAAGCTGTTGCTCATACCCAAAGACCCGCAGGACGACAAGAACGCCATAGTCGAGATCCGCGGCGGCACCGGAGGCGACGAGGCAGCCATATTCGCGGGCGATCTGCTGAGAATGTACACCAAGTACATCGAGACTAAGGGCTGGCGATACGAAATATCGTCATTCTCGGAGGGAGCCGCAGGCGGCTACAAGGAGGTCGTGATGAAGGTTACTGGTCAGAGCGTATACGGAACACTGAAATACGAGTCGGGCGTACACCGCGTGCAGCGAGTGCCGCAGACCGAGACTCAGGGACGCGTGCACACGTCGGCCGCATCGGTGGCCGTGCTGCCCGAGGCCGAGGAGTTCGACATCGACGTATCGTGGAACGACATACGCAAGGATATATTCTGCGCCTCGGGACCGGGCGGGCAGTCGGTCAACACGACCTACTCGGCCGTGCGTCTGACGCATATCCCCACCGGCATCGTCGTGCAGTGTCAGGATCAGAAGTCGCAGTTGAAGAACACCGACAAGGCCTTCGAGGAGCTGCGCACGCGAATCTTCAACCTCGAATACTCGAAGTATCTCGACGAGATAGCCTCAAAGCGCAAGACGATGGTCTCGACGGGCGACCGCTCGGCCAAGATACGCACCTACAACTATCCGCAGGGGCGCATTACCGACCACCGCATAAACTACACGATATACAACCTGTCGGCATTCATGGACGGCGACATACAGGACTGCATCGACCACCTGATCGTAGCCGAGAATGCGGAGCGCTTGAAGGAGAGCGAATTGTAGCCATGAAGCCTTACGGCAGCAGGATACTTGCGATGCTTGCCGCAGCCCTGTCGCTCGCGGCACTCGCGCCGGCGGCACGGGCTGCGGCATGTTCGGAATATGCCGCAGTAGGCGCGGCCGATGCTGCCGGTCAGGGCAAGCGCTCGACGGTCACGGAGTACAAGACCACGCCCGACGGCAAGACGCGGTGGATCGACCGCGTGACCGTATACGACGTCGAGGGGCGCATAATCGAGCTTAGGGAGTACTCCGACTACGGCCGCAGGCTGGCGTGGCGTGCGGTAAACGACTACGAACAGGGGCGTCTGGTGCGGCAGGTGGTATACAACGACCGCGGCAAGGCGTCGAAGGTAAGGAAGTACGAATACGACGACAGCGGTCGGCTCTACCGACGCTACAACTACTCGCCCAACGGCATACTCAACTCCTACCGGCAGTATGAATACTCCGCACAAGACTGACGCATCCCCGACCGACGGCTACGGCGCAGAGTACGAGAGGCTCAACGCGCTGCCGCTGTGGAGGACGATGCCGGCGGTAACGCTCGACCAGATGAAGGGCATACGCCTTATGAACCGTATCGACACGAAGTACGTACTGCCCCAAAGGCTGCTCGCGCCACTGCTCGAACAAGCCGCCATGAACGGTTATCGCATACAGCAGATCGACGGAGCGAGGGCATGCCGCTACGATACGCTCTACTACGACACCCCCTCGCGCGAGATGTATCTGCTCCACCACGACCGCCGTCTCGTGCGCCAGAAGATACGCACCCGCACCTATGTCGAAAGCGGATCCACGTTCCTCGAAATCAAGAACAAGACAAACAAGGGACGCACGCGCAAGAAACGCGTGGCCATGCCACGCGAGGCATTCGGACGATTCACGGACGATGCCGCGGCCTCTCTATTCTGCCGCGAGCGATGCGCATATCGCCCGGAGGATCTGTCCCCGTCGCTCTCGACGCGCTTTCTGCGCATGACGCTGGTCGATGCCGGCATGAGCGAAAGAGTGACCATAGACACCGACCTGAGGTTCGAGAATCCTCGCAGCGGCCGTCGCGCATCGATCGAGGGAATGGTAATCGTCGAGTTGAAACAGGATGCTACGAAATGCTCCGTCATAGGCGGCATAATGTCCCGCATGGGCATCAGGCCGCTGTCGGTCAGCAAATACTGCATAGGTACGGTTTTGACCGATCCTTCGGTCAAGGCCAACAGATTCAAGCCGAAGCTGCGCCGCATAGAAAAGGTATTGCGCACAGAATCGGCCGAGGATCGGTAACACTATAAAAAACAACACAATATGGAAGATTTGGCATTCGATGCGCAGATAGCCGATCAGTTCGGCGAGATGACCTCGGCGGCGACATTTCTCGGTGCGCCGCTCTTCGATGCGACGTCGCTGCTGCAACTGGCGGTGCACTTCGCCTTCAACCTTATCGTCTCTTGGATCATCGTGGCGGGCTTCTACTACCGCAAGAGCCGCCGCAAGGACTACTCGACGACATTCATGCTCTTCTCGACATCGATTTTCCTTCTGCTGTTTCTGATGCCGAGCGTCAACCTCGACACCAGCTTCGCGCTGGGGCTGTTCGTCATATTCGGCATAATACGCTACCGCACGGAGATGATCCCGATACGCGAGATGACATATCTGTTTCTGATAATCGTCGTGGCGGTGCTCAACGGCATCAACCTATCCATATCGTATGCCGAGCTGATAACGGCCAACGCATTGATCATTATGCTCTTGTGGCTTCTGGAAGAGAAGCTGCTGAAACGGCGCAAGGGCATCAAACTTGTAACCTACGAGCGTATCGAGCTGATAGTGCCCCACCGGCGCGCCGAGCTGCTCGCCGATCTCGAAGCGCGTCTTGGCATCGCCGTAGAGCGTGTGGAGGTGGGCAATGTCGACTTTCTGCGCGACGTGGCCTTTCTGAAAGTGCACTATACCCCCTCCGACGACGATACATGTTCGATGGAGAGCATAACCAAACTCAACGAACGAACCAGGATGTAAACCGAAAAACAATAGCAAGATGAAACGACTGCAAAGACTGCTTATTCTGGCCGCCCTCGTCGCGGCAGCCACAGATATCCGGGCGCAGGTGCCGACGACGGTCCGCGACAACGACCTTCGGGGACGCGTCGAGGCGGCCTTCGAGGCCTCGCCCGTGAAGAATCTCTCGCTCACGGCCGGCGTGCAGCTGCGGCTGTCGGGCAATATGTCCGACGTCGACCGCCTGCACACGTCTTTGGGCGCCCAGTACAGAGTATGCCCGTGGTTCAAGGTCGGAGCGGACTACATATTGATAAACCGTCGCGACAACGCCGCCGCCGCATGGCACAAGCCGCGACACAGACTCAACGTCAATCTGAGCGGCTCCTGCGAGGTGGGACGTGTCGAGCTGGCGCTGCGCGAACGCATACAGACCACGTTCCGCACCGACTCGGTAAACCGCTACGAGGCCGCCGACCCGGCCGTCGTGCTGCGCTCGCGCCTCACGGCGACATGGGACCTGCGCAATTCGAAGTGGAAGCCGTATCTGCTTTTCGAGCTCTACAACACGCTCAACGCGCCGGCCGTCGTGGAGAATTATCTGAAAGAGGGCTTCTCGCACGACAACTATGTTACCAGAGTGCGCTGCGGCATAGGCGCCAAGTACAAGCTGTCGCGCCGCCACAGACTCGACCTATACTACTATTTCGACTACAATCGCGAATACGACATCGACTACAAGGCCAATCGCGGCGACCTGAAAGGATACGTACTCGAAAAGAGTCTGCGCCATATAATCGGCATAAGCTATAAGTTCAAACTGTAAACGCATGAGATTCTTATTCATATTATTCGCGTCCGCCATGATGTCGCTGACGGTATCGTCGGCGCAGTCGCCCCTATATATCGTGGGAGGCAAGGCCGTGGAGAGCATCGATCATATAGCGCAGAGCGACATAGATAGCATCGAGACGCTGCCGGCCGACGAGGAGACGATCGCGCGCTACGGGGAGCGTGCCTCCAACGGCGTGATCGTCGTGCACCTGCGCTACGACACTCCGGCACGCTTCGAGGCCGAGGGGTGCGACAGCTTCGCCGACTATATCGCCGGCAGCGTCGACTGGGACGAGCGCATGCCGGCTGCCAAGATATCGCTGCGATACAGAGTCGCCACCGACGGCAGCGTCGTCGCTGGCGACATACTCCTATCGACCGACAAACGTCTGCTCAGGCGCGTGCTGCGAGCTATGGAGAGGGCGCCCCGCTGGACGCCGGCCATGCGCGACGAGTGCGCCGTCGAGAGCGAGCATCTGCTGAATCTGCTGCTGCCCGAAGGAGGCGTACTGCCTCCCGAGCGCGGCGTAATATTACTGTGAGCGGCCTTATGATAGCTACCACCCCGGAAAACCACCTGACGCTGTTCGACCTGCAACGCATCGTGCGCGCAACGCTCGAAGAGCGCTTCGCACTGCCGTTATGGATCAGTGCCGAGATATCGGAGATAAAGGTCAACTACTCGGGGCACTGCTATATCAACCTCGTCGAAAAGGGTTCGGGCGAGGGTACGCCGCGCGCAGAGGCGCGTGCCGTGATATGGCGCAGCGCCTACACCCGCCTTGCCTCCTACTTCGAATCGCAGACCGGGACCCGACTCGCGGCCGGCATACGCATACTGGCCAAGGTTATGGTCATATACCACGAAGTATACGGCTTCTCGCTGCAAATAACCGACATAGACCCCTCCTACACGCTGGGCGATGTCGAGCGGCGCAGGCAGCAGACAATACGCACCCTGCACGAGGACGGGGTATGGGACATGAACCGCGAGCTGCGGCTGCCGCGTCTTACGGCGCGCATAGCGGTCGTATCGAGCGCCACTGCGGCCGGCTACCGCGACTTCATGCGCGAGATAGGCAGCTGCGGCTATGCCCTCCATGCGACGCTGTTCGACTCGGTGATGCAGGGCGCTGCGGCCGAGGATTCGATCGTGGCCTCGCTCGAAGCGGTCGCCGCACGCGAAGAGGAGTTCGACGCTGTCGTGATAATACGCGGCGGCGGCTCGACCAGCGACCTTTCGGTATTCGACTCCTACCGCATAGCCTCGCACACGGCGCAGTTCCCGCTGCCGGTCATAACCGGCATAGGTCACGACAAGGATGTAAGCATAGTGGACATGGTAGCCCACACATCGTTGAAGACGCCTACGGCGGTCGCCGTATGGCTCGGCGAGCGCATGGCCGCAGAGGAGGAGCGGCTCGCAGGCGCGGCTCGCGAGCTGCGGTCGGCCGCAGCCGAGATGCTGAACGAGCACAAGGGCGCCGTCGAGCGCGCCGCAGCCGAGTTGCAACGCTCGATCATAAGGAACATCGTCGGCGAGTCGGCGAGGCTCGACATGCGCACCGCCGATCTTTACCGGCAGGCGCGGCATCTGGTCGAGGCGCAGCGCAGACGGCTCGATGCCGCACAGCAGATCGCAGACAGCCGCAAGGTAGAGAACATCCTGCGTCTGGGCTTCGCCGTGGTGCGTGCAGGCTCGCACGCCGTAGTGGCGGCAGGAGAGCTCAGACCGGGCAGCATGGTCGACATAACATTCGCCGAGGGGCGGGCGACGGCCGAGGTCGTGGAGGCGAAACATCGATAAAGGCTCGGCAAATCGGAATCGGATTAGTATATTTGCATAGTTACAAAGACATATATCATGGCAAAGAAAGTGCAGCGAATGACTTACGACGAGGCGGCAGCGGCGATAGACGCCGTGCTGGCGCGCCTGCGCGACGAGCGGATGTCGGTAGACGATATGACCGCCGAGGTCGAGCGTGCGACCCGACTCATAGCCTTCTGCCGCGAACGGCTGCGGGGCGTCGAGGAGCAGCTCGACCGCATAATGGCAGACAACACACCGCAGGAGCAATGAAACGACTGATACGCTGGATACTCAACGCCTTTCCGCGCAGCGTGCTGCAACGCGCGGCATCATGGGGCGTGCCGCTGTTGGGACTGTTCTACATAGGCCGCGGCAGGGAGTGTCCCGTGTGCGGTGCCAGACGGCGGAGGTTTCTGCCATACGGCTATGTCGTCTCGCGCGAGGATGCGCTCTGCCCCAACTGTCTGGCATTGGAGCGCCACAGGCTGCTGTGGCTGTGGCTGCAACGGCAGAGCGATCTGTTCGACGAGCGGCCGCGCCTGCTGCACATCGCCCCCGAGGTGTCGCTGATGAAACGTCTCAGGCGGCTCTACCGCTCGACCGACCGCTATACGACGGCCGATCTCTGTTCGCCGCTGGCCGACATGCACTTCGACGTGCAGCAGATACCGCTGCCCGACGAGAGTTTCGACGCGGTAATATGCAACCACCTTTTGGAGCATGTCGACGACGACAGGCTCGCGATGCGCGAGCTGTACCGCATAATGCGTCCCGGAGGCTGGGGCGTCGTGCTCACGCCGGTAGACCGGGAGCGTGCCGCGACGTTCGAGGATCCGACGGTAACCGACCCCGCCGAGCGCACGCGGCTCTTCGGGCAGTACGACCACAAGCGCATATACGGCCGCGACTACGCCGACAGACTGCGCGAAGCGGGCTTCGAGGTCGAACAGACGGACTATGCCGCCTCGCTCGGCAGCGACGAGAGGCAGCTATATGCCGTGGGGTGCGAAACGCTGTATATCATAAGGAAAAACGCCGCAGCAGAACAATATCCCGACGGCGGGGAGCGTTGATTAAAAGAACTTACAGAGAGAGAGACATGGAGAGATATGCAGAGTTCAGACGGATGATCGCGTCGCAGTTTTCCGAGCGCACGCAACAAATGGTAGACAGTGCGCTGGCATTCGCCGGCGAGAAGATGCAGCCATATACACGATACGACGGCACGCCGATGATGAACCACGACGTAGGCGTGGCACGCATCGTGGCCGAGGAGATCGGTCTGGGGCGCAACTCGACGATAGCATCGATCCTCCACGACGTGATGCGCATAACCAACCGCGAGCAGCCCGACAAGGTGGGCGAGCTGTCGGAGACGATACGCCGCCAGTGGGGCGACGAGGTGCTGGGCATCATCGTAGGACTGTGCAAGATATCGGACATAAAGCTCAAAGTGGCCAAGGAGCAGGCGTCGGACTTCCGCGATATGATCGTATCCTACTCCGAGGACCCGCGCGTGATACTCATCAAGCTGGCCGACAGACTCGACGTGATGCGCTCGCTCGACATGTTCCCGCCGCAGAAGCGCCGCAAGAAGAGCTGGGAGAGTCTCAACCTATATGCTCAGATAGCCCACAAGCTGGGACTGTACAACATCAAGAGCGAGCTGGAAGACCTGTCGTTGAAGTATCTCGAACCCGAATCCTACCGTCATATAGTCGGCAAGTTGGAGGAGACCGAGAGCGAGCGTCGCACCTTCATCGCCAAGTTCATCGCGCCGGTGCTCGAACGCCTCGACGCCGACGGCATAAAGTATCACGTCAAGAGCCGCACCAAGTCGGTCTTCTCGATATTCCAGAAGATGCGCAAGCAGAACGTGCCCTTCGAGGGCGTGTACGACATCTTCGCACTGCGCATCATTATCGACTGCGAGCCCGAGCGCGAGAAGACGCTCTGCTGGACAGTCTATTCCCACATAGGCAGCATCTACACGCCCAACCCCGACCGTATGCGCGACTGGATCACGATACCTAAGTCCAACGGATACGAGTCGCTGCACACCACCGTTACCGACGGCCACGGCCGCTGGGTGGAGATACAGATACGCACCGAGCGCATGGACGAGGTGGCCGAGCGCGGCATCGCGGCGCACTGGCGGTACAAGGGTGTCAAGCAGGGTGGCATGGGTGCCGACGAGTGGTTGGGACGGCTGCGCGAGATGCTCGAAGATACGACCCACTCGCTGGCCAAGCGCTTCGACGCCAAGCCCTCGTCGGGCGAGATATTCGTCTTTACGCCCAACGGCGACATACGCAAGCTGCCCGAGGGGGCGACTGTACTCGACTTCGCTTTCGACATACACACCTCGCTGGGCTCGATATGCGTCGGCGGCAAGATAAACAACCGCGCCGTGCCGATCAAGGAGACGCTCCGCAACGGCGACATCTGCGAAGTGCTCACACGCAAGGACCAGACGCCGAAGGCCGACTGGCTCAACATATGCGTCACGTCGAAGGCACGCACCAAGATACGCGCCTACCTGCGCGAGGAGCAGATGAAGCAGGCGCGCATGGGGCGCGAGGAGCTGGAACGCAAGATCAAGAACTGGAAGCTCTCCACCACGATCGACGAGGCTGTGGCCTATCTTGGAAAATACTTCAAGATACGGCGCGGCACCGAGGTATATATGATGATCGCCACGCAGAAGATCGAGATATCGCAGGTCAAGGATATCCTCTCGCGCTGGCTCTCGGGCGAGGAGGCCGAACAGCGGCGTGCCGCGGCGGCCGAAGCCGAGGAGCGTCGCGCACAGAGCAATGCCGCACGCGCGGTCGAGCGGTCGAGCGACGCACTGATAATCGACGACCGCATAGGCAGCATCGAGTATAAGCTGGCCAAGTGCTGCAACCCGATCAAGGGCGACGACATATTCGGCTTCGTGACGATCAGCTCGGGCATCACTATCCACCGCTCGGACTGCCCCAACGCCGCGCGCCTTAAAGAGCGCTACCCCTACCGTGTAATGCCGGCACGCTGGCGCGACGAGGCCTCGGGCTCGTTCCGCGTGACGATAGCCGTCACGGCGCAGGATACCCCCGGTCTGGCCAATACCATAACCGAGGTCGTAAGCCGCGATCTGAAACTCAACATACGCACCATGTCGTTCTCGTCGCGCAGCGACGGCTCGGCCTCGGGCTCGATTACGGTCGAGGTGCCGGGCACGGGCATCGTCGACATGCTGCTGCACGCCGTGCGCCGCATCAAGGGTGTGCGCAACGCCTATCGCGTCAACTGACAGCGCAAGCCGCCGCGCTGGCTGCCGCACGGCAACCGCTGCAACTATATCATCCCCGCCCGAACATCCCGGGCGGGGATGTTTTCTATTCCGGCAGTATATCCGTACGGAATTACGCATGTGTAGCCGCAGATCATATCATCGCCGCAGCGCCGGACGGACGCTCCGACACGAACCTTGCGAGCGCCCCACTGCCCGATCCGCTACCGGCCAAAGACATTCAGTCCGGTGCTGTCCGCCAATACGGGAGATGATAGAGCTCTCCCGAATCCTATGTGTAAAAAACAATGGCTGCCCGACAAATATCGGGCAGCCATTGTTATCTGATGACGGCCGAAACCGCCGTGATCGGAACCGTTACAGAGCCGGCATGTCGGCTTTCAGGCCGACGACCAGATCGTCGTAGTCGCGAAGACCGGTACCGCCGGGGATGAGATGACCGCAGATGACGTTCTCTTTGAGGTTCTCCAAGGGGTCGGTCTTGGCCTGAATGGCGGCCTCGTTGAGCACCTTCGTAGTCTCCTGGAACGATGCGGCCGAGATGAAGCTCGACGTCTGCAACGCGGCACGCGTGATACCCTGCAACACCTGATTCGATGTAGCCGGCACGATAGGACGAGTCTCGACAGGGGCCATGTCGCGGCGTTTGAGAGCCGAGTTCTCGTCGCGCAGCTTGCGCATCGAGATGATCTGGCCGGCCTGCACGTTCGTCGAATCGCCTGCCGACGTCACGACGACCTTGTCGTAAAGCTCGTCGTTGACATCCATGAAGTCCCACTTGTCGACCACCTGATCCTCGAAGAATCGCGTGTCGCCCGGATCCTCGATCTGCACCTTCGACATCATCTGACGTACTATGACCTCGAAGTGCTTGTCGTTGATCTTCACACCCTGCATACGGTATACCTCCTGCACCTCGTTGACGATATACTCCTGTACCTTCGTCGGACCGAGGATGCGCAGGATGTCGCTCGGAGTGATCGCACCGTCCGACAGAGCCATGCCGGCACGCACGTAGTCGTTCTCCTGAACGATGATCTGACGCGACAGCGGCACCAGATAGCGCTTCACGTCGCCGTCCTTGGATGTGATGATGATCTCGCGGTTACCGCGCTTGATCTTGCCGAACGATACCTCGCCGTCGATCTCCGAAACGATAGCCGGGTTAGACGGGTTGCGGGCCTCGAACAGCTCGGTAACGCGCGGCAGACCACCGGTAATATCGCCGCCGGTCTTACCCACGGCACGCGGGATCTTGATAAGGATATCGCCGCCGTGTATCTTGGCGTTGTCCTTGACCATGATATGGGCACCCACGGGAAGGTTGTATGCCTTGACCTCGATGCCGCTCTTGTCGACGATCTTGATGACGGGGTTCTTCGTCTTGTCTTTCGACTCGACGACGACCCGCTCGGCCAGACCCGTCTGCTCGTCGCGCTCCTCGCGGTACGTGACACCCTCGATGACGCTCTCGTAGACGATACGTCCCTCGCTCTCGGCGATGATAACGGCATTGTAGGGGTCCCACTCGCAGATCATGTCGCCCTTCTTGACCTCGGCGCCGTCCTTGACGAACAGCGTAGCGCCGTAGGGCAGGTTATGCGTATAGAGGACGATATCGGTCTTGGGGTCGACAATGCGGAACTCCGACTGTCGAGACATGACGATATCGATAGCCTCGCCCTGTGCGTTCTTGCCCTTGATAGTGCGCAGCTCGTCGATCTCCAAACGACCCTCGTACTTCGAGACGACATTGGTCTCGACGGCCGAACCGCCGGCAACACCACCGACGTGGAACGTTCGCAGGGTAAGCTGCGTGCCCGGCTCGCCGATCGACTGCGCCGCGATGACGCCGACGACCTCGCCCTTCTGCACCATGCGCGCCGTAGCGAGATTGCGGCCGTAGCACTTCGCGCAGACGCCGTGACGCGCCTCGCACGTGAGCACCGAACGGATCTCGACAGACTCCAACGGCGACTTCTCGATAGCCTCGGCTATATCCTCGGTAATCTCCTCGCCTGCCTTGCACAGCACCTCGTTGGTTATGGGGTGGATCACGTCGTTCAGAGCCGTGCGACCAAGAATGCGGTCGTAGAGCGTCTGCACGACATCCTCGTTGCGCTTGATAGCCGTAGCCGTCAGACCGCGCAGCGTGCCGCAATCCTCCTCGTTGATGATGACGTCCTGCGCGACGTCCACCAGACGACGCGTCAGGTAACCGGCATCGGCCGTCTTCAAGGCGGTATCGGCCAGACCCTTGCGGGCACCGTGGGTAGAGATGAAGTACTCCAACACCGAAAGGCCCTCCTTGAAGTTCGAGAGGATCGGGTTCTCGATGACCTGCTGACCGCCCTCGACACCCGATTTCTGCGGCTTGGCCATAAGACCACGCATACCCGAGAGCTGACGAATCTGCTCCTTAGAACCGCGGGCGCCCGAGTCGAGCATCATGTATACGGGGTTGAAGCCGTCCTGATCGCTTTTCAGGGTCGTGATAACCGAGTTGGTCAGCTTGTTATTGATATTCGTCCAGATATCGACTATCTGGTTATAACGCTCGTTGTTAGTGATAAGACCCATGTTGTAGTCGCCTATCACGGCATCGGCCGAGGCGTAGCCCTCGTCGATGAGCTTCTGCTTCTCCCCGGGGATGACCACAGCATCGAGGTTGAACGACAGACCGCCCTGGAATGCCATGCGGTAACCCATGTTCTTGATATCGTCGAGGAACGCGGCCACCTTGTCGGCACCGGCCTTCTTCATGACCACGGCGATGATGTCGCGCAGCGAGCGCTTCGTAAGCACCTCGTTGATATATCCCACCTCCTCGGGTACGACCTGATTGAAGAGGATACGGCCGATAGTAGTCTCCTTCAACACCTGTACGGGCTGTCCGTTCTCGTCCAGATCGCGCACCATGCACTTAACGACGGCATGCAGGTCGGCACGCTTCTCATTGTAGGCGATGATCGCCTCCTCGGGGCCGTAGAACACATGACCTGTGCCCTTGACTCCGGGACGCGGCTTGGTAATATAGTACAGACCGAGGACCATATCCTGCGACGGCACGGTAATAGGCGCACCGTTGGCGGGGTTGAGGACGTTGTGCGAACCGAGCATAAGCAGCTGAGCCTCCAATATGGCGGCATTGCCCAGCGGCAAGTGCACGGCCATCTGGTCGCCGTCGAAGTCGGCGTTGAACGCCGTACATGCCAGCGGGTGGAGCTGCATTGCCTTACCCTCGATCAGCTTGGGCTGGAAAGCCTGAATACCCAGACGGTGAAGGGTCGGGGCACGGTTCATAAGTACCGGATGACCCTTGATGACATTCTCCAATATGCCCCAGATGACGGGGTCCTTGCGGTCGATGATCTTCTTGGCCGACTTGACCGTCTTGACGATACCGCGCTCGATGAGCTTACGTATGACGAACGGCTTGTAGAGCTCGGCCGCCATATCCTTCGGGATACCCATCTCGTGCATCTTCAACTCGGGACCTACGACGATGACCGAACGCGCCGAGTAGTCGACACGCTTACCCAGAAGGTTCTGGCGGAAACGTCCCTGCTTACCTTTGAGCGAGTCCGAGAGCGACTTCAACGGACGGTTGGACTCGTTCTTGACGGCATTGCTCTTGCGCGAGTTGTCGAACAGCGAGTCGACGGCCTCCTGCAACATACGCTTCTCGTTGCGCAGGATGACTTCGGGAGCCTTGATCTCGATAAGACGCTTCAAGCGGTTGTTGCGGATGATGACGCGACGGTAGAGGTCGTTAAGATCCGACGTCGCGAAACGGCCGCCGTCCAGCGGCACCAGCGGGCGCAGCTCGGGCGGGATGACCGGAATATCGGTCAGCACCATCCACTCGGGTTTGTTCTTGCCGTTAGAGGCGCGGAACGACTCGATGACGTTCAGGCACTTCAACGCCTCGCTCTTACGCTGCTGCGACGACTCTTTCGAAGCCTTGTCGCGCAGGGCATATGACATCGAGTCGAGGTCGACCTGCTTCAACAGCGTGAGTATGGCCTCGCCGCCCATCATGGCTACGAACTTGTCGGGATCGCTGTCGTCGAGCGACTGGTTGCCCTTGGGCAGAGCGGCCAAAATATCGAGATACTCCTTCTCGGCCAGCGTCTGCAAACGCTCGACGCCCTGCTCGGCCGCAGCACCGGGATTGACCACCACGTAACGCTCGTAATAGACGATCGCTTCGAGCTTCTTAGAGGGTATGCCCAGCAGGTAACCTATCTTCGAAGGCAGCGAACGGAAATACCATATATGTACGACCGGCACCACCAGCGAGATATGTCCCATGCGCTCGCGGCGCACCTTCTTCTCGGTAACCTCGACACCGCAGCGGTCGCAGACGATACCCTTGTAACGGATACGCTTATACTTTCCGCAGTGGCACTCGTAGTCCTTCACTGGACCGAATATGCGCTCGCAGAACAGACCGTCGCGCTCGGGCTTGTAGGTACGGTAGTTTATGGTTTCGGGTTTAAGCACCTCGCCGCTCGACTGGGCACGGATCTCCTCGGGGGATGCCAGACCGATCGAAATGCGGCTGTAAGCGCTTGCTTGTTTATTATCTCTTATGATTGACATAATGTCTCTTCGTTTTTGAATCCAGATTATAACCTACATGACAACTATTCGAGCTTGACCGACAGAGCCAGACCGCGCAACTCGTGCAGCAGCACGTTCATCGCCTCCGGAACACCCGGCTTGGGCAGGTTGTCGCCCTTGACGATAGCCTCGTATGCCTTGGCACGGCCCACCACGTCGTCCGACTTTATGGTCAGAATCTCCTGCAAGATGTTGGCGGCGCCGAAGCCCTCCAATGCCCAGACCTCCATCTCACCGAAACGCTGACCGCCGAACTGCGCCTTACCGCCGAGCGGCTGCTGCGTGATGAGTGAGTAGGGGCCGATCGAACGGGCGTGCATCTTGTCGTCGATCATGTGACCCAGTTTCAACATATAGATGACACCGACGGTAGCCGGCTGGTCGAAACGCTCGCCCGTGCCGCCGTCGTAGAGGTATGTACGACCGCTGCGGGGTACGCCCGCCTTGGCCGTATACTCGTTGATCTGCTCCAACGACGCACCGTCGAAGATAGGCGTGGCGAACTTCAAGCCCAGCTCGCGGCCGGCCCAGCCCAGAACGGTCTCGTATATCTGACCGAGGTTCATTCGCGAAGGCACACCCAGCGGGTTAAGACAGATGTCGACGATCGTACCGTCTTCGAGGAACGGCATGTCCTCGTCACGCACGATCTTGGCCACGATACCCTTGTTACCGTGACGGCCGGCCATCTTGTCGCCCACCTTCAACTTACGCTTCTTGGCGATGTAGACCTTGGCCATCTGGATGACGCCCGAAGTCGGGATCTCGTCGCCGTTGGTAAGGTTGTATTTCTCGCGGTTGACCGCAGCGGCGACCTTCTTGCACTCGATCGTGTAGTTGTTTACCGTCTTGATAATCAACGAATCGATATGCTCGTCGCCCGTCCACTTGCACTGACCGAGGTTCATATAGCCGTTTGCCACGCCCGTCTTGCTGTCGAAGCTCGTCGAGGCGATATCCTCCAACATGCGGCGCGTGAACTTCGTGCCTGCGGCGTAGAGCTCGACATTGTAGTAGTCGTATACGCCGGTGGTTACCTTGCCTTCGAGCAGCGTCCAGAGCTTGTCGACCAGTATCTTCGTCAGATCGGCGATCTTCTCGGCGTACTCGGCGTCGAACTTCTCCATCTGCAACTTCTCGGCATTGCGGTTGCGCTTGCCCTCCTTCTGCGCGTGGCTGTACAGCTTCGTGTCGATCACAACGCCGTGCAGCGACGGCTGCGCCTTCAACGAAGCGTCCTTCACGTCGCCGGCCTTGTCTCCGAAGATAGCGCGCAGCAGCTTCTCCTCCGGAGAGGGATCGCTCTCGCCTTTCGGCGTGATCTTACCGATGAGGATGTCGCCCGGGTGGACGTTGGCGCCCACACGGATGATACCGTTGGCGTCGAGATCCTTGGTGGCCTCCTCGCTGACGTTGGGGATATCCGAAGTAAGCTCCTCGACACCGCGCTTGGTGTCGCGCACCTCCATTATATATTCGTCGACATGCACCGACGTGAATATGTCCTCGCGCTGGATACGCTCCGAGATAACGATGGCATCCTCGAAGTTGTATCCCTTCCAGGGCATGAACGCCACTTTCAGGTTGCGTCCCAAAGCCAACTCGCCCTTTTCGGTCGAATAGCCCTCGGTAAGGATCTGCCCCTTGACCACATGGTCGCCCGTAAGTACGACAGGACGCAGCGTGACGGTCGTATTCTGGTTTGTACGACGGTAGCGCGGCAGCGTGTAGGTGGTTACCTCGGGCAGGAACGAGCTGATGACCTCGTCCTGCGAGCGCTCGTAACGCACGCGGATCTCGGTGGCATCGGCGAAGACGACCTCGCCGTCGCCCTCGGCGACTATCTGTATGCGGCTGTCGGTAATCATGTCCTTCTCGATGCCGGTGCCGACGATCGGCGCCTCGCATCTTACCAGAGGCACGGCCTGACGCATCATGTTCGAACCCATAAGCGCACGGTTGGCATCGTCGTGCTCCAAGAAGGGGATAAGGCTCGCGGCGATCGAGGCGATCTGGTTGGGAGCCACGTCCATCAACGACACCTCCTCGGCGCGGACGACGGGGAAGTCGGCACCCTGACGCGCCTTGATACGCTCGGGACGCATGAAGTGTCCTTCGTCGTCGATAGGCTCGTTGGACTGCGCGACGACCTGTCCCTCCTCCTCTTCGGCCGAGTAGTAGCGGATGTCGGCATTGTCAAGATCGACCTTGCCCTGCTCGACCTTGCGGTAGGGAGTCTCGATGAATCCCATGTCCGAGATCTTGGCAAAGACGCAGAGCGACGATATAAGACCGATGTTCGGGCCCTCGGGCGACTCGATCGGGCAGAGGCGTCCATAGTGCGTATAGTGCACGTCTCGCACCTCGAAGCCTGCGCGGTCGCGCGACAGACCGCCGGGACCGAGTGCCGACAGACGACGCTTGTGCGTGATTTCGGCAAGCGGGTTGATCTGGTCCATGAACTGCGACAGCTGGCTGGTGCCGAAGAACGAATTTACGACGCTGGCCAGAGTCTTGGCATTGATAAGGTCCTCGGGTGTGAAGACCTCGTTGTCGCGGACGTTCATACGCTCGCGAATGGTACGTGCGATACGCACCAGACCCACCGAGAACTGGTTTGCCAGCTGCTCGCCGACCGTTCTTACGCGGCGGTTCGACAAGTGGTCGATATCGTCTACGTCGGCCTTAGAGTTGATAAGCTGGATCAGGTATTTGATGATCTCGATTATGTCCTCGCGCGTGAGCGTACGTATTGCCGGATCGATATCCAGATCCAGCTTCTTGTTGATGCGGAAACGACCCACGTCGCCCAGATCGTAACGCTTGTCCGAGAAGAACAGCTTTTCGATCACGTCGCGAGCCGTAGCCTCATCGGGCGGCTCCGAGGCGCGCAACTGCCTGTAAATATATACCACGGCCTCCTTTTCGGAGTTGCACGGGTCTTTCTGCAACGTATTGTATATTATAGAGAAGTCGATGCCCGACGGATTCTCGTTATGCAGCAGAATCGTCTTGGCACCCGACTCGATTATCTGGTCGATATGTTCCTCCGAAAGCTCGACTTCGCGGTCGACTATGACGTTGTTACGCTCGATCGAGACGACCTCGCCCGTATCCTCGTCGACGAAGTCCTCGACCCATGTCGACAGAACACGCGCAGCGAGCTTGCGGCCGACGGCCTTTTTAAGATTTGTTTTGGTGACCTTTACCTCGTCGGCCAGATCGAAGATCTCCAATATCTGTTGGTCGGTTTCGTAACCGATCGCTCTCAGCAGAGTCGTTACGGGCAGCTTCTTCTTACGGTCGATGTAGGCGTACATGACGTTGTTGATGTCCGTTGCGAACTCTATCCACGAACCTTTGAACGGGATGATACGCGCCGAATAGAGCTTCGTACCGTTGGTGTGCATGCTCTGGCCGAAGAATACGCCCGGCGAGCGGTGCAACTGCGATACCACGACTCGCTCCGCACCGTTGAAGATGAACGTACCGCGCTCGGTCATATACGGGATCAGACCGAAATATACGTCCTGAACGACCTCGTCGAAGTCCTCGTGCTCGGTGTCGGTGCAGTAGAGTTTAAGTTTTGCTTTGAGGGGAACGCTATATGTCAGACCTCTCTCCAAACACTCCTCGATCGTGTAACGAGGTTGGTCGATATAGTAGTCTATAAATTCCAGAACGAAGTTGTTTCTGGTATCCGTGATCGGGAAATTTTCGTTGAACACCCTGTAAAGGCCCTCGTTCTTGCGGTTCTCCGCCGTGGTGTCAAGCTGGAAAAAGTCTCGGAATGATTTAAGCTGTATCTCCAAAAGATCAGGATAGGGAACCCGGTTCTTTACGGTCGAAAAGCTTATGCGTTGTTGTTGTTGTGTCGTGGACATTCTTAATCCAAAATTTAGTTGAAGCAAAATACTCGCAAGACTCGAAGTCTTCTGCAACGGGTATTACTTTATCCCGCCAATGCCCTCGGTGTAAACGCATTACACTTGGAGAGCATCCTATATTCCAACATTCGGGCACAGCTCAACACGGCACTCCCGAATATTAGACCACAAAAGGCATAGAGCTTACTTATACGTAAGCCCTACACCTGAGTTGTCCGGAACTTAACAGTCGCAGGACTATTTAAGCTCAACTTCTGCACCAGCCTCTTCGAGTTGGCCCTTGATAGACTCGGCCTCCTCCTTAGAGATACCCTCCTTAACGGCCTTAGGTGCACCGTCGACCAATGCCTTGGCATCGCCCAACGAAAGACCGGCAACCTCCTTAACGACCTTGATGACTTGGAGCTTAGCCTGACCGGCGCTCTTCAAGATCACATCGAAAGAGGTCTTCTCAGCAGCAGCAGCCTCGCCGGCGCCAGCTGCGGGAGCTGCAACTGCAACAGCTGCAGCAGCAGGCTCGATACCATACTCCTCTTTGAGGATAGTAGCCAATTCGTTAACTTCCTTAACAGTCAAATTTACCAATTCTTCTGCTAATTTCTTTACATCTGCCATAGTTGTGTAATTTTATTAAATTTTGTTTTTGTTTGCTTGTTAATTGTTTCTCTCTTCGAGACTCTTTACCAGTCCCGCAATCTTCTGACCTGCATTCGATTGCAGAGCAGATATGACATTCTTCGCAGGCGATTGCAGCAGAGCGACGATATCGCCGATGAGCTCCTCGCGGCTCTTGATGTTGCAAAGCGTGTCGAGTTGGTTGTCGCCAATGTAGAGGCAACCCTCGACAACGGCAGCTTTCAGAACGGGCTTGTCATTGCTCTTGCGGAACTCCTTGATGAGCTGCGCGGGAGCCTTGCCCGTCTCTGCGAACATTATCGATGTCGAGCCTTTGAGTACGTGTACCAGTTCAGCATCAGCCTTATCCACATTTTCCAGAGCCTTGGTAAGCAGCGTGTTCTTCACTACCACCAGCTTGATGTTGCTCTCGAAACATTTGCGGCGCAACGCAGCGGTCTGCTCGGCGTTGAGCGCTTCGATATCGGCCAGATAGAAATGAGGGTATTGGTTGAGCTGTTCGGTAAGACCGTCGATAACGGCCGACTTTTCTTGCTTGGTCATTGTTTATCCTCCCTTATTTCGTTTCTACTGATTTCGGATCTATCTGTACACCGGGACTCATAGTCGTCGAGAGATAGATACTCTTCACATACGCACCTTTGGCAGCCGACGGTTTGAGCTTGATAATCATGCCCAGAACCTCCTTGGCATTGTCTGCGATCTGCTCGGGCGAGAACGATATCTTACCCACTGAAGTGTGGACGATACCGTACTTGTCGACCTTGAAGTCGATCTTACCCGCCTTGACGTCCTGAACGGCCTTGGCAACGTCCATCGTCACGGTACCCGTCTTGGGGTTAGGCATCAGGCCGCGAGGACCGAGAATACGGCCCAGGGCACCCACCTTGCCCATTACGTTGGGGGTAGTGATGATGACGTCGACATCCGTCCAACCGCCCTTGATCTTCTCGACATACTCGTCCAGACCTACGTAGTCGGCTCCTGCGGCCTTGGCCTCGGCCTCCTTCTCGGGAGTACACAAAACCAGAACGCGGACCGTCTTACCGGTACCGTGAGGAAGAGTAACTACGCCGCGGACCATCTGATTGGCCTTACGCGGGTCTACGCCCAGACGTACGTCTATATCTACCGAGGCATCGAATTTCGTAAAGGTAATTTCCTTTAGAAGAGCTGCTGCCTCAGAAAGCTTGTAGACCTTGTCGGGCTCAACCTTCGAATAGGCGATCTTTTGATTTTTTGTCAACTTACTCATTCTTGTAATTTTCGTTACATGTTAGGAAATTCACCAACTACGTTGATACCCATACTGCGAGCAGTACCGGCGACCATACGCATAGCAGCTTCGACAGTGAAGCAGTTCATGTCGGGCATCTTGCCCTCTGCGATCTCCTTGATCTGATCCCATGTTACCGAGCCGACCTTGTCGCGGTTGGGCTGAGCCGAACCGCTCTTGATCTTGGCTGCTTCCTTGAGCTGTATGGCTACGGGCGGCTGTTTAACAATAAAGTCGAACGACTTATCGCTGTAAACAGTAATGATGACCGGAAGAACCTTTCCCGCCTTGTCCTGTGTACGGGCATTGAACTGCTTGCAGAAGTCCATTATGTTGACTCCCTTTGAACCCAATGCCGGACCTACCGGAGGTGAAGGATTGGCAGCACCACCTTTGATCTGCAATTTAATAAATGCAGCAACCTCTTTTGCCATAATTTTCCTTGGTTAATTATTCTTTTTCAACTTGTGTAAAGCTCAACTCCATAGGAGTCTTGCGGCCGAATATCTTCACAGATACAGTGAGCTTACGATGCTCGTTGTCGACACTCTCAATGGTACCTTGGAAGCTTGAGAACGGACCGTCCGTAACTTTGACGGTCTCGCCGACGAAGAACGGAACCTCGTTCTCCTCGTCCATTTGGCTCAACTCGTCGACACGCCCCAGAATACGGCTTACCTCCTGTGGACGAAGAGGCGTCGGATTCATCTTGCGGCTGTCCTCCTTGGTATCGCCAAGAAAGCCGAGCACATTAGGAATATTGCGAATGATAATCGGTATCTGACCTACGAATGCGGCTTCGATCAGGACGTAGCCCGGATACGAAACCTTCTCCTTAGATACTTTCTTTCCGTTACGGATCGTGTAGACCTTTTCGGTCGGAATAAGTACTTGCGAGATATAATCCTCCAAATGGCTATGACGGATTTCGGTCTCTATATACTCCTTGACCTTCTTCTCTTTACCACCGATAGCCCGAACGACATACCATTGTTTGTTAATCTCACTCATCACTCAAACGTTTCAACTAACCCAACAGATTATAGATGGCGTTCATAACACTCTCGAAAGTGATATCCATCGCCAACACAATCAAGGCGAAGATCACCGAGGCTACCATGACGACGATCGTCGAGTTCTGCAACTGCGAGAACGTCGGCCAAGTTACCTTGTTGACCAGCTCGTTGTATGAATTTTTTACGTACTTAAACATAATCCTCTCTTCTGAATTGGCAGGAGCAGAGAGATTCGAACTCCCATCAACGGTTTTGGAGACCGCTATTCTACCCTTGAACTATGCTCCTATAAAAGGGACGGACGCATCCGTCCCTGCGATTATCGAAAATTATTCGATAACCTTCAATACCTGACCTGCACCTACCGTACGGCCACCCTCGCGGATTGCGAAGCGAAGACCCTCGTTCAAGGCAACAGGATAGATCAGCGTAACGGTAATCGTCACGTGGTCGCCCGGCATGACCATATCTACGCCCTCGGGAAGAGCAACCTCACCGGTTACGTCCATCGTACGCAGATAGAACTGGGGACGATACTTGTTGTGGAACGGAGTGTGACGGCCACCCTCCTCCTTTTTCAGGATATAGACCTCGGCCGAGAACTTCGTGTGGGGAGTGATCGAACCCGGCTTGGCAACGACCATACCGCGCTTAACCTCCTTCTTGTCGATACCACGCATCAGCAGACCTACGTTATCGCCGGCCTCACCCTCATCGAGCAGCTTGCGGAACATCTCCACGCCCGTGCAGGTAGAGGTAAGGATCTTCTCCTCCAAACCGATGATCTCGACGGGATCGCCGACCTTGATGATACCGGTCTCGATACGGCCGGTAAGAACCGTACCACGACCCGTGATCGAGAATACGTCCTCGACAGGCATCAGGAAGGGCTTCTCGTTGTCACGAGGAGGAATCTGGATGTAAGCGTCGACAGAATCCATCAGCTCCATGATCTTGTCCTCCCACTGAGCCTCGCCGTTCAGACCACCCAGTGCAGAACCGCGGATGATCGGGCAGTCTGCGTCGAAATCGTACTTAGACAACAGATCGCGAACCTCCATCTCGACGAGATCGAGCATCTCGGGATCGTCGACCATATCGCACTTGTTCAGGAACACGACGATACGGGGAACGTTAACCTGCTTTGCGAGCAGAACGTGCTCGTTGGTCTGGGGCATCGGACCGTCGGTAGCTGCAACTACGAGGATGGCACCGTCCATCTGAGCGGCACCCGTAACCATGTTCTTCACATAGTCGGCGTGTCCCGGGCAGTCTACGTGAGCGTAGTGACGCGTAGCGGTCTGATACTCGACGTGAGCCGTATTGATGGTAATACCGCGCTCCTTCTCCTCGGGGGCGTTGTCGATAGAGTCGAACGAACGAAGCTCCGACAGACCTTTCTTGGCGAGCACCGTGGTAATGGCAGCGGTAAGGGTCGTCTTACCGTGGTCAACGTGTCCGATAGTACCGATGTTCACATGCGGTTTCGAACGATCAAATTTTTCTTTTGCCATAGCTATAATAAGTATTAAGTTCTATAAAGTTACTTAAAAAAACGCTTTACAGATAAAAGTACAACACTGCCGGCGACCGTTTCGGCGGTCTGTGGCGTGCCGTACAGATATCTTTCGTGAGCGGAAGACGAGGCTCAAACTCGCGACCCTTAGCTTGGAAGGCTAATGCTCTATCAACTGAGCTACTTCCGCAAAAATACACCGTATCAGAGTAATCCGATCGATCTCTCGATCGTCTCCCGCTACCCCGACCGGCGCCAATTCTTGTGGGAAGAGATGGATTCGAACCACCGAAGGTATAAACCAGCAGATTTACAGTCTGCCCCATTTGGCCACTCTGGTATCTTCCCTTATGTCGCGTCTTCCGAAGAAGACCTATACGTTGTCTTGCCGTGTGGGCCGCCCGCAAGCGGCAACCCTCTCTGACCGGAGCCGTCCGCTCCTCGGCTTGGAGCCGATGGAGGGATTCGAACCCCCGACCAGCTGATTACAAATCAGCTGCTCTGGCCAACTGAGCTACATCGGCATTGACCGTATCGGATTGCAAAGGTACGAATAATTTTTAATTATCCAAATTTTCGAGCACGAAATTTGCAAAAAATTATTCGCATTACTCTGTATCAAAGAACCGCGATTCGCCGCTTTGATTTTGACGGAAAATCGAGTGCAAATATATAACTCTTTTGCGAAATAAAAAATTGCGCGAACGTTTTTTTTACTCTCCGCCATATTTTTTTATCTCTCCGCCGCTTACCTTATTATAATAAGGAGCGGGCGCCCTGCCTCGTCCGACGCTGCCGGCCGAAAACCGCACTATCGCAACTTCATCCCCGCACAGGCTGTTCAACGCACAAGGATTGTACGACGAGCATCGCAGCCTTACCAACGCAGGCAATATCCGCAATCAGATCGCCTCGTCCGCCGGACGCAAACCGCGGATGTATCGAATGTGCGCATCGGCCGTCCAGATGCTGCCGACGATCATCGAAAACCGTATAGTATGACGCTACGGCTCCACCAGTGCACCGGCAACGGCATTGGCCACCTCGGAGCGCAGGCGGGCGACGCTGCCGCCATCCGACTGGTGGACGCGGTTGGTAAGGATTATCACTGCAAGGTCGAGCTCCGGATCGATGACGATGCTCGTGCCAGTCGCTCCGGTGTGGTAGTAGCACGACTCCGACAGCAGGTCGCCCGATGTTCCCGTATATCCGCGCCACGTATCCCAGCCGAGCGTGCGGCCGAAGCGCTCGTAGCCGCGCGGAGCATGCGACATGACCTCGACGGCCAGCGGCGAGAGCACCCTCACGCCGCGCCACTCTCCTCCCGAGAGCAGCATCGCTGCGAACACAGCCAGATCTTCGGCTGTCGAGAACAGCCCCGCATTGCCCGACACGCCGCCGCAGACCTCGCGTGCGAGAGGATCGTGCACACGGCCGCACAGCTCCCCGCCGCCCGAAACCGTTGTCGGTGCGCAGCGTCGGGCGAGCCGCCCGTCGGGCAGAAAGCCCGTATCGGACATTCCTAACAAACGGAAAATGTTATCCCGTGCATATATGTCGAGCCCCACGCCAGTCATTCGCTCGACTATACGCTGCAAAACAATGAAGTTAAGGCAGCTGTATCGGTACTCGGTGCCGGGCTCGGCCAGCCTCGGGCAGTGCGCGGCATAATCCTCCGCCACGGCGGCATCGGGCAGAGAGCGGTCGGGATATTGCGCCGCGAGCTTGGCAGGGGCGACGTATGCCGGCAGCCCCGATGTATGCGTCAGCAGATCGACTATGCGCACATGGGTCGTATCGCGCACGTTATCGGGGTTGCGCCACCCCTCGAAACCGTTTATATAGCGGTCGACGCGGTCGCCCAGACGCAGCCGCCCCTGCTCGACGAGCTGCATGACGGCCACCGTCGTGGCCGCGACCTTGGTAAGCGAAGCCAGATCGAAGATCGTATCTTCGCTCATGGCGACCGTATCGGGCACCGTCCGCCGATTGCCGTAGGCACGCAGCAGGGCAACACGGCCGTGCCTTACGACACATACCACGGCCCCGGGCGTCCGCCCGTCATCAATGGCGCGTCCGACAGCCTCGTCGACACGTCCGAGGCGCACCGGATCGAAGCCGACACTCTCGGGCGCAACCCTCTCGATACGCACGGGCGCAGCATCCGCCGCCTGCGACCCTTTCGGATCGCTGTCATTGCGTCCCGCCCTGAGCGGCGTTAGAAACCATATTGCGGCCGAAAGGGCAAGTGCCGCGGCCGACAGGCGCAACTTTCGCATAACTTATAAATTATAGATAATACGCATCTGCGGCTGCGCCCGCCGGGCGCCGAGCCGGCATAACCGTCCTCACACAATAGCAAAAAAGCGGGTGCCCCGAAGGGTCGACCCGCTTTCGAAATATCTGTCCGAGATATCTATCGCAGTTTGAAATCGGGATCGGCGACCGACGGAATCGGCTTGATATACTCGCCGGCCTCGAACTTGGCACGCACGGCCTTGAAGGTGTTGATCGTAAACTCGACATCCTCCATAGTGTGAGCCGCCGTAGGTATGACGCGCAGGATGATCTCGCCGCGCGGGATGACCGGATAGACCACGATCGAGCAGAACAGACCGTAGTTCTCGCGCAGGTCGTAGATAAGGTTGGTACCTTCCTGCTCGCCGCCCTTCATGTAGATCGGCGTTACGGGAGACTGGGTTACACCTATATTGAATCCGTTCTCGGTCAAGCCCTTCTGCAATGCACGCGTGATCTCCCACAGCTTCTCCTGATACTCGGGATGCTTGCGGATAAGGTCGAGACGCTTCAAGGCGCCCATAACCATAGGCATGGGCAGCGACTTGGCATAGAGCTGCGAACGCATGTTGTAGCGGAACAGGTTGATGAGCCAGCGCGGACCCGAAACGAATGCGCCGATACCGGCCATAGACTTGGCGAAGGTGTTGAACAGCACGTCCACACCGTCCATAACGCCGAAGTGAGCGGCCGTACCCTTACCGCCGGGGCCCATAGTGCCGAAGCCGTGGGCATCGTCCACCAGCAGACGGAACTGGAAATCCTTCTTCGCGCGAACGATCACGTCGAGGAAGCCCAGATCGCCCTTCATGCCGAACACACCCTCGGTAATGACCAGCACGCCGCCCTTCTGCTCCTCGGCCAGCTCCGTAGCATGACGCAGTTGCAGACGCAGCGACTCCTCGTCGTTGTGGGCATAGGTAAAGCGCTTGCCGTTGTGCATGCGCAGACCGTCGATGATGCAGGCGTGGCACTCCTTGTCGTAGACCACCACGTCGCGCGGCGTGAGCAGGCAGTCGATGATCGAGATCATGCCCTGATAGCCGAAGTTCAGCAGGAAAGCATCCTCCTTGCCGACGAACTCGGCCAGCTCGCGCTCCAACTGCTCGTGATACTTGGTCTGACCCGACATCATGCGGGCACCCATAGGCGCAGCCATGCCATACTTGGCGCATGCCTCGGCGTCGGCCTGACGCACCTCGGGATGATTGGCCAGTCCGAGATAGTTGTTAAGGCTCCAATTCAGAACCTCCTTGCCGCGGAAAACCATGTGAGGACCGATTTCGCCCTCCAATTTCGGGAATGCGAAATATCCGTGCACGCTCGCCATATACTGTCCGATAGGACCGCCGGCATTTTTCGATAAACGATCAAAAATATCCGTCATTATTTATTTATGTTTGGTTAAACTTCCTATTTTATCCACGCACCTTTTCCCGGCCACGGCGGCGCGAGCGGCTCTGCCCGCGGCATACGCGGCATATCGGGGACGTTGCGATTTAGCATACAAAAATAGAAAAATAATTCGTTCCGCCAGACTACATTATAGGATAATTCGACCTGAGGAGGCGACAAATAAGTATATATACTTACCGCCCGATGCGGCTCTGCGGCGCGGATCGAGCGCAGGCACCGCCGTAATTTGGCGGCGAGGCTAAAATTTCATACATTTGCCCTAAAACAAAACTATAAAACGATGAAGGGATTTTTAAGATTGTGCTCGTTGCCGCCATCTCGGTTTCGATGAGCGCATGCGGCGACAAGGCCAAAGAGCCTACGCCCGAAGAGAAGGCCGCGCAATACGCCGACAGCATCTTCAAGGCCATTGAGGAGAGCGACTTCGACCAGCTGGATGTCATATCCGAAGATCTGAACGGCTATATCCGCTCTATCGACGAGAGTCAGGGCGAGGCTTTCGGCGAAGAGTTCGCCGAGCAGATCTACCGATACAGCGAAAAATACGGCTACGGAGAGGATTTCGCCGACGGTTTTCTGGCGGCAGTGCTGGCCGCACTGTACTCTTCGGAGGTGCCCGACGGCGAATAGTGCCCGATGAAGACACGACGCCCCGCCCGAAGACTATCGGGCGGGGCGTCGTGTCATTACGGCCTTCGCAGCCGGCACTGCCGCGCGCCGCTGCGCTCACGACACGGACAGATCATGCCGCAGCCGAGACAAGCGTTACGGTTTCGCCGTCAGGCCTCGCCTTTCGGCCCGAACGGCTCGGCGGGCGACTGATGCTGCGGGATATGTATCTTGCCGACGTTGCTTTCGTAACGCGTGATGTTCTCCTGCAACGACAGCAGCAGCCTCTTGGCATGCTCGGGCGTAAGGATCACGCGGCTCTTCACACGCGCCTTGGGCACGCCGGGCAGCACCGTCGCGAAGTCGATTATGAACTCCGATGTAGAGTGCGATATGATCGCGAGGTTGGAGTAGTTGCCCTGCGCCGTCGTTTCGTCGAGCTCGATGTCGAGCCCCATTTTCTTTATCTCTGCCATAGCGGTAGTGTTTTAACGTTAAAATTATTTCGACCTTTTCTGCGCTTCGGCAGAGTCCTCCGGCGATATCCGCCGCCGAACGAAAAGGTGCATCTTCGCTCAGCACGGCATGCGCGGAACATACGCCGGCTTCGGCGGCGATGCCGTCTTCGACCTATAAAAGTAGGCATTTCGGAGTTATTATCCAAATCTTTTGCCGATTATCTGCCATAACGGCCGCAGTCTCCGCATCCCGCGCAGCCGGCTGCCAACTCTTTCGTCAGCCGCGCCGCGACGTCCGGCGAAAGATCGGCGGCGGCGGGCACCTATTTTTCCGCGATACGCTCGTTATACGGGAAAAAGATTGTATCTTTGCCGGAGTTATTCCGCAGGCGCGCAGAAGCGCCGGGACTATTCCCGCTGCCGCTGCGTAACAGTCTCGCGGACAAGTTGCTTATGATTCTCGATGCTTTACAGATACTGCTCAGCGGCATGTGCGTCGGTCTGGCCTCGTCGGTAACGGTGGGTCCGGTGGCCGTGTTGTGCATCCAGCGCACGCTCAGCAAGGGGCGCACCTCGGGTCTTATGTCGGGTCTCGGCATAGCCTGCGCCGACACGATGATGGCCATATTCTCTTTCACGGTATACGCCCTGCTCAAATCGCAGATCGACCGCTACGACACGACCATACAGATATGCGGCGGCGTGTTCGTCATTGCCGTCGGCATCTTCATCTTCTTCAAGAATCCCGTACCGCAGATACGTAAGAACCGCGCCGGCAGGACCAACCTCTGGCAGGACTTCGGCTCGATGTTCGGCTTCACGCTGGCCAACTTCGTCGTGGTAATACCATATATCCTCGCCTTCTTCACGATGTTCAGCATCGATCTGAACTCGTCGGACGGCACGGCCGAGGCCGACGCCGCAGCCATAACCCTGCTCGCGGACGAGGACGGCTACGACGCAACAATATCCGTCTCAGCGGATGCGGCCACGAGCATCCAAGCGGCCGTCGCAGAGCCGGAGGCAACGGCTCAGGCTCATAACGGCGGCATCGGACGCCCCATGCCCCGCATCATGCGCGACGTGATGGTCATCACGGGCTTTTTCTGCGGCGCAGTGCTGTGGTGGTTCTTCCTGACGTTCATAATAGGCATGTTCCGCCGCGGGTTCCGCCCGCGCCACATGCTGACGATCAACCACGTTGCGGGCATCATCATCAGCGCACTGGGTCTTTATACGCTTATTTCGGTATTAATCAGGCATTGAATCCAATGACAGACAAAAAGATAATAATCGCCATAGACGGATTCTCGTCATGCGGCAAGAGCACATTCGCAAAGTCCATTGCCGCCCGTCTGGGCTACGTATTCATCGATACGGGCGCCATGTACCGCGCCGTCACGCTCTATTCGGCCGAACACGGAGCCATACGCTCGGGCGTAGTCGACGACGAGGCCGTCGCCGCACTGCTCGACCAGATGTCGATCGCATTCCGCTTCAACCCCGAGCGCGGCGCCAGCGACATATATGTCAACGGCGAGCTGGTCGAGGGGCGCATACGCTCGATCGAGGTCAGCAACTGCGTCAGCGCCGTCAGCTCGATAGCGCGCGTGAGAGAGGAGCTCGTAGCGATGCAGCAGCAAATGGGACGCTCGAAGGGGGTGGTAATGGACGGCCGCGACATAGGCACCGTCGTCTTCCCCGACGCGGAGTTGAAGATATTCATGACGGCCGATGCCGAGGTGCGCGCCCGACGCCGCTACGACGAGCTCACGGCCAAGGGCGACAGCGTATCCTTCGAGGAGGTGTACCAGAATGTAATCCGCCGCGACCATGCCGACATGACGCGCGCCATATCGCCTCTCAGACAGGCCGACGACGCGATCGTGCTCGACAACTCGCATATGACCGTCGAGGAGCAAATGGCGTGGTTTATGGATAAATTCGCTGCAGCGACGGCATAACGGCAACACGCCATGGAGGTCGTCATAGATTCGGAATCGGGATTCTGCTTCGGCGTGGTACGCGCGATCGAGGAGGCCGAAAGGGCATTGTCCGAAGCCTCGGGCAAGGTATACTCGCTGGGCGACATCGTGCACAACCGCATCGAGGTGCAGAGGTTGGAGCGGCTGGGGCTTCAAAGCGTAGCGCACGAGGATATGGAGCGTCTGACAGGCCGCACGCTGCTGATACGCGCCCACGGCGAACCGCCGTCGACATACCGCCGCGCCGAGAGTTGCGGCATACGCACCATAGATGCCACATGTCCGGTGGTGGCGCGGCTGCAAAGACGCGTCAAGAAGGCATACGCGCAGATGCACGATGCGGGCGGCAGCGTCGTGCTGCTGGGCAAGCGCGGACACGCCGAGGTGGTCGGGCTGACGGGTCAGGTCGACGACCGCGTCACGGTGGTCGAGAACGAACGCGACCTCGATGCGCTCGACTTCTCGCGCCCCATATACTTCCTGTCGCAGACCACGCAGAGCATCGAGCTGTTCACGCGCATGGGGCGCACGATAGTCGAACGCGCCGCCGATCCGTCGCAGGTCACTATCGACGACACGATATGCCGCCGCGTTTCGAACCGCGAGCCGCACTTGCAGCAGTTCGCCCGCAGCGTCGACGTAGTGATATTCGTCTGCGGACGCAAGTCGAGCAACGGCCGCGTGCTGTTCGAGGCGTGCAGCAGAGCCAACCCCCGCTCCTACAACATCGAGGAGGGCGGAGAGCTCCGCCGCGAATGGTTCGACTCGGCAGAGAGGGTCGGCATCTGCGGAGCCACTTCGACGCCGCTGTGGCTCATGCGCAGCGTCAAGCAGGAGTTGGAGACGATAGCAGCCCGATAACGCCGCCTCGGACAGCGGAGCAAGGCAGCCCGCTGCGGGCAATGAAGCACGAGAAACGCGATCATTAGATTATAACACCTGAAAATCCTACTGTTATGAGGTACTTTGTCAGAGCTTTGAAATATTTCGCACTGCTGTGCGTTCTCTATGTAGCCATAGTCTGGCTGATGTATTGGAGCGGTTCGCTGCCCGAGAGGCCGTGGACGATGATGGGCGTGGTGCTCTCGACGCGGCGCGGCATGATAATGATCGCCGCATTCGTAGCTCTCGCCGCCGCCTATCCGCTGTTCGGCTTCATGCGCAAGCGCGTGGCGGGCGACATGCGCCGCGACCGCGACCGTATCGTCAATGCCTTTCTGGCGCAGGGCTTCACGCTCGCCGAGGAGGGCGACGGACGCATGGTGTTCCGCGGCGCCGGCCTTTTCAAGCGTCTCTCGACACTGTTCGAGGACCGCATAGAGGTCGTCCAGCACCCGGGACATATGGAGATAATCGGCATACGACGCTCGGTGGCGCGCATCGCCTACCGGCTCGAAGCCTACATATTCAACAGCAAGTTCGAAGAGAAGGATGACAAATAGACCATTCGCATACCGGCTGCGGGGAGTCGTTCTGGCCCTTGCCGCGGCGGCGGCACTGCACCCGACGGCACGGGCGCAGAGGACGCAGAGCGAAGATTTCGCATTGGGGCGCAACGCCGAAGTGCTCGTCAACATGCTGCGCGAGCTGTCGACGCAGTATGTCGACAAGATCGACGCCGATCTGCTGCTGCAACGCTCTGCGGCAGGCATGGCCACGGCGCTCGACCCCTATACGGAGTATCTGCCCGAGCAGAAGATGACCTCGTTCGAGATCATGACCACGGGACAGTACGGCGGTGTGGGTTCGCTCATACGGCAGAAGGGCGACCACGTGATATTCGCACAGCCATACGAGGGCTCGCCGGCCGACCGCGCGGGGATACGCATCGGCGACAGGATCATCTCGATCGACGGCGAGGATGCCTCGGGCTTTACCACCGAGCAGGTCAGCACACGCCTTAAAGGCGACCCCGATACTGATGTACGGCTGGTGGTCGAGCACTCGCTCGACTCGCGCCGCGACACTCTCACGCTACGCCGCGAACGCATCGCCATACCGAGCGTGCCGTGGTCGGGATATGTGGCCGACGGCATCGGCTACATCCAGCATAGCGACTTTACCGAACGCAGCTACGAGCAGGTGCGCAACGCTCTGGAACGGCTGCGTGCCGAAGGGCAGCTGCGCGGGCTGGTGCTCGACTACCGCTCCAACGGCGGCGGCATCATGCAGGAGGCGGTCAAGATAGCCTCGCTGTTCGTACCCAAGGGTACGCTTATCGTCTCGACAATGGGTCGCGACTCGACCTCGCGCAGGGAGTACCGCACCGAGAACGAACCGATCGCGGCCGACCTGCCGATCGTCTTTCTGATAAATTCGTCGACGGCATCTTCGTCGGAGATTCTGGCCGGCGCATTGCAGGACCTCGACCGCGCCGCCGTGATAGGCCAGCGCAGCTACGGCAAGGGTCTGGTGCAGGCCACGCGTTATCTGGGCTACAACTCCTATCTGAAACTCACGACGGCCAAATACTACATCCCCTCGGGGCGCTGCATACAGGCCGTGAACTATGCCGAGCGCGATGCCGACGGAGGCGTGGCCGCCATACCCGACTCGCTGCTGACGGAGTATCGCACCGCGGGCGGCCGCCGCGTATACGACGGCGGGGGCATAGCGCCCGACATAAAGATCGAGCCCAACTACGTGAGCCGCTTCGCGCTGACGCTATACGCTATGGGCTACATGGAGGATTGGGCGGACGAATACATGCGCCGTCACAACGGCGAGAAGATAGACGTGCGCACCTTCTCCATAGGCGACGACGAGTACGAGGACTTCAAGCGCTTCATAGCCGACAAGGATGTCCCCTACCAGTCGCAGACGCGCCATGCCATAGCCGCGCTGCGCAAGGCCGCCAAAGACGACCTCTACGATACGACCCTCGAAGAGCACGTCGCAGCCATTGAGGCGCTGGTAAAGGACGACACCGCGTCGAATCTCGAAACATACCGCCGCGAGATCATCGACGCCCTCAACGCCGAGATCGTGCTGCGGCACGCCTACAACCGAGGCGTGATCGAGCACTCGGCGGCAAGCGACCAGACCGTGCGCCGCGCCGTCGAGCTGTTGTCCTCGCCCGAGGAGTACGCCCGCATTCTGGCCGAACAGGATCCGCCCAGGCACTGAGTGCGGAGATAACGGAAATTTCAAGCATACAAGCCCATGCTCCGCCCGCTACGAAATATCAAACTCTCGCGCAGGCTCTTCACGACGCGACTGCGCACGACGGTCATAATCATAGGCCTCGTGCTCGCCGCAGCGTCGGTATTCTACACGCTTATGGTTACGGGCGAGCTGCGCCGCAGCGAGGAGCAGACGATCGAGGAGCTGCGTGCGGCCGACCGCAACGGCGTCGAGCTGTGGGCAGACATATTGCGTTCGACGAGCAACATCTACGGCGAGCTGGTTTACAACTCCGATCTGTTCGCCAATCTGGTGCGGCATACGACCGTGCCTTTCGTCATCACGGACGAGTATCTCAATGTCGTGGTGTCGAATCTGCCCTCGACCATGACATCCGATCCGGCCGAACTGAGGCGCGCCATAGAGCGCATGGCCGACAGCAACAAGCCGATCATCGTCCGCTACAACTTCTCCAACCGCTACTACACGATCTGGTACGGACACTCGCGCTTCATGGCCTATGTTACCGAATCGCCCGTCTCGACGCTGATCTACTTCCCCTACGTGCAGTTGCTGATAATACTCATATTCGCCATATTTACCTACATCGCCTTCTCGTCCACCAAGCAGAACGAGCAGAACCGCGTGTGGGTCGGTCTGGCCAAGGAGACGGCGCACCAGTTAGGCACCCCCACCTCCTCGCTGCTGGGGTGGTTGGAGTATCTGCGCAGCCAGCCCGTCGACCCCGTAGCCGTCGACGAGATGGGCAAGGATCTCTCGCACCTGATGAAGATCGTCGACCGCTTCTCGAAGATCGGCTCCGAGACGATGCTCACCCCCACCAACATCAACGAAGTGGTGGGCGACACGGTAATGTATTTCCGCAAACGCATCCCGCGCAACGTCACACTGACATACAACGGACTGGCTACCGCACCTATATGCGCCTCTATCAACTCGGCTCTGTTCGAGTGGGTCATAGAGAATCTTCTGAAAAACGCTCTGGACGCCTTGCAGGGACACGGCGCGATAGATGTCTTCATCGGCGAGAACGACACGTCGGTCTACGTCGAGGTGCGCGACACGGGCAAGGGCATACCCAAGAGCAACTGGAAACGCATATTCGTGCCGGGCTTCACGACCAAGACGCGCGGCTGGGGTCTCGGGCTCTCGCTCTCGCGACGCATCGTCGAGGACTACCACTCGGGACGCATCGCCGTCGTGCGCTCGGAACCGGGCAAGGGCACGACCATACGTGTAACACTCAAACGCTTGCAGGACAATGAGTAGCACGAGCGGACACATCGACTTCGGGCAGAGCGCCCCCAGGCACGACGCACCCCCCGCCGAGGTCTTCGGCAGGGCATCGACGCCGGGCGACGGCTACCCGCTCGCCAAGTCCGACGGCAAGCCGTACGTCATGGCTCGCGCCGGGGAGGTGTTCGGCCCCGAGAGCATCCTCGTCGACAGCCGCCCGCAGCAAGCCGGGCACACGGCCTCGCTCTGCTCGGGCGAGGCATTCCAGATCTCGGTACTGCTCCTCTCGACGGCCTATCTGACGATGCTGCTGCGCTCGTCGCACCACATGCACACCGTCGTAAGGTCGATATTCCGCAGCGGCGGTGTCGACCGCAACATAGTCGACGAATGCGGCAACGCCTCCTCGGCACGCTTCATGACCTCGGTCGGACTGTTCGGCATAGCGCTCGCGGCGCTGGCCGCAGTCAGGATCGTCGACCTGCTGCTGCCGCAGCAGACCATAGTGGCACTGCCCGCGGGCATCGACCTCGCCCCGGCCGTCGCCATAGCGGCTGCGGCCGCAGTAGCCGCATGGCAGCACGCCCTGCACAAGGCCGCCGGCTGGGTATGCGCCAGCGACGATATGTCGATACTCGGACAGATATCGCGGCTCTATTTCGCGGCAGGAGCTCTTGCGGTCTTTCCGCTGCTGGCACCCGCGCTGCTGAGCTCCGGCATATCGTCGTCGATTTGGATTATACTGTCGCTTTCGGCCATAACATTACTGTTATTGCTATACCTCAAAGAGACTTTTATGTTCTTTATCGGCAAAAAAATTCATATTTTGTATTGGTTTTTGTACCTTTGCAGTGTCATAGCGTTGCCGCTGAGTTTCGTTTGCATAGTCGCGGCAAGGCTCTGAGGCCTGAACGCGGAGAGGATCCGCAGCCGCGGCCGACGAGCGAAGTGACAAGTTAATTATTTAAGGAGTTTCAAGTTGAAAGTTAATCGAATACTGGTATCGCAGCCTCAGCCGGCGATCATCGAGAAATCGCCCTTTTACGATCTGTCGCAGAAACACGGACTTTTGATCGACTATAAACCCCTGATACGCGTGGTGGGCGTATCGTTGAAGGAGTTCCGCCAGCAACGCGTCGAGATACTCGAACACACGGCCGTGATCTTTTCGTCGCGCACCACCGTCGACAGCTTCTTCCATATATGCGAGGAGGCGCGCATCACGATCCCCGAGACGATGAAATACATCTGCAACACGGAGGCCGTAGCGCTCTATCTGCAAAAGTACATCGTCTACCGCAAACGCAAGATATCGTTCGCCGACGGCACCTTCAACTCGCTGTTGGAGCTCATCGTAAAGCATAAGGACGAGAAGTTCCTGCTGGCGCTGAGCGAGCCCCACAAGCCCGAGCTGCCCGAGACGCTTACCAAGCTGCGTCTGGCGTTCCACCCCGTGGTCTTCGCACGCACGGTGGCGGCCGACATGCAGCAGCTCGATCCCCAGTCATACGACATAATGGCAGTCTACTCGCCCTCCGACGTCAAGGCGTTGTCGGAGAATTTCGACGTGGAGTCGCTGCCGGCCATAGCCGCCTTCGGCGAGGCTACGCTGCGTGCCGCCACAGCCGCAGGCATGCACGTCAAGGCCAACGCCCCGACCCCGGCGGCACCGTCGATGGCAAAGGCGCTCGACATATTCTGCAACAATATAGCCAACGGAGTCGACCTCGACGACGTCGAGCACAAGGAGAACGCCGACCGCGAGGAGTTCATCCGCGCCCAGCAAAGCAAGCTGGCCAAGAAGAGCCGCACGCGCCACACTCCGACCACGACAAAGAAACAATAACGATACGGTTGCGCCTCAGTGCGCAGCCGGCATCATATCGAACACGACGACCCATGACCGACTTTACCCTGCCCCGCAACGAAAGACTGCGTTCGCTCTCGGCCGTCAGGCGTCTGTTCGCCGAGGGCAGATCGGGCTTCGTCTACCCTTTCCGATACGTATTCATAAGCGAACCGTGCCAGACGGAGGATGTCGGGGTGCTGTTCTCGGTACCCAAGCGCATGCACAAGCGCGCCGTGAGACGCAACCTGCTGCGCCGCCGCGCCAAGGAGGCGTACAGGCTCAACAAGCATATCCTGCATGCGGCCTGCGCCGAGGGACGCACGTTGCATCTGGCACTCGTATACTCCTCGAAAGATATTGCGGCATACAAAACCGTCGACCATGCAATCGGAAAGATTCTCCAAGAGGTTGCTGCGGGCATGTAGGCGGACGGCATCGATGCCGTTGATCCTGCTGGTCAGATTCTACCAAGTCGGCATATCGCCCCTCAAACCGCCCTCGTGCCGCTTCACTCCCACCTGCTCGCAATATGCGCTCGAAGCGTTGCGCAAACACGGCCCGATCAGGGGCACATGGCTGGCCGTGCGCCGGCTGCTGCGCTGCCACCCGTGGGGAGGCAGCGGATACGATCCCGTACCATAATACCCACATACGGTCACAATCCGCGTCGCGATACGATCCACGCCGCCCGGCGGTAGAGAGCATCGACAAGGCCCCTGCAACATTTCGGCAGCGCCGCGAGCAGCCTCAACCGTCGCAGCTGCCGACGGTTCAGACGCGTATAGGAGAATGCCCGCACCGCACGCCGCGCATCCTCGTCGCCGCCGCGGACTATCTGCGTCAGCGCCTTGCCTATGCCTATGCGGGCGATATACTCGTTGAGCGTATCCGACTGCGAAGCGTCGTACAGCTCCTCTATCGAATGCCGCGTGCACTCCGAGCGGTAAATAGACGCCGAGCGGTTGGACGCCGAGCGCGAGTAACGCACGAGCGACGCCTGAGAGAAGCAGAACTTCGACCCTCGCTGCATCATCCTTACCCACAGCCACTGGTCCTCGCCTATGCGCATGCCCTCGGGAAAGACCTCTCCTCCCCCGCCGACGGCGCTGCGCCGCAGCGTCGCTGTCGACGGTATGATCGCGAAGCGTCTTTTAAGAGCCTCGGCCGCAGGATCGACATACCCCTCATAGGAGGGCACCGCCGCCGCGACGCGCCTGCCGCCGTCGACGATGTCGAACGCCGTCGAATAGGCATCGGCCTCGGGATAGCGCTCTATAAGGCGGCATATCTCCGCGATATAACCCGTCAAGTACTCGTCGTCGGCATCCAACAGCGCGACATACTCGCCGCGGGCCTCGCTTATGCCACGGTTGCGCGCCGCACTGACACCCATATTCGCCTGCCGCACGACTCTTACCAGAGGCGAGCCGAGAGCCTCCACCGCCTCGGCCGAGCCGTCCGTCGAGCCGTCGTCCACGACGATTATCTCCGACGGCAACAGGCTCTGCGCCAAGACCGAGCGCACGGCACGCTCCACCTCGCGACGTTTGTTGTAAAGCGGCATTACGACCGATATGCGCCGCGAAGTCGGCGACTGCAACGGCGTGGCGAAGGCCAGTATCTCGGGGGCGTGATTCAGCTGCAACTCCTCGGGCAGCCACTTGCGGATGTTGCCGTAATGGTTGCGCAGATATGTCTCCATGTTCGACGGCGCCCACAGCATCATCCCGCCGAACGGCACCCGCTGCCTGTTCTCGACGGCCTCGCGGGCGATCATGTCGCGCGGCATGCGCACGATATTGACATATCGCGTCGGACGGTCGTCGTAACGCGTCAGCTCGCGGCGCAGAAGCTCGTATATGCGACGCTTGCTCATCACGGCGCACACGATGCGGATCGCCGCGCATGAGACCGCGCTCTTGGGAAATACGCAGCCGTTGTTCGGTCGTCCGAACCAGCGCCACAACCATACGCTCTTGGCCGTAAAGCAGTTGACCCAGAATTTCACTCTGCGCCGCTGCCGCCGCTCCAAGCGCGGCGAATCGGGTATGTTGTCGTAGGGAAAGATGTCGATATATATGCCCTGCTCGATGGGCAGCCCCACCCACTCGCTCTCGACGAAGCGCGTCGAGCGCCTGCGCACCTTGGCGAAGTAGAACGGCGTATCGGGCTCGGTCGAGAACTCCTGCAACACGTAATCCGAGGCGAGCAGCGCCGGAGCCTCGCGCAGAAAACGGTCGTAATTATCCCGCGTCATGCCCAGATCGATGTCGTCGTCCCAAGGCACGATGCTCTCGAAAAAGTGGGCTCCGATAGCCGTTCCGCCCTGTATGAAGTAGGGAATCGACGCCTCGTCGCACACGCGCACCACCTCGCGCAGCGTCTGCAAAAGCTCCTCGTGCAGACGGCTCAGTATGTCGGAATTGTATTTCATCATCAAATCGTTTCGGCGCCTGCACCAAACGCCATTATCGCACAGCGAACAACGGCACCGAGCCGGTCGTATCATTAGCCGCTCCTTCGCATGCGGCCTGCTGCGGGATCACTGCACGAGCAGATTGCAGCCGCGGATGTCGCTGCCGGCGATACGCCCCTCGATCATGAAGCGGCCGTGGTCGAGCAGCCGCCCCGTGTCCTGCGTGGAGATGAATGCGCAGGAGCAGATATTCGACAAGTCGATTATATCCACGCCGCCGCGCACGCCCTGCGTCAGCCGCTCGGCGGGATCGTTTATGTCGCGCACGAGGATCCTCATCCACGGCGGAGCGGCGAAGATGCCGCCGCCCGAGGAGTAGGCCTGCGACGTAAGCTCGGCCATGCCGTACTCGGAGTGTATGCTCCCGACACCGAAAGCCTCGCACAATATGGCGTGGAACTCCGACTTCGGGAGCTCCTGACGCCGCCCCTTCATGCCGCCGGTCTCCATGACGACCGTATCGCGCAGCTTCGGCGCGTAGCGCTCGGCCAGATCCCACAGAGCATAGCTCACGCCCAACAGTATCTTGGGCTTAGGGTCGGACTCCATGGCCGCCAGCAGCGCGTCGCAGTCATGCAGGTAGAACCCGCCCGAGCCGGCCTCGCGGATCAGGCGGTCGACCATATATACCAGCGACGAGCCCTCGCGTTCGAGATAGTTGGGCAGCAGTCCGTAGATACTCCATGCCGACGGCTCGCCGTAGAAGCGGCGGAACGCCGCCATGAAAGCCCGCTCGTAGACCGTAATGTCGGCCATCATGTGACGCGACGGCTCGCCGCCGCCGGTGGTCGACGACGTGAATATCTTCTGGGGCGGCTGCCCGGCACAATATACGTCGTGCGTCTTGAACAGCTCGATCGGCATCATCGGAATGCGCTCCGAGCGGTCGACCGCCGAGATATCGCACCCTGTCAGTCGCAGCCACTCGCGATACGGCGCGCACCGCTCGGCCTGATAACGGAACAGCTCCAATGCCGCACGCTCGAAAGCCGCGGCATCCTCTATCGAAAGTATGTCGTCTATCGTAATCATTTACATATAAAGTCGCTTACGGCCTCGGCGCAACGCTCCGGCTCCTCTATAAAACCCATGTGCCCCGAGTGGTCGAGCCACACGACCTCCGCCTCGGGGTGCGCCGCGACGATCGCCTCGGCCGTCTCTATCGGGATATATCCGTCGTGCCGTCCCAGCACGAACATGTGTCTTACGGGCGTGGTGCAGAGCATCCGGTTCATGTCGCGACGCTCGATCATGCCGTTCAGAACGGCTATCACGCCCTCGTCTTCGGTCATGAGCACCAGCTCCTCCATGTCGGCTATCCTGTCCGAGAGTCGTGCGACGTTCTCGGGCGCGAAGCCCGCATGACGCACTATATGGGCTATGGTGTTCTTGCGGCCGGCGCGCACCAGCTCGATCTCGCGGCGGCGGCGTTCGCACTTCTCGGCCGTGTCGGCGCTCGGGGTCGAGCTGATGAGCACGATCGAGTCGAGGCGCGCGGCATAACGCTCGGCCAGCGACATGGCCACATATCCGCCCATAGAGTGTCCCACCACCGAATAGCGCCCGATGCCCAGATGCTCCATTGCGGCGGCGACCGTATCGGCCAGATAATCCATAGTATGAATCTCGCCCTCGACCACCGACACGCCGTGTCCGGGCAGGTCGAGCGTGACGACCCTCATCCGGTTTTTCAACAGAGGCACGAAGTCCTCCCACACGGCAAGCGACTCCAAATAACCGTGCAGCAGCACGACGCAGCGCTCGCCCTTTTGCGTGTCGCAGATATGCAGCGGCGTGCGGCCTGCCATGATAAAACGCTCGTCCATCTTCTTCGTATCTTTTCCTTGTATTACTATTAACTGCAATATTAACCAAAATTCGCGACATATCCTCCCGCCCTCCCGAAAAATATTCCCGCTCCGGAATATTATCTTTGCCGATCCGTCTTTTTTTAGTAATTTTGGCCAAATATTTCTCCGCTATCGATGACGAAACTGCAATACATAAAGTGCCACGGTTCGGGCAACGACTTCATCATGATCGACGGCGTGGCACAGGCCGACCGCCTATCGGGCATCGACCTCGCCGCACTCGCCCGCACAGCATGCGACCGCTCGAATGGCATCGGCAGCGACGGGGTGCTGCTGCTGGTATCATCCGCCGACGGCTACGGCATGCGCATGTTCAACCCCGACGGCTCCGAGGCAGGCATGTGCGGCAACGGCATACGCTGCGTGGCACGTCTGGCCGAAAGGTATGTCGGACAGAGTGAGTTCGACCTCGTGTCGGGCGGCAGAATCATCCGTGTGCGACACGCCGAGCCGATATGCCGCGGCATCGAGACATACGGCGCGCAGATCGGCATACGCACCGCAAGCGACGACTTCGCATTCATGGCCGGCCGCGAACGCTTCGTCGAGCAGCCGATAGAGGCTCTGGCAGACGATTTGCTGTTTACGGCGATCGATACGGGCAACCCCCACCTGGTAGCACGCGTCGGGAGGATAGATCTCGAACGTCTCGACGAGCTGGGACGGCGCGCCAACGGCATGCGCGATATACTGCCCCACGGCGTCAACCTCTCGCTCTGCGAGCAGCGCGACGGGCATACGCTCTTCGTCGCGACCTATGAGCGCGGCGCGGGCATCACGCTCTCGTGCGGCACGGCTATGACCTCGGCGGCCACGGCGGCGGTACTGGCCGACCGCATGCAGGCCGAGCATGACATACGCGTCATGAACCGCGGCGGCATGGTACTATGCCGCACTCACATCGGTCGGGAGGGCATCGTCACGCGTCTTACGGGCAACGCCACGTTCGAATGGAGCGGCAGCCTCGACTTCGACGGCGAGGCTCTGCGCTACGACGTATCCGATAAAACCGACGAGCAGCAGGCATGGCTGCGCTTCGTCGACGAAATAAACGCACGCAGCTGACCGAAGAGATGAAACTCCGCATACGACATATCGCCCTCGCGGCCACGGCGGCCCTCGCTGCCGTCGCCTGCAACGTCACGCGCAAGCTGCCCGAGGGCGAGTATCTGCTGCAAAAGGTCAAGATCGAGGAGGATACCTCCGCACCGCGCCACGAGCGCATCACGGCCGACGAGCTGGACAACTACGTCCGCCAGTCGCCCAACAAACGCATCTTCGGCATAAACTTCTACGCGTGGGTCTACAACCTCGCCGACCCCGACAAGGACAACTGGTGGAACAACTTCAAGCGCAAGATAGGACAGGCGCCCGTTGTGCTCGACATGGAGCAGACGCGCAAGTCGGTGCGCAACATCCGAACATATCTCGACACGCGAGGATACTTCTCCTCCGATGTGACATGCCGCATCGACACGCTGCCGCGCCGCCGCGTCGCCGTGACCTACTCCGTCAGGCAGGGCGAGCCGATGCGCATCGACAGCATAGGATACGAGTTCCGCGACGAGGCGCTGCGCCCGATCATCCTCTCCGACACCGCCGCGACGCTGCTGCACCGCGGCGACGTGCTCGACATAGCGCGTCTGGACAACGAGCGCGAGCGCATCGCGCGCGACCTGAACGACCGCGGCTACTACAACTTCTCGGTCAACAACATATTCTACTCCGTCGATACGCTCTCGGCCAACAACACGGCGGCAGTGAAGATGGTCGTGCAGCCGACGCTTACGGGCTACAACGAGCGGGGCGTGGCACAGTGGGAGAACAACGCCGTATTCCGCATCAGCGAGATCAACGTCTACCCCACCTACGACCCCATGTCGCGCGCACGATACAAGCAGACCGGAAGCGACGTCATCGACACGGCCTATTTCTACGGTCTCAACATCATCAAGGACCCCGACCGCAGCCCGCGCCTGCGCAACGCCGTGCTGCGCCGCACCATACCGATCTACCCCAACTACCTCTACGACGCCGCGCAGGTTACCAAGACATACAACGAGCTTATGTCGCTCGGCTTCTTCCGCAGCGCCAAGATCACATTCTCCGAGCTGCGCGACACCACCGACACCTACGTGTCGTATATCGACAACAGCCGCGGCGACGGCGGCGAAACGGTCGACACGCGCGAGGGTTTCCTCCGCTGCGACATATACGCCACGCCGGCACTCAAACAGAGCGTCAAGGTAGAGCTCGAAGCCAGCACGACATCGAGCTTCTACGGCCTCAGCGCCACGCTCGGATACTCCAACCGCAACATCTTCCAAGGCGCCGAGTCGTTCGATGCCTCCGTGCGCGTAGCCTACGAATACATGAAGGCTCCCGACGCGCGCAAGCGCAGCGCTCAGGAGGTGGGCGTCACGACGGGTCTGTCGTTCCCCCGCTTCCTGCTGCCGTTCCATGTCGCGCCCAACGAAAACATACTGCAACCGCGCACGCGTCTCGAACTCTCGTTCGACTACCAGAACCGCCCCTACTACCGCCGCAACCTGTCGAGCATGCGCTGGGCATATTCGTGGTCCAAGGGGCAGGCCTCGTCGTTCGCGCTGCGCCCGATCGACATCAACTGGATCGACGTGCACAACGTCGACCAGAAGTTCCTCGACGAGATACAGAATGAATATCTGCGCAACACATACGTCCCGCAGCTCAGCGCAGGCCTCTCGTTCTCGTATGTCTACAACAACCAGCGGACGAACATCGGCCGCAATGCGACTATGATACGCTTCAACGCCGAGACGGTCGGCAACCTGATCGACGGTCTGGAACGCCTCTTCTCGCATCATGCGCCGGGGCACGACTACTACCAGGTGCTCGGCATACGTTATGCCCAGTACGTGCGCGGCGACATCAACCTCTCGCACAATATCGTGTTGGGCAAGAACATGTCGCTCGCAGGCCGCATCTTCGCCGGCGTGGGCGTGGCATACGGCAACTCGAAGGATATGACCATACCGTTCGACCGCATGTTCTACTGCGGCGGCGCCAACTCCATGCGAGGCTGGACGCCGCGCAACCTCGGCCCGGGCAACGCCCCCGAGCAGAGCGGAGCATCGTTCCCCACGCAGGTGGGCGACATGCGTCTGGAAGCCAATCTCGAATTTCGGTTTCCGATATGGGGTATATTTCAGGGTGCGACGTTCCTCGATCTGGGCAACGTGTGGTATCTGCGCGAGAACGAAAAGACCCCCTACGATCAGGTATTCCATTTCGACAACTTCTACAAGCAGCTCGGCTTCAACACCGGCGTGGGTCTGAGAATCGACGTCAAGTTCGTCGTGCTGCGCTTCGATCTCGGACTGCAACTCCACAATCCCAACCGACCCGCCGGACAGCGCTGGATACGCGACATCCGCTGGTCGGGCATGGCGCTGAATTTCGGCGTGGGATATCCGTTCTGATCCCGGCCCGCGCACATCGCAGCATGGTGCGGCGGATTGCCCTAACGATCCGCATCGCAACCGCACAGGCATCGGCACCGCCGCTATCGTCGGCCTATCCGCCGACCGCGGCCGGCTGCTGCACCGGTCTGCTATCGCCGGCCGCGCCCTCTTTCGCCCAGGTGCGATGATACCGCCGGATTCATCCGCATCCGCATCCCCCTCTCCGGCCGCAGGCAGGCTTCATGGACATACGCCGCGCCCGGCCTGGTGACGCAGCCTGCACTTAGTCTCCGGCAGCCGCAGATAATATAATAGGCACGACGCCTCCGCAGCCTCCTTGCGCGCGCATCGTTATGCAACATCCGCTCATGTATAATCGGCGGAATAGTGTAGTCGGCGAAGGTTGAATAAATATGTGAAAAATTATATTGTTATTTTTTTCACAGAATTAAATAATTTTGTAGTTTTGTGCCGTGAAAACGTATCGGAGATTCCGGTTGGCAGAAATTGTGCAGTCGGCTATCTCGTCGGCAGGCGTCGTCCGCTCATGGGACGACCGGGCCACCGGGCTGTTGCGCCCGACCTTTTACGGCCGACCCTCCGAGCGACGGACATGGAATTAGGTTTAATCTAATATTTGAATTATGGCAAAGATTGATTTATCGAAGTACGGCATCACCGATGTCAAGGAGGTGCTCTACAACCCCTCTTACGAGACGCTGTTCGAGGAGGAGACCAAGCCGGGTCTGACCGGTTTCGATAAGGGCGTGGTAACCGACATGGGTGCCGTCAACGTAATGACCGGCGTATACACCGGCCGTTCGCCCAAGGACAAGTTCTTCGTAAAGGACGAGACGACCGAGAACACCATTTGGTGGACTTCGGATGAGTATAAGAACGACAACAAGCCCGTGTCGAAGCAGACATGGAACGTGTTGAAGGAGCTGGCCGGCAAGGAGCTGTCGAATAAGAAGCTCTATGTCATGGATACCTTCTGCGGCGCAAACGCGAACTCTCGCTTGAAGATCCGCTTCATCATGGAGGTGGCATGGCAGGCGCACTTCGTGAAGAACATGTTCATCCGCCCCACCGAGGAGGAGCTGGCCAACTACGGCGAGCCCGACTTCGTCGTCCTGAACGCCTCTAAGGCCAAGGTCGAGAACTACAAGGAGCTCGGACTCAACTCTGAGACGGCTGTCGTGTTCAACCTCACGGAGAAGATGCAGGTCATCATCAACACGTGGTACGGCGGCGAGATGAAGAAGGGTATGTTCTCGTACATGAACTACCTGCTCCCGTTGAAGGGCATGGCTTCGATGCACTGCTCGGCAAACACCAACGAGAAGGGCGAGACGGCTATCTTCTTCGGTCTGTCGGGTACGGGTAAGACCACCCTTTCGACCGATCCCAAGCGTCAGCTCATCGGCGACGACGAGCACGGCTGGGACGACGACGGCGTATTCAACTTCGAGGGCGGCTGCTATGCCAAGGTAATCAACCTCTCGAAGGAGAACGAGCCCGACATCTGGAACGCAATCCGTCGCGACGCCCTCTTGGAGAACGTTACCGTAGACGAGAAGACCGGCAAGATCGACTTCACGGACAAGTCGGTTACCGAGAACACCCGCGTGTCGTATCCGATCTACCACATCAACAACATAGTCAAGCCCGTATCGAAGGCTCCCGCCGCAAAGAAGGTCATCTTCCTGTCGGCCGACGCATTCGGCGTGCTGCCTCCGGTGTCGATCCTGACCCCCGAGCAGACCAAGTACTACTTCCTTTCGGGCTTTACCGCCAAGCTGGCAGGTACCGAGCGCGGCATTACCGAGCCTACGCCGACCTTCTCGGCATGCTTCGGCGCAGCTTTCCTTTCGCTGCACCCCACCAAATACGGCGAGGAGCTCGTCAAGAAGATGCAGGCATCGGGCGCTACGGCCTACCTCGTGAACACCGGCTGGAACGGCACCGGCAAGCGTATCTCGATCAAGGATACGCGCGGCATCATCGACGCCATTCTCGACGGCTCGATCGACAAGGCGCCGACCAAGCAGATCCCCGTATTCGACTTCAAGGTGCCGACCGAGCTCCCGGGCGTAGATCCCGCGATCCTCGATCCCCGCGACACCTACGCCGATCCTACCCAGTGGGATACCAAGGCTGCCGACCTCGCAGGCCGTTTCATCAAGAACTTCACGAAGTTCACGACCAACGACGAGGGTAAGGCACTTGTAGAGGCCGGTCCGAAGCTCTAATTTTTTTGTGAAAAGCGGCATTCTGCTGCCGCGCACTCAATCTCCCGAACGGGACGTACGTCAGTACTACCCGTCCGGGAGATTTTCGTTTGCGTGGTATAATAACGCTTTTGACAAAAAATACGTGAAAAGGCGCCATTTCCTGCACCTCGTTCGAATGCGCCAATGGGACGTACGCCAGTACTACCCATCGGCGCATTTTTCACGTGCGGCTGGTAAATAGCACCTTTTAACGAAAAAAAATTGTGTTGTGACTCTTAGGATGCAATCACATGACATACGGCATTATACTGCCGCGCACTCAATCTCCCGAACGGGACGTACGCCAGTACTGCCCGTCCGGGAGATTTTCGTTTGCGTGGTATAATAACGCTTTTGACAAAAAATACGTTAAAAGGCGCCATGTCCTGCGCCTCGTTCGAATGCGCCAATGGGACGTACATCAGTACTACTCATCGGAGGGTTTTCACGTGCGGCTGGTAAATAGCTCCTTTTGACGAAAAAAAGAGTTGTGGTGTTTAGGCTGTTGTCTCGAAAAGCAATCATTTACTGCTGCGCCTTGTCGCTTGGCAATGGGCGGTACGTCGAGTACGGCAAAATACCACTCCTCCGACCAGTCGTCCCATACGGTGCGCGCCTTGCGCTCCTAAAAAAGTTGTATGATATGCTGCCGCGTTATGGCTATTTTCCGATTTGGCTTTCGTAATATGCGATACGGTCGCGACAGACCTTTTCGACGATGTCGCGGAGCTGCTCGACCTTGGGGATAAGGGCGTCGATGTCCTCTTTCGTAACTTCGAAATCGGGATTGTAACGCGATTCTATATAGGCACGTTGCAGAAGATCGAACAGACGCTTCTCCTCGGGCGTGTCGCGAGGCAGTGCCTTGAATATCTCCGGCGCATATTTCTTCGTAGCATTCATCAACTCCGAAAGGTTATGGCTCTTGTGACCGTAAAGGATAAAGACCATAGGAATTGTACGCAGAAAGTTTTCGGCCGACTGATGAAGATGAAACGAAGCCATTAAATAGCGATTGGTGTCGCTGTAAAATTTAACACCATCCAAAAAGTCGTTTGCCCGTCCGAATTTATCATCGAAATATTTTTGCGCCCGCTCCCTGATCTCGGTATAGTCGAGCTTGCGGCGGCGCGCCAGCTTGTAAGCCCCCGAATCGTAGAGAATAACTCCGTCGCGCTTGATCTCCGTTTCGAAGTAGTGCGCTTTCGAAAGGGCGTAGTTGAAATCGTCTATTCCGTAGTTGACGAACTGCGGGTGAGTGTGAAACGGTCGGTTCTTGTTCTCGAAAAATCTGTCTTTGATCTTCTCGTACAACGATGATTCGATAGCCCCGATCGGCTTGCGCGTCAGAATTACGATATCGTAGTCGCTCATGTAGTATGTCGGCGTTCCGAACTCCACGCGTTGGTCGTAGTCGACGTATTTGTTCTTGGCGTAGCTGCCGAACAGAATAATCATCTCGACCTGCTTTACATTCTCGCGGATCAACTCTGCGAGCTGCTGCAAATCCTGACGTTTGCGCGGCGGTAAAAATCGGGTGGTTCGTTTCATAATGACAAAATTATGAAAAATTCCGGCAATACGTTTTGCAAAGCACATAAAAACAGTTATATTTGCTATATGTTCTGCAAATAATCTGCAAAAGTTTCCCACGGTGGCGACGCATGTCGCTTAAAAGAAGCACGGCAGATTATGAAACGGAACATCTACGATTCGGCATAGCCGACGGACATAATTAAAGAGCAGCAACTCTTTATACCGACCCAGAAAAATTAGGACTTTTTGTATCAAGGTATAAATGTTGCCAGCCCTTGTTATGTTCCGTCCGAAAGGACGGGACCTGCAAGGGCGCGGTGCATTTCTTGATACGGGTTTCCTAATGCCTTCTGGTCGGAATGCTATCGCGTCTCTTGCTTTTTTATTCTTGTAGAGGCGCATTTCAACCACAAATAGCTCGAACATTATGCGCCGTACCGAATACACAGATATACGATATATTGGATTCCCGCAACCGCATCGGGCTGCGGAGCGAGTACACTATACCCCTATTAGGTTTTATTACGAAGGAATCTGGTAACGCCGTCCCGCCGTCATCGGGCGGCGGGGGAGAGGTCGTGCGATATTCCGGCCGCAGAATCAACCTAAGGCCAAAGTTTTACAAATAACAGCAACGACCGGATATCGCACTTTCTTATACGGACAGTGAGCGGTATATATTCAGGGCACAATACTGCCGTGTCAGGCCGCCGCGTTTAGTCCGTTATTTTCAGCCACTCGCCTTACGGCGCACGGCGACCGTTGGGCAGCCGGCCGATATGTCCGGTCGGGATCACGGTTGACTTTAAGAGCTGAAAACCGAAATCTCGAACAGCCGTTGCAGCAGGTAATGACGAGTACGATATAAATATGGAAACTGATTTGAATGAGATGTATACACGGACGCTTTACACGAAGGTAGCAGCATGACGGCTTAAAGCACAATGCAGCGCCGGCAGGTGCGCACCGGAACCATTGCCGATGATCCGACGCGATTCAACGATTGTAGTCGCGGAACCGAGTAAATTCCGGCGGCGCGCCTGCTTTTTATTATTTCAGTGAAAAGCGGCATTCTACTGCCGCGCCTTGTCGCTCGACAATGGGAAGTACGACAGTACTGCCCGTCCGGGAGATTTTCGTTTGCGACTTGCCATAACGTATTCGTTAGGCCGAAAGCAGGAGAAAATATTCCGCTATGCCGAGACGAAGCAATAGCGCCATTGGCTTCGACCCAGCCGCTGAATCGCACGGAGCATGAACCGAGCGCATCTCCTCTCTGCCATGATTTCATGCCGGACAGCATACAAGGCCGGGCGAGGCTTATCCCCCCTCGGCAAGCGGCATCCCGCCCGACGGTACGGGATCGATTATTGTCGACGGAACGCAACAAAGCCAATAGTCGGCGGCATTCATGTTTAGTCGTTTCGTCAGAATCGGCCGAAGCAACTGCAAGACAGGGATCATCTCCCTCTGCATCTGAAATGCGCATACGGACAATGCACGACAACATCGCGACAACGATAAGTCAGACGGTTAAGCCGGGAGTAGCGAGAGGCATACAAAAAAAAGCAGCTCCCCATTCGGGGAGCTGCCTGAGTCGTTCTTAGGAACGAATTTATTTGATGATCACGCAACGCTGGATCTTCGGCTGCATGTCGGGGTAAGCCGTAACGGTGTCGCCAACGCCCTGGCCCTCGGCCGAAGGCTGGATACGCGAAGCTGCGATGCCGTTTGCAACGAGGTAGTCGGCAACAGCCTTTGCACGCTGCTTAGAGAGCTGCATGTTGCGAGCCTGGCTACCGGTCTCCTTATCGGCATAGCCGGTAACGGTAAACTTGGCGTCGCTATCCTTGACTGTTGCGATGAACTGATCCAACGAAGCCTTTGCATAATCGCTCAGCTTAGCAGAACCGATAGTGAAGAATACCGAAGTCTCGGGCAGGATAGGAGCGGCAGCAACCGGACGGTTCTTGCGGCACTTGTCCAGATCGTTTCTCAGACGTGCATTCTCGGCATCTGCGTCGTTGATACGCTTGTTGGCGTCGCCCAGACGGTCGTTGGCGTTGTTCAGGCGGTTCGTCAGATCGCCGATAGCAGCGATATAACCGTCGACATCATCCTGGCTGTAAGCACGGTTCCAGTCACGCTTGTTGAAGCGGTAGGTAAAGCCGAGCGTTGCGCTCAGACCGTACATGTAAGCACCGTCGAACTTGCAGGGAGCAATACGTGCAGGAGCGAACAGACCCTTGAATTCGAGGTCGATATCGAGCTGCTTGCATACGCGGAACTTGTTCAACAAACCGTAAGCGAAGGTAAATGCCTGACCCGAAGCGGCGCGGTTGTCGATCTGGCTGTTGTCGGTAAAGTTGACAGCCATGTAACCCAAACCGATATAAGGTACTGCATAGTATACGCGATCCTCGCGATAGCCGCCTACCCAGTTAGAGAAGTTGACCATGATGTCGCCGTGTGCGAACAGGTAAGGCCAATCCATCTTGCCGTTTGTGGGGTGGAAGTTGTTGAACCAACCGCCCTGCAACTGGCCGCGGATACCTACGATCGGGTGTACCCACTTGGTCAGCGAGAAAGTACCCTCGAAGCCGATACGCTCCGAACGCTTGCCGATATTGCTACCGTTAGAGAACGCGGTGTTGGCACCTGCGCCGATAGAAATCTCCCAGTTATCCCAGAACTTATTCGTCTCGTGGCCCTTCCAGCGGAGCTTACCGCCCTGCTCCTGAGCCGTCACGCCAGCCGACAACAGAGTGCTGACAATCAACAATGCGGCAAATAAACTTTTTTTCATAATCATTTAGTTTTGAGAATATAATCTTATGTTATGCTTTCGTTTCAAATCATTAATCGTCGAACCGCTGCTTACCGTTCACGACCCCGGCGGGCGGTAGGGCTCTATTGCTAATGACAACCTAAGCATGTTTCATGCACAACAAAGGTTAATCGCCGGCAAATATACAAATAATATACAAAAAATCTCGCCGACGACGAGATTTTTTGCATAAACTTATATTTATTAGCCCATTATCCGCACTTGGAATATCCGCACGACATGCACGTAAGGCATCCGTTCTGGTAGGCCATGTTCTCCTGACCGCACTGCGGGCACTTGCCCTTGCCCTTCGTTCCGTCGGCGATATACTGTTTGAGGGCGCGCTCGACGCCGTTCTTCCACGTGTTGATAGTCTCGCTGTCGAGGTGGAGTCCGTCGATGAGCTGGACGACCTTCTCGATCGGCATGCCGTAGCGCAGTACGCCCGAGATGAGCTTGGCGTAGTTCCAGAACTCCTCGTCGAACAGACGCGATATGCCGCCTATGGTGTTGGTGTAGCCGTAGCGGTCGACATACTGGAAGTCGTAACGCTTCGAACCGTCCTTCTCCGATACCTTTATTATAGAGCCGCTGGTAATCTTGCGCGGGATATACATGGCGTCCTCCTCGATCTTACCGGTAAAGATCTCGTAGGGGCGGTCGTCCTGCTTGCCTACGAAGGCTATCCAGTCCTCGTTGCCGTTCTTGAATCGGACGATGTCGGCCGGAATCGACTCGGGGCGCTTGATCGACTGGCTGTCGGGGAAACTGTCGTTGTTGCGCTTCTTGCTCTTTATGTCGAGCAGCACGCCGTCGCGGCAGCCGTCGCGATAAACCGTCACGCCCTTGCAGCCGCACTCCCATGCGGTGCGATATACCTGTGCCACAAGCTCCTCCGAGACCTCGTTGGGCAGGTTGACGGTAACCGAGATCGAGTGGTCGACCCACTTCTGTATCGCGCCCTGCATCTTCACTTTGGCCACCCAGTCGATGTCGTTGGCCGTGGCCTTGTAATAGGGCGACGCCTGCAACCACCTATCGAGCTCCTTCTCCGATATGGTTTGCAGCTTCGATGTGTCGTATCCGTTGACATCGAGCCACTTTACGAAGTTGTGATGATAGACGTAGTATTCGATGAACTTCTCGCCCGTCTCGTCGACGAACATCGCGCGGCGATCCTTGTCCGAGGGGTTGATCTTGCGGCGGCGCTTGTACACGGGGCGGAATACCGGCTCGATGCCCGATGTCGTCTGCGACATGAGCGACGTGGTACCCGTCGGGGCTATGGTCAGCATCGCGATGTTGCGGCGTCCGTACCTGACCATATCTTCGTAGAGCGCCGGATCGGCCTCGCGGATACGGCCTATCATCGGATTGTTGCGTTCCTTCTCGGCATCGTATACGGTAAACGCGCCGCGCTCCCTGGCCATTTCGACCGATGCGCGGTAGGCCTCGACGGCGAGGGTCTTGTGCACCTCGACGGCGAACGCGATAGCCTCCTCCGATCCGTATCTGAGACCCAATGCCGCGAGCATGTCGCCCTCGGCAGTGATGCCCAGACCCGTGCGGCGGCCTTTGAGCGCCATTTCGCGGATCTTGACCCACAGGTCGTGCTCGACACGGCGTACATCCTCGTCCTCGGGGTCGTCCTCGATCTTCTTTATGATAAGCTCGACTTTCTCCAATTCAAGATCGATGATGTCGTCCATCATGTGCATGGCCTTGCGGATATGGTCGCGGAAACGGTCGAAGTTGAAGTGCGCCGCACCGGTAAACGGCTCGTCGACATAGCTCAGCAGATTGATAGCCAGCAGTCGGCAGCTGTCGTACGGACACAGCGGAATCTCGCCGCAGGGGTTGGTCGAAACCGTCGTGAAGCCCTCGTCGGCATAGCAGTCGGGGACGCTCTCGCGGATGATCGTATCCCAGAACAGCACTCCCGGCTCGGCCGACTTCCATGCGTTGTGGATAATCTTGTCCCACAGCTTGCGGGCATCTATCTCCTTGCTGTATAGAGGCTCGGCGGCATTTATGGGGAATTGCTGGCGATAGGTGCGCCCCTCGGCCGCGGCACGCATGAATTCGTCGTCGATCTTTATCGAGACGTTGGCACCCGTGACCTTGCCCGTATCTACCTTGGCGTCGATGAAGTTCTCGGCATCGGGGTGTTTTATCAGCAGCGAGAGCATCAGCGCGCCGCGTCGTCCGTCCTGCGCCACTTCGCGCGTCGAGTTCGAGTAGCGCTCCATGAACGGCACGATACCGGTCGAGGTAAGCGCCGAGTTGAGCACGGGGCTGCCCGTGGGACGTATGTGCGACAGATCGTGTCCCACGCCGCCGCGGCGCTTCATCAGCTGCACCTGCTCCTCGTCCATGCGGAAGATGCCGCCATACGAGTCGGCGGGGTTCTTATGCCCTATGACGAAGCAGTTGGACAGCGACGCGACCTGAAAATCGTTTCCGATACCGGTCATCGGACCGCCCTGCGGAATGACGTAACGGAAATGGTCGAGCAGCTCGAATATCTGTCGTTTCGATAAAGGATTGGGATATTTGTTCTCTATACGCTCCAATTCGCGGGCGATGCGCTCGTGCATCTGCGCCGGCGTAGTCTCGTATATGTTGCCGAACGAATCCTTCAAGGCATACTTGCTTACCCACACCGTAGCCGCCAGATCGTCGCCGCCGAAGTACTCCTTCGACGCGGCTACGGCCTCGTTGTAGTCCACCTTGGGCAATGATTCGGATGCAGACTTTTGTGTCATGACTCTATAACTGGTTTTACTTTAATATATTCGGTTTCGCAATGTCGACACGAAACAACGGCCTCCCTGCGAAAGAGGCTGTTTCGACGTTGCAAATTTGGTAAAATTTTATTCGAGATCGAAATTTATCGCATAGAATTTTATCAACACTTTGTCTACATACGTATGCCGCAATAAAAAAACATGCGCCGTAACTCCCTACGACGCACGCTCTACCTTTTGCCGGAGCTGCCGGCACGATTATTTCGCCTCGCCCTCGGGCAGTGCCTCGAAGATAGCGAGCAGCTCGCCGTTCGACAGGAGCAGCATCTGCTCTCCGTCCATCTCGTAGTGCGTCACGCGCGAAAGCATTTGCAGGAACTCGTCCTCCGATGCCTGATCGGGGCACATCATTCTGGTCGAGGCGGGATACTCGAACGTGAGCTTGCGGCTGTCATCGGTCTTATACTCCGACATCAGACGGTTGCAGTCGCCCACACCGTTCAGACGGCCGTCCTGGCCGAAAGTAATGGTATAGCTGTCGGCAGGCTTCTGCACGTCGCGACCCATAATCTGAACCAGATGCCAGTCGGTACCCACCAGAGGCTTTACCTCACGGCTGCGCGAGGTGCAGTTGCAGCATCCCGTTATTGCAACCAATGCTGCGGCGAACATGATTAAAAAAGATCTTTTCATCTTACGAAACATTTAAATTCTTATCTTTGCGAAAAGTTAGTTGCAAATATAGTACAAAATAACCGAAACACTATCAATTATGAAAAAAGTAATCGCATCGCCGCTGGCCCCCAAGGCCGTCGGACCCTACTCTCAGGCTATCGAACACGACTCGAAGACGCTCTACATATCGGGGCAGCTGCCTATCGACGGCGCAACCGGCAAAATGGCCGAGGGCATCGAGGCGCAGACACGCCGCTCGCTCGACAATCTCGGACATATCCTCTCGGAGGCCGGATACGGCTTCGGCGACATCGCAAAGACCACCGTGCTGCTGGCGCATATATCGGACTTCGCGGCCATGAACGCCGTATATGCCGAGTATTTCCCCGGCGACAAACCCGCCCGCATCTGCTTCGAAGTGGCGGCACTGCCCATGGGAGCGCTGGTGGAGATCGACGCCGTTGCCGTCAAGTAATCCCTTCGTCGGAAAACGCCGCAATCATCGGGGCGGACGGGTGGTACATCAGTACGCTCCGTCGCCCCGATTTCATGCCGGCGCCTCCCCGTCCGAGCACCGATCTTCCCGCATCGTAGAGACAGCGAGTGTGCAGCGGCCGGAGCCGCACCGAAAGCCGGCCGCGACGCGTCATTCTCCTGCGGCGCATACGCCTGCCGGAGCGGCGGCCGCCAGCCCGAGTTATTTACCGTTCCAGAGTTTGTAGCGCGAGGGCGATACGCCGACACGCTGCTTGAAGTATTTGCCGAAGAATGACTGCGAGGTAAAGTTGAGATTGTCGGATATCTCGCCTATGCTCAGGCCCGAGTATTTGAGCAGTCGTTTGGCCTCGTAGACCACCGCCTCGTCGATCAGCTTCGAGGCATTGCGGCCGCTCTTCTTTTTCAGAATCAACGACAGATATTTGGGCGTTATGCCCATCTGCGCGGCGTAGAACTCGACGCTGCGCTGCGTGCGGCAGTGCTCTCTGAGCAGCACGACGAAGCGGTTGAACAGCTCGTCGGTGCGGTTGCTGACATCGGCCTGTCCAACGAACGTATGTTTGGGTATTATGCCCATGACATAGTGGAACATGGCGGCGAACAGCGCGGCCAGCACGCGGTCGCGGTTGGCCGTCGTGGCATCGCCCGCGAGGGTCGCACGCATCAGCTTCGAAAGATCGTTGATATAGCTCGCCTCGTCGGGGTCGACCGTAATGCACGGCTCGCCCATGAAGCCGTGGTAGATCGATATGACGTCCTGCGTATCGACATGTATGCGGTTGAGATACGAACGCGAATAGGTCAGCATGTAACCCGACGAGCGGATCGAGGCCTTGACCTGCTCGATGACCGTATTCTCGTTGAATATGAACAGCGTGTTGGGGCGCAGCTCGTAGGGCTTGCCGTTGATGCGCAGCCTCGTCGTGCCGCTCACGGTAACGCCGATCGTAACGCCCTGTATGAGGGTGGTTATGTCGTTGAGATTCTTCAACGACATAAGCGGCGTGATGACTATGTCGCCCGAGCGGTACGAGGTGCCCGACAGCAGCTTCAATCTGTCTATCGAGGTGCGTTTTATTCCGTCGTTGTTTTTCATTACCGGCGTTTTTTCGTATCGTCGCTCCGGTGCGGCACGGGTACCAGAACTTCGATTCCGGAACCGTGGCAGACGATCGACAGCGGGAAGCGCTCGCCCTTCTGTCCGTCAACGTCGGTGGCCTCGTCCAGCGTCGAGGTCATCTCCAAGGCGCTGCTCTTGAAGTAGCGAACCGAGCGCGGGCTGCCGCCCATAAGGTAGCGTATCATGTGCCAGCACGAGACGATCGGATTGCGTTTTTCGAGCATTATGCAGTCGAACACGCCGTCGTCGATGCGCGCCGTGCGGGCAAGGCGGAACCGTCCGGCCGTCTCGCCGTTGAATATCAACACCATGAGGGCCTTGAAGTCGAACTCGTCCTCGTCGCACTTCACATGCAGCGGGATGCCGTGCAGATGCAGCAGGTCCTTTATGCCCGTGAAGATGTAGGCCAGCTTGCCGATCTTGTGTTTGAGCCGATCGGACGTATGCTGCGAGGTTGTGGTAAAGATGCCGAAGCTGAATATGTTGATGAAGTAGAGCCCGTTGACCATGCCGCAGTCGACACGCCGCACCTGTCCCGAGACGATCTGGCGGGCAGCGCGCATTATGTCGCTGTCCATGCCCAGCGCACCGGCGAAGTCGTTGGCCGTGCCTGCGGGTATGACCGCTATGACGGGCGAGAGCGACTTGCTCTTCATCGAGTTGACGACATAGTTTATCGTGCCGTCGCCTCCGCATACGACGGCAAGATGGCAATCCTCGTCGCCGTCGAAGGGGTTCTGCCCGAACTCTATGAGTTTGGGGCGGATGTCGTATCCCGCCTGGCGGAATATCTCAGTCAGAGCGTCGACGTTGCGGGCTATCTTGCCCCTGCCGGCCTTGACGTTATAGAGTAGAAGCGATTTTTTCATCGATCGTCAGTTTATTGCGCATCGGCGAACATCTCTTCGAGTCCGTCCGAGCAGACTACGCGGTACTCGCCCTCGGCCTCGCCCGCGAATATGAAGTATACGAGCATGCCGTCCAGCTCTTCGGCCAGCGCCTCGGCATCGTCGGAGCCTGCGGCGAGCAGCATCGTGCCCGCCGCATCGGCCTCGGCGCATGTCGGTGCCACGACGGTCACGGAGAGCAGCTGCGAAACGGCACTTAGACCCGTGCGGGGGTCGATCGTATGGGCTATCTTGCGCCCCTTGTCGTCATACCAGAAGCGGCGGTAGTTGCCCGACGTGGCCACGGCGGCATCCGTAACCGATATTATCCGCTGTATGTCGTCCATGGCCTCGTTGCCGTCGTAGGGCGTCTCGATGCCGACCCTCCACTTGTCGCCCTCGCGGTTGCGCCCCTTGCAGCGCACCTCGCCGCCGATGTCGACTATGTAGTCGCTGCATCCGTGCGATTCGAGCATCTCGCCGACCATGTCGACCACATACCCCTTGGCTATCGAGTTGAAATCGAGCTGAACGCGCGCATCGCTCTTGACCAGACGCTCCCCCTCGACGGCGATCTTGTCCATGCCGACGAATTGCAGCAGCGAATCCAGATCGGGCTCGACGCTCCGGTCGGGCTGCTTGCGCACGAACCCCCACGCCTCGGTCAGGGGCTTTACCGTCACGTCGTAACGGCCCTCGCTGAGATCATGGAAACGGCGCGCGAGCGCTATGTTGAATGCTATGTGCCGGTCCACCGAGTCGGTGCGGTTGTCGTTCAGGCGGCTCAGGCGCGAGTTCTCGTCGAATATCGACATCGAGCTTTTGGCCTCGGCGTCGATCCTCTCTATCTCGCGTGCCAGCTCTTCGGCCGTCATATCGGTGCAGGCTATCACGTGCACGAAAGTGCCCAGTGCCGCGCCGTCGACCTGTATGTAGCGGCTCGGCGTCGAGCCGCTGCATGCGACGGAGACGACCGACATACATATCATCATGAACGACAGTAATTTGAGAAGGTGCTGTTTCACTTTTCCGAATTAATGTATCCGCAGGCAAAGGTAGTCTATTCGATTCAAATCTGCAACAGTTGCCGGCAAAGTTTTGCATCCTCGGCTGCCGGCGCAGACGGAGGCAGGCCGTCGCCCCGATCCGACATGCGCAAAAATATGGTATGATTACGACGAAAAGCCCCTGCAAATATTTGCAAATAGATATTTTTAGTCTAACTTTGCCACACGCTCTGGCAGGATCACGGTAAGGGTGATTTGTCGTAGAGTGGAACCCGCGGCGCCGGTCTCTGGAAAATGCGGCCGCCGTCGTATTAAAATTTTAATTTTATGGCATACTTGACACCTGAGAAAAAGCAGGAGTTATTCGGTCAGTACGGTAAATCGACAACCGACACGGGCTCGCCAGAGAGCCAGATCGCGTTATTCACGTACCGTATCAACCACCTTACTAATCACATGAAGAGCAACAGACACGACTTCGGCACGCAGCGCTCGCTGCTGCGTCTGGTAGGTAAGCGCCGCCAGTTGCTCGAATACTTGAAGGAGGTCGACATCGAGCGCTACCGCGCAATCATCAAGACCCTCAATCTCCGCAAGTAGAAGTGAGTACGACGATGAAGGCAGCCGCGCGTTGCCTTCATCTGCGTTGACAACAATGAAAAAACTATATAGACAAGGACGAAATTAGTAGAGATTTTTTGAAGATTTATGGAAGAAAACAAGTTGTACAATGCCGTGCGTAAAACGATTACGCTGATCGACGGCCGCGAGGTCATTATCGAGACCGGTAAGCTCGCAAAACAGGCCGACGGCGCCGTTGTCGTTAAGATGGGCGATACCATGCTGCTGGGTACGGTCGTTGCCGCCAAGGAGGCCAAGGAGGGCACCGATTTCATGCCCCTGCAAGTAGAATACAAGGAGAAGTTCGCCGCATGCGGCCGCATCCCGGGAGGTTTCATGAAGCGCGAGGGCAAGGCCGGCGACTCGGAGATTCTGGTTGCACGCCTTATCGACCGCGCGCTGCGTCCCCTCTTCCCTGCGGACTATCACGCCGAGGTATTCGTTACGGTCAACCTCATATCGGCCGACAAGGATATCCAGCCCGACGCTCTGGCAGGTCTGGCCGCTTCGGCGGCGCTGGCTTGCTCGGACATTCCGTTCGGAGGTCCGATCTCGGAGGTACGCGTGGCACGCATCGGCGGCGAGTACGTCATCAACCCCGGATTCTCGCAGATGAAGGAGGCCGATCTCGATATCATGGTAGGCGGTACGATCGACAACATCCTCATGGTCGAGGGTGAGATGAAAGAGGTCTCGGAGGAGGTCATGCTCGGTGCAATCAAGTTCGCGCACGAGGAGATCAAGAAGCAGTGCGCCGTACAGATCGAGCTGTCAAAGGAGCTGGGCAAGGATGTAAAGCGCACCTACTGCCACGAGGTCAACGACGAGGAGCTGCGCCAGACGATCATCGCGGAGCTGTACGACAAGGCATACGCAATCGCCACGAGCGGCACGATGAAGCACGAGCGCGAGGATATGTTCAATGCGTTGGAGGCCGAGTTCGCATCGCGCTACACCGAGGAGGAGCTGGTAGAGAAGGCTCCGCTGATCCACAAATATTTCCACGACGACGTGCAGAAGAAGGCCATGCGCAACATGATCCTCGACGAGGGCAAGCGTCTCGACGGCCGCCGCACGGACGAGATACGTCCTATATGGTGCGAGGTGGGCTATCTGCCCGCAGCTCACGGCTCGGCGATCTTCACGCGAGGCGAAACGCAGTCGCTGACGACCGTTACGCTCGGCACCAAGCTCGACGAGAAGATGAAGGACGAAGTACTGGTGCAGGGCAGCGAGCAGTTCGTGCTGCACTATAATTTCCCGCCCTTCTCGACAGGCGAGGCACGCCCCACGCGCGGTCTGAGCCGCCGCGAGATCGGCCACGGTCATCTCGCATGGCGTGCGTTGAAGCCTATGGTGCCGCTGGGCGAGGAGAACCCCTATGCCGTCCGCGTAGTATCGGACATCCTCGAATCCAACGGTTCGTCGTCTATGGCCACCGTCTGCGCAGGTACGCTCGCGCTTATGGATGCCGGCGTCAAGCTGAAGAAGCCCGTTTCGGGTATCGCCATGGGTCTGATCTCGGACTCGGCCACCGGCCGCTGGGCTGTGCTGTCGGATATCCTCGGCGATGAGGATCATCTCGGCGACATGGACTTCAAGGTCACGGGTACCAAGGACGGTATCACGGCCACGCAGATGGACATCAAGGTCGACGGACTCTCTTACGAGGTTCTGGCCAAGGCGTTGGAGCAGGCGCGTCAGGGTCGCATGCACATTCTGGGCAAGCTGACCGAGTGCATCGCCGAGCCTCGCGAGGACTACCGTCCGTTCGTACCGCGCATCGTACAGATTACCATTCCTCAGGATATGATCGGCGCCGTCATCGGCCCGGGCGGAAAGGTAATCCAGGATATCCAGAAGACCACTTCGACGACCATAACCATTACCGAGGTCGACGAGAAGGGTATAGTCGATATCTTCGGTCTGGACAAGGACTCTATGGATGCGGCGCTGGCACGCATCAAGGGCATCGTCGCCGTTCCGGAGGTCGGAGAGGTATACACCGGCAAGATCCGCAGCATCGTCGCTTTCGGCGCTTTCGTCGAGATCCTGCCCGGCAAGGATGCCCTGCTCCACATCTCGGAGATCGACTACAAGCGCTTCGAGACCATGGAGGAGACCGGCCTGAAAGAGGGCGACATGATCGAGGTCAAGCTCATCGGCGTCGACTCTAAGACCGGCAAGCTCAAACTCTCGCACAAGGCTCTGCTGCCCAAGCCCGAGGGCTGGGTCGAGCGCGAACCCCGCGAGCGCAGACCGCGCGAGGATCGCGGCGAGCGTCGCGACCGCCCGGAGCGCGGAGAGCATCGCGAAAGACGCGACCGCGGCGAGCGCAAGTAATCGCCTGCGACGAAAGAAATATTCAAGTGTGCAAACGGAAAATATTTACTTAATTTAATTATCGTTATGAAAAATCTTTTTAGAGTAAGTTTGGCTTTGGCAGTCGTAGCTCTGACAGTGTCTGGCTGCAACTGTTTCAAGAAGATGGCCAAGAACAGAGATGATGTGAAACTGACATGCACTCCCGAGGTTCTGGTTCTCAACAACGGCCGTGTCGACGCCGACATTACCGTAACCTTCCCCGAGAAGTACTTCAACAAGAAAGCTGTCGTGAAGGTTACTCCGGTAATGGTCTTCGAGGGCGGCGAGGTAGCCGGTACCACCCAGTATCTGCAAGGCTCGAAGGTCGACGACAACTACACCGTCATCGACAAGACCAACGGCGGACGCTACACGCAGCACGTGTCGTTCCCCTATGACGACCGCATGCGTCAGAGCGAGTTGCAGCTGCGTGCCGAGATCAAGTGCCCCGGCGGCAAGTGCAAGGAGTTCACGCTCGTCAACCTGAACAACGGTGCCGTTCCCACCAAGGAGGAGGCCGCCGTACTGGCTGCCGGCGGTGCCGAGGCCGACGCCTTGAAGCGCGCATTCGGTCTTACGATCGCCGTGGGTGTCAACACCATGCAGAAGGATATCGACTATGCCGAGGCAATGCGCCTTATGGATTCGGGTTATAAGAACGTAACCACCGAGGTCACGAAAGCCAACTACATGTATCAGATCAACTCTTCGAACCTTTCGAAGAAGGCTGCCGATACCGAGGAGGTACGCGACTTCCGCACCAAGGCCGAGTCTCAGAAGGACAACGACCGCATCAAGCAGAACCTCTATGTAAACGGTTACGCTTCGCCCGACGGTCCCGAGAAGTTCAACGACAAGCTGTCGGCCGCCCGCAGCCAGTCTGGTAAGAAGGCTGCCGAGAAGCTGCTCGCCGACATCGACCTGTCGCTCGACGCCGCATTCTACGGCGAAGACTGGGAGGGCTTCAAGGAGCTGGTAGAGGCTTCGGACATCGAGGACAAGCAGATGATTTTGCAGGTGCTCAACATGTACTCTTCGTCGTCTGAGCGCGAGTCTCAGATCAAGAACATGTCTCAGGTATTCGAGGCTTTGAAGAAGGATATCCTGCCGCAGCTGCGTCGTGCACAGCTGGTCAACAGCTCAGACATCACGGGCAAGACCGACGACGAGATGGTCGCTCTGGTACGTGCCGGCAAGCTGGGCGATCTGAACGAGAAGGAGCTTCTGCACATCGCAGAGTGCGACAAGCTCGACGCCAAGGAGCAGGTTGCCGTTTTGGAGTATGCTGCCAAGACCTACAAGACCCCGACCGCTTACAACAACCTCGGTGTGGCTTATGCCAAGGCCGGCGATGCCCAGAAGGCTGTCGACTCGTTCGACAAGGCCGTTAAGGCCGGCGGCAACTCGGCCGAGATCAACAACAACATCGCTCTGGCCAACCTCATGGCAAGCAACGTCGACAAGGCCAAGCAGTACGCAGCCGGCAGCTCGGCTCAGACCAAGGCTCTGATCGAGGCCGCACAGGGTAATTACAGCGCGGCTCAGGCCCAGCTCAGCGGCTACAACGCTGCCGTAGCGAGCGCCATGAACAACGACTACACCGCAGCCAAGCAGCATATCGCAGCCGACAAGTCGGCCAAGGCCGATTACCTGCGTGCTATCATCGCCGCCAAGGAGAACGATATGGCTACGTCGGCAGCTCAGCTCAAAAGCGCTATCGCCAAAGAGCCTGCTTACGCAGAGCGCGCCAAGACCGATGTCAATCTTCGCGAGCTTGTCAAGAGCGGTTCGCTGACTCTGTAAGAACGACTGTCGGGCTATCCGATACTATACGGCACTCCATTCGGGGTGCCGTATTTTTTACTGCACAGCACTACGCCCGCCCATATGCAATATCTCAAATCGGCCGCCCGGGCAGCACGGCCATAGCCATCGTCCCATTCGCCCTATCCCGATGCCTGAGACATATATTATATTAAGGTATAACGCCTCCGCGGCGGCATACCTCACATCCGCTTAAATGCCGTTCGACGACGGCACCCGGTTTGCGATAACCCTCAGTGCGGCCGTCCGCCACGGTTGCCGACCGCAGCGGCCACGGGCTTAAAAATCGATTTTGCGGTTGCTATATCGGAATATTTTCGTATATTTGTACTACAAACACTGATACAATTATGGATTACTCGAAAGAGCTTGAACAATATGCGCCCGCCCATACCGAAGCGCAAGTAGCAAAGGAGGTCGCCAAGATCAAGGTGGCCGCCAACCGTAACGAGAATAACGAAGTCTACAAATTCTGTTACTCGGCTATCGATCTTACGACCCTCTCGTGCAACGATTCGGTGGAGTCGGTATCGACATTCGCGCGCAAGGCCGTCGAGTTCTACGAAAAATATCCGCACATACCCAACGTCGCATCGATATGTATCTACCCGTCGTTCGTCGAGACGGTCGGTCTGGCCGTCGAGGGTACGCCCATGCGTATCACGAGCGTTGCCGGCGGATTCCCCGCGTCGCAGACTTTCATCGAGGTCAAGGCGTTGGAGGTGGCTATGGCCGTCGAAAACGGTGCCGACGAGATCGACGTGGTAATGAACGTCGGCAAGGTCCTTACTGGTGCCTACGACGAGGCTGCCAGCGAGGTCGAGCTGCTGCGCAACGAGGTGCGCGACGTGGTATTCAAGGTCATCATCGAGTCGGGCGCATTGAAGTCGCCCGAGTTGATCCGCAAGGCATCGCTGCTGTCGATGCTCACGGGAGCCGATTTCGTCAAGACTTCGACCGGCAAGACCGATGTCGCCGCAACTCCCGAGGCCGCATTCGTCATGTGCCACGCAATCAAGGACTATTATAACGCTACCGGCCGCAAGGTCGGCTTCAAGGCCGCCGGCGGTGTCCGCACCCCGTCCGATGCCGCCCTCTACTACACCATAGTCGAGGAGGTCCTCGGCAAGGAGTGGATCACTACCGATCTGTTCCGCATCGGTGCCTCATCGGCCGCCAACAACATAATATCGGCTATCGAGGATAAAGATATTAAATACTTCTAAGCCTGCATCGCAGCGGCACCCTGCTGCCACGCATATCCATGGAGCCGGACGGTATCCCGTCCGGCTCCATATCGTTTGCATACCGCAAGCACGATCGCCGCATCCGCGAAAGAGGACAAGAGACGACCTAAGAACCGCCACCTGAATATATGTCATTATAGTATCGGTATCGGTACCGAGATGAAATCGCAACAGACGTGTAAATACTGGCAGTACGTCCCGTTCGGGAGATTGAGTGCGCGGCAGTAGAATACCGCATGTTGCGAGATGTAGCATAAAAACCACAACATAATTTTTTTCGTCAAAAGGTGCTATTTACCAGCCGCACGCGAAAAACCGCCGATGGGTAGTACTGATGTACGTCCCATTGGCAGGTTTGAACGAGGCGCATGAAATAGTGCCTTTTCATGGATTTTTTGTCAAAAGCTGTATTATGCAACGCGCAACGAAAACTGCTCGGACAGGTTGTACTGATCGTAATACCTGTTCGGACAGTTGAGCGAGCGGCAGCAGAATGCTGCTTTTCATGAAAAATCCGTATCTTTGGGGATTATTAAATCAATGTATGGATAATAAGTCGATCGATATAAACCTCTACGACTATCCACTGACGGACGAGAGGATAGCCAAGTATCCGCTCGAAGACCGTGCGGCATCGAAACTGCTTGTATACAAGGGCGGTGAGATAGTGCAGAGCCGTTTCGGAAATGTGGGAGAGTATCTGCCGGAGGGGTCGATGCTCGTCTTCAACAACACGAGAGTGGTCAGGGCGCGTCTGATAATGCACAAGGCATCGGGTGCGCGCATAGAGATATTCTGCCTCGAACCGCATGCGCCGGCAGACTACGAGCGTGCGTTCGCAGTCAGGGGGGCGGCAGAGTGGAGCTGCATAGTCGGCAACCTGAAAAAGTGGAAAGAGGGGGAGGTCGGCATCGACTTCCGTTACGGCGACTGCGACCACAGGCTTTCGGCCAGGATCGTCGTGCGCGGCAGCAGGGAACATATCGTGCGTTTCGAATGGAGTGCCGACATGACCTTCGGGCAGCTGCTCGAACACCTCGGACGCATCCCCATACCGCCGTACCTCAACCGCGAGAGCCAGGAGATAGACAACACGCGCTACCAGACCGTATACTCGCGTATCGAAGGGTCGGTCGCCGCACCGACGGCGGGTCTGCACTTTACCGGCGAGTTGATCGACCAGTTGCGGGAGCGCGGCATAGAGACCGATGAAGTAACACTTCACGTGGGTGCCGGCACGTTCCTGCCCGTAAAGGAGGAGGATGCGACCAAACATGCGATGCACACCGAGCACTTCGAGGTAACGCTATCGACGATCGAACATCTCGCGGCCAAATACGGATCGATCGTGGCTGTGGGCACGACGTCGGTGCGCACACTCGAATCGCTCGCAGCACTGGCATGGCGCATACGCCGCAGCGGCGACCCCGAGCAGGAGCGGGTCATAGGACAGTGGGAGCTGTACGATCTGCCGGAGGAGTTTACCGGCCGGGAGGCGCTCGCCACGCTGGCCGAACATATGCGAGGCCGCGGTCTGGACCGTCTCAAAGGCTCGACGCAGATCATGATTACGCCATTGGGCTACCGGTTCCGCATCGTGCGCTGCATCGTAACCAACTTCCACCAGCCCAAGTCTACCCTGCTGCTGCTGGTAAGCGCATACGTAGGCGACGACTGGCAGCGCATATATCGCTATGCGCTCGACAACGATTTCCGCTTCCTGAGCTACGGCGACTCGTCGCTGCTCATCGCCGACGAGAGATAAGCGCCCCGGCGTGGTGCGGTAATTGCAGCTGCGGCATGCGAACAAACACGTCATGCCATGAAGATCAAACGCATCACGGCACGCGAGATACTCGATTCGCGAGCCAACCCGACCGTCGAGGTCGAAATCGAAACCATGTCAGGCGACTGCGCACGCGCCTCTGTACCGAGCGGAGCGTCAACGGGCGAAAACGAAGCGCTCGAACTGCGCGACAACGACCTCTCGCGCTACGCCGGGCGCGGCACGTTGAAAGCCGTCGAGAACGTCAACTCTATAATCGCCCCCGCTCTGACGGGATACGACGTCGGCGAGCAGGCCGCGATCGACGCCGCACTGATATCGCTCGACGGCACCGAAAACAAATCCGTCCTCGGAGCCAATGCCATACTGGCCGTCTCGCTGGCCGCGGCACACGCCGCCGCCCGCAGCTATCGCATGCCTCTGTACCGTTATATCGGAGGCATCGGCGCACGTACGCTGCCCGTGCCCATGATGAACATCATCAACGGCGGAGCCCACTCCGATGCCGCCATAGCCTTTCAGGAGTTCATGATACGCCCCATAGGCGCCCGCACCTTCGCCGAAGCGCTGCAAATGGGTGCAGAGGTGTTCCACTCGCTGAAAAAGGTGTTGCGCGAGAAGGGCTTCTCGACCGCCGTAGGCGACGAAGGCGGCTTCGCGCCTGCGCTGGGCAATATCGAGGAGGCGCTCGACGCAATACTGACAGCGGTCGAGGATGCCGGCTACCGCGCCGGCAGCGACATCACGCTGGCGCTCGACTGCGCCGCCTCGGAGTATTACCGCGACGGCATATACGACTACTCGGTCTTCGAGGGCGAACGCGGACAGCAGCTTACGTCGCAGCAGCAGATAGACTATCTCGAACAGCTCGTCTGCCGCTATCCGATCGACTCGATCGAAGACGGCATGTCGGAGAACGACTGGGAGGGCTGGCGCATGCTCACAGAGCGTATCGGCGGCCGATGCCAGCTGGTCGGCGACGATCTGTTCGTTACCAACACCCGCTATCTGAGCCGCGGCATAGAGGAGCGGTGCGGCAATGCGATACTGGTAAAGGTCAACCAGATAGGCACTCTGACCGAGACGCTCGACGCGATAGCCATGGCGCAACGCGCATCATTCTCGACGATCATCTCGCACCGTTCGGGCGAGACCGAAGACACGACCATAGCCGATCTGGCCGTCGCAGTCGGCGCAGGCCAGATCAAGACCGGTTCGCTCTCGCGCACCGACCGCACAGCCAAATACAACCGTCTGCTACGAATCGAGGAGCAGCTCGGCGATCAGGCGCTTTTTCCCATGGGAGGAGTGATGAAGTAGAGACGACGTAGTGCCGGAAGAGGCAGGCGGCGGGCGTAACATCTTTGTCGCCCGTCCGCTTCGAGCCGAGCGTCAGGCAAGCATGCCGGACTATGCCGAGGCCGTGCGAAGGCGCATCCGAATGAAAAGCTCACACCTTTCACACACCGCCTGCCGATACCTAAAACGAGACGAGCGTCTGCATTGCTGCAAACGCTCGTCTTAGTAGCGGGAGAGAGACTTGAACTCTCGACCTCATGATTATGAATCATGCGCTCTGACCAGCTGAGCTATCCCGCCGGAACTCAAAAGCGAGGGCAAAGATAGGGCATTTTTTGATTAGAACAAAAAAAATCGCAACTTTTTTCGCCGCCCGCCCGATTTTTCCTCCGTTAACGGTACTCGGCCGTGATGATGTCGTCCTCCGTGAAGAACTGGCTCCACTCCTTGCATGCGTTCTCGTCGCTGTCCGAGCCATGTATGGCGTTGCACTGCAACGACTCGCCGAAGCGGCGGCGGATAGTGCCCTCGTCGGCCTTGGCCGGATCGGTAGCGCCGATCAGGCGGCGGAACTCGGCCACGGCATTCTCATGCTCGACCACGCCGACATACACCGCACCCGAGGTCATGAAGTCGACCAGCTCGTTGAAGAAGGGTTTGCCCTTGTGCACGGCATAGAAGCGCTCGGCCTGATTGCGGCTGAAATAGGTAAGACGCAGAGCGATGATGCGGAACCCGCCCTCGATGATAGCGTCGATGATCTTGCCGGCATTGCCTGCGGCTACGGCATTGGGTTTGATGATTGTGAATGTACGATCGGTCATAATCTGTTATTCGTTTATATTGCGTAGTGCGAAGATACGAAAAAAATCGGAATGCGGATCTTCCGGCCGCACGGCCTGGCGAAAATTTCTCGCAGCCGCATGCTATTCGCATAGGTATGACTATCTTTGCAGTGTAACCAATGACAGTGGTGCGATGCAGACAGAGGAGCAGAAGCCCGGCGAGGCGATGAAGACCATATTCAACTACGACGACGTATTTTTCAGTTTCTTCTACGACGGAGGCGATGCCTGCGTGCACCGCTCGCGCGAGTATGCGATGAACTATGTACTATCGGGAGAGATGGTGCTCGACAACGGCGGCCGGCAGACTCTCGTAGGCAAAGGCGAGTGCGTATTCATCCCGCGCGACCACCATATAACGATGTGGAAACGCTCCGCAGGCGGCGAGCGGTATTGCGGCATATTCATGATGTTCACGCGCAACTTCCTCAGGGAGGCATACTCCGAGCTGCCTGCGCATATCGTGTCGGCCGATGCGCCGCGGCTCGATCCCAGCGCAGTGAAGCTGCCGCCGAGTGCCGAGATAACGAGTCTGTTCGAGTCGATGACGCCGTACTTCGACCCGGCGGTCGTTCCGCGCGACGATGTGATGAAGTTGAAGATGCGCGAGGGGCTGCTCGCACTGCTGCATCTCGACAGCCGGTTCGCGCCCACGCTGTTCGACTTCAACGAACCGTGGAAGATCGATATACTCGCTTTTATGAACGACAACTATATGTACGAGCTCTCGATCGAGGAGCTGGCGCACTACACCGGTCGCAGCCCGGCCACGTTCAAGCGCGACTTCCGCAAGATAAGCGACCTGACACCCGCAAAGTGGATCATGCGCAAGCGCTTGGAGGCGGCTCACGCGATGCTCGGCACGCGCGGGCGCAAGGTGGCCGACGTATATCCGGCCGTCGGATTCAAGAATCCGTCGCACTTCTCGACCTCGTTCAAGCGACGCTACGGCATCTCGCCGGCAGCATTCGCCGAGCGCCGGCAATCGGTCGTCGGCGAATAGCCGATCGGGGCGGTACGACTTTTTGACACTGCCGCTCCGGGCGTTGGCATCGGTTTTGCCGCTGTGCGCGGAAAAACCGCAATAATGAAATCTGCCGAACGCCTCAACACGCTCACGCTCATGGCCAGCATCGCCCTGATAACGGCCCTCTCGATCGAGATCATCCCCTCGAAGGGGCATGTCGTCTTCTCGGACGGTTATCTATGGACACTCTTTGCCGTGTGTATCGTCTACATGGCCGACTTCTTCTTGCGCATGGCCTCGGCGGCATCGCCGTCGCGATATCTGCGGCGCAACATCTTAATACTGCTGCTGTCGATACCCTACCAGAACATCCTTCACTGGGCTACGGGCGGCGCTGTCGGCCACGACCTTAGCATCGTGCTGAGCGCCGTAACGCTGCTGCGCGCATTCCTCGCGCTCTACATGATCGTGCGCTGGCTCGTGGGCAGCTCCGTAGGACGCCTCTTTGCGGCATATATCGTCACGCTGGTGGTCTTTACCTATCTCTCGGGATTGATTTTCTACGAATACGAGGCTCCGGTCAACGACCGTCTCGACGGCTTCGGCAACGCACTGTGGTGGGCATGGATGAACGTCACTACGGTAGGCGCCGCGATATTCCCCGTAACGGCCATAGGCAAGGTGGTGTGCGTGCTGCTGCCGATGCTCGGCATGGCCATGTTCCCGATATTTACGGTCTACGTCACGGATCTGTATAACATACATGTACGTAAGAAGGGGTAATCTGCTCGGGGCTTGGGTCGGCATATATGCTGCCCGAATGGTTTGCATCCCGAACGGTCGTAGTTACGGCTTGCGCCGTTATACAATTTATACCCTCCCCTAAATCCCCTCCTCGGAGGGGACTTGCTGTCGCGCACAAAGTGCGCTCCAAATGCAGCCCGGACGCAACAAGGAATGATCTGCTCGGGGCTTGGGTCGGCATATAAGCTGCCCGAATGGTTTGCATCCCGAACGGTCGTAGCTACGGCTTACGCCGTTATACAATTTATACCCTCCCCTAAATCCCCTCCTCGGAGGGGACTTTTGTCGCTCGTTTCACTCGCTCCGGGCAGAGCCCGCCGCGTCTGTCGGCATCATATCCCGCAAGGGCGCGCATAAATCACGGATGCCGAAAAAGAATTGCGGGCAAGGCGAGCCTGTCCGCAATCGGTCGTTCGAGCATCCGCGTCGTGAAGTCGGCCTATCGCTTCTCCTTCAACAGATCGCGTATCTCCGTCAGCAGCTTCTCCTCGGCCGTAGGCTCGGGAGCGGGTGCCGGAGCGGGCGCCGCCGTCTCGGCCTTGGCACGTTTGCGGCTGAGCGAGTTGATGAGCTTGACGAACATGAAGATGCAGAATGCGATGATCGCAAAGTCGATGCACGTCTGAACGAACGCGCCCCACTTCCACAGCACGGCCTCCGCCGCAGGCGTGGTCTCGGTAGCCTCGACGGCCGGTTTGAGCATTACCGACAGCTCCGAGAAATCTTTGCCGCCGAGCAGCAGCCCGATAGGCGGCATCAGAATGTCGTTTACGAACGAGGTCACGATCTTGCCGAACGCACCGCCGATAATCACACCGACGGCCATGTCCACGACGTTGCCTTTGAGGGCGAACTCCTTAAATTCCTGAATCAGTTTCATTGCTTGTATTCGTTTAACGGTTAAATATTATTCTGCGCATTATGCTGCAAATTTACTAATATATTCATCACGGGCAATCGTTTACGTGCGATTTCGTCGTTTGCCCCCAAATTTGGCCGCCGCAATTTTGGTATTTATCCAAATAGACTTATCTTTGCATCGCAATCAATTTAAGACGGCGACATGAAGATCACGAGGCAGGCAGTCTCTATCCACGATCGATACGACGCATCGATCCCTACTCTCCGTAAGGGGGGGGGAAGCATTACATCCGATAACCCGGCCGCAGGCGTAGTGCCTCCGTGCGAAAAAGTGTAAAGTGAAGCAGTCCGACGGACAGTCTTCACTTTTCGTTTTCATATACGACGCCCGACACCCCGTCACACACTGCTCCGAGAAACCGATAAAATCTATACCAAACTCATTCATTAACTATTAAAAACAAATCGTATGAAGAAATTTTGCTTCTTGATTCTCTCTGTCTTCATGGTCGGCGCCGTCTCGGCCCAGACCTCGAAGACGAGTGTGAGCGGAACGGTCGTCGACGAGACCGGCGCGCCCATGATCGGCGCGACGATTACCGTCCCCGGAACATCTCTGGGCGAGGCGACCGACGCAAGCGGTAATTTCGTTCTGAACGTTACGCCCGGCACCGAGCGTGTCGTGGTATCGTTCATCGGCTACAAGGACGTCGTGGTCGATATCGCCAAAGGCAAGAGCACGAAGCTCGGCACCATTACCCTTGTGACCGACTCGAAGATGCTCGACGACGTCGTGGTCACGCAGTCTATCGCCGTGCAGCGCAAGACTCCCGTGGCTGTGGCTTCGGTCGACTTCGACTACATCGAGGAGAAGCTCGGCGGACAGGAGTTCCCCGAGGTGCTGAAATCGACCCCGGGCGTATACGCCACCAAGGGCGGCGGCGGCTACGGCGACTCGCGTATCAACATGCGCGGTTTCGAGTCATCGAACATCGCAGTGATGATCAACGGCGTGCCTATCAACGACATGGAGTGGGGCGGCGTATACTGGTCCAACTGGGCAGGTCTGGCCGAGGTAACCCGCTCGATGCAGACGCAGCGCGGTCTTGGTGCCTCTAAGGTCTCGGCGCCTTCGGTGGGCGGTACGATCAACATCGTTACCAAGAGCCTCGACGCCAAGGCCGGCGGTTCGTTCGCCTACGGCATAGGCAACGACGGAGCCAACCAGATGACCTTTACCATATCGTCGGGCGTGACCGAGAACGGTTGGGCAGTGACGGTTCTGGGCGGCCACAAGTGGGGCAAGGGCTACATTCAGGGCACCGAATACAACGGCTGGAACTACTTCGTCAACGTATCGAAGCGCATCGGAGCCAACCACCAGCTCTCGCTGACGGCTTTCGGCGCTCCGCAGGAGCACTGGCAGCGCAACAAATACGACGGTCTGACGATCGAAGGCTGGCAGCGCATGAAGCAGTACATGGGCGACGACAAATCTCCCTACCTCTACAACGCAACCTACGGTTTCGACAAGAACGGCCAGCGCCGCACTTCGGCTTTCAACAAGTACCACAAGCCTCAGATCTCTCTGAACCACCAGTGGCAGATCAACGACCACTCGTCGCTCTCGTCGGTTATCTACGCCTCGATTGCGAGCGGCTACGGCTATGGCGGCGACGGCACGTCGGAGTATTCGGGCTCATGGTACGGCTCGAACAACGGCGTTCTGAACATGCAGTTCCGCAAGGCTGACGGCACCTTCGACTACGGCGCCATTCAGGAGCTCAACGCAGCCAGCGCAACCGGCTCGCAAATGGTCATGGCCAAGTCGATCAACGACCACCAGTGGTACGGCATGCTCTCGACCTACACCAACCAGCTTACCGACAACCTCGAACTGAGCGCCGGTATCGACCTGCGCTACTACGTGGGCGAGCACACCAAGATCATTACCGACCTCTACGACGGCGCTTACTATATCGACCGCTATCGCCAGAACGTACAGGCACGCTACAACTCGGCCGCAAACGATCCCGAGTGGGTATACAAGAAGCTGGGCGTAGGCGACAATATCTATCGCGACTACGACGGCAACGTCTTGCAGGAAGGTCTGTTCGCTCAGTTGGAGTACTCGTCGCCGCGCTGGACGGCCTTCGTATCGGGCTCGCTCTCGAACACGGGCTACTGGCGCTACGACCGCTTCTACTACGACGCCGACCACGCCAGATCGGAGACCGTCAACTTCCTCGGCGGTACGATCAAGGGCGGTGTGAACTTCAACATCGACCGTTACAACAACGTCTTCGCCAACATCGGCTACATCTCGCGTGCGCCCTTCTTCTCGGGCGGTGCGTTCCTCAACTCGACGATCAGCAACGCTACCAACCCCGACGCCGTGAACGAGAAGATCTTCTCGGCCGAGATCGGCTACGGCTTCAAGTCGCCCAAATTCGCCCTTAACCTCAACGCATACTACACCATGTGGATGGATAAGACGATGACCGCATCTGGCAAGGACTACCAGTACGAGCTCGACGGTGTGACGGTTACCGACCGACCCAAGATCAACCTGCAAGGCGTCGACGCCCGCCACATGGGTATCGAGCTCGACTTCGTCGCCAAACCCGCCAAGTGGCTCGACATAAACGGTATGTTGTCATGGGGCGACTGGCAGTGGAACAGCAATGCAACCGGTTTCTGGTATAACGAGGCCGGCCAGCCCATGGCCGACACCAAGGGCACGATCGCTACGGCTACGGGCGTGACGGAGTGGACTCCCGAGATCGGCGACCTCTACGGCGTTACGCAGGACAAGTTCAAGCCGCACGCCGTAACCAAGATCAACCTCAAAGGCGTGAAGGTCGGCGACTCGGCTCAGACCACAGCCCTTATCGGCGCTACGTTCAAGCCCTTGAAGGGCATGCGCATCGGCCTCGACTGGTCGGTATTCGCCCGCAACTACGCCAACTACGCCATAAGCAATCCGTCGATGAACGACACCGCCAACTACAAGACTCCGTGGGAGATTCCGTGGGGCAACCAGTTCGACTTCAACATCAGCTACGGCTTCAAGGTCGGCTCGTGCCGGGCTACCGTATACGGCAATATCAACAACCTGTTCGATCAGGAGTATATTACCGACGCATACGACGGCGCCACCCACGACTGGGATTCGGCATACCGTATATTCTATGCGTTCGGCCGCACGTTCACGGTCCGTCTCAAACTCAATTTCTAACGCATATTCAATCACATAATATCAACAGCGAATATGAAGATAAAGAATATTTTGGCGCTCGCGCTCATCGGAGGTTTCGCTCTTACGGGCTGCGACTACAATATGGATAACTTCGAGGGGTTGGATAGCAAGGTCGAGCTGAAAGATGTCCAGACACTCGAATACACCCTTACCGACGAGGACTATACGACGCTGGCAGGCAAGGCATCGTCGATGTCGTCGGACAAGGAGATAGCCGCTGCGCTGGCAGCCGCAGGCAAGGCCAAGGCCTTCTCGGCCGATTACCCCGCATCGGTCTACATGCCCTATTTCCTGGCATATAAGGGCGGACGCTTCTACACCCTTTCGGACGGTTCGTCGATAAAGGTTACCTACAACAACAGCATCGATGCTCCCGCCGTTCTGGCCGAGATGGCCGCCGCTACCGACTATACGGTTACGGCCGAGGACTACATGGCCGTCTGGGGCGACGAGGAGAAGTTCATTCAGGCCGTGACGCCCGCCACCGAGAGCAAGCTCGCGTCGGTCATCCCGACCGAGGGTCTCGAAGAGGGCGCATACGTCGCCGTATCGTACAACTATGCCGCTACCGAGCCGTCATTCGACGGGGGCGGCGACACGCCCGATCCCGAGCAGGGCTATACGAGCGTTCTGGGCTCGGCAGCGCTGGACGAGGCCGTCGAGGTCAAGGGTTATGTATCGGCCGTCTGCACGCAGGGCATCGTCCTGACGGACAAGACAGGCTCTGTCCTCGTCTACAAGGCTTCGGGTCATGCCGTAGGCGACGAGCTGACCGTATCGGGCACTATCTCGGAGTACAACAAGGGATTCCAGATCGACAACGGCAAGGCGACGATCGAGAAGACCGGCACGACGACCGTAGGCTACCCCGTCCCCACGCAGCTCACGCCGGCTGTCATGGAGGAGGTCATCGCACGCACCCAGAGCGAATACTTGCAGTATGTCTCTGTAACGGGCAAGATGTCGGTAAGCAGCGACAACAAGTACTATAACATTCTGGTCGACGGCACCGAGAGTGCCGATTGCAGCTTCTACGGCATTACCGACGAGCACAAGGCACTCGTGGCCGACGGTCAGAGCGTTACCGTTTACGGCTGGCTGTCGTCGATCTCGGGCGGCAAGCATATCAACATCATCGCTACGCACGTCAACGAGAAGCCCGTCATAGCCAATGGCTACACGAGCGTTCTGGGCTCGGCCGCGCTGGACGAGACCGTCGAGGTCAAGGGTTATGTATCGGCCGTCTGCACGCAGGGCATCGTCCTGACGGACAACGGCGGTTCGATCCTCGTCTACAAGGCTTCGGGTCATGCCGTAGGCGACGAGCTGACCGTATCGGGCACTATCTCGGAGTACAACAAGGGATTCCAGATCGACAACGGCAAGGCGACGATCGAGAAGACCGGCGCGACGACCGTCTCTTATCCCGCCGCTACGGTGCTCGACCCCGCTACCATGACCGCCGTTATCGCCCGCACCCAGAGCGAGTACTTGCAGTATGTCACTGTAACGGGCAAGATGTCGGTAAGCAGCGACAACAAGTACTATAACATTCTGGTCGACGGTGCAGCCGATTCGGATTGCAGCTTCTACGGCATTACCGACGAGCACAAGGCGCTCGTGGCCGACGGTCAGACCGTAACCGTTACGGGCTGGCTGTCGTCGATCTCGGGCGGCAAGCACATCAACATCATCGCCACCGACGTCGAGACCGCCGCTGCGGCTTCGTTGAAGGCCTTCGCCGCACCCGCCACCGAGAAGCGTTATGCCCTCTACCGCTGGGACGGCAGCAAGTTCACGGCCGCCGAGGCTGCTGTGCTGCAACCGGCCGACTATAAGGCTATGGGTCAGGACTACGGCAATCTTACCACGCCCGACGCATATCTGCCCGCATACCTGAAAACGACATTCCCCTATGCTCAGGCCGACGATGTGAAGAATGTGGTATACCGCCTGTTCGCCGACTCTCAGACCGTATGGGCAGCCGAGCAGTATCTGTTCGACGGAGCAGCATGGGTCAAGAATGCCAACGTCGAGGTCGTTACCGACCAGTTTGTCCGTCAGAGCGGCAAGTGGGTATACAACCCCTCGGTGGTCATCACGCTTACGCCCGGCAAGGGTCAGCCGCTGTCGGCTCTCTACTTCCAGGCCGTTACCGACTGGGTATTGGAGAATGTCGACAAGCCTATGGGCGCCGAGAAGGGCGGCACCTACTTCGTTACCTCTTACGGCAATAACGAGTACTATACGGGCTGCTCGGCTTATCAGGGCAATGTCGACATGCGTCCCGGCTCGGCACGCAGCCAGTACGGCGGCGAGTCGTATCAGGGTCAGGAGCTCGTCGAGGCCGGTGTCGCATTCGCCGGCGACGGTTATACCGACATGAATGACGGTGCGGTCGTGGAGCTTATGACCAAGCGTCTGCAATATGTCATGGGCAAGGTGCTCACGCAGCTGCATGCCGACGCCAAACCCGTCGAGGGCATCGACGTTACCTACACGATCAACCTCGGCGTATACGAGGGCTTCAACCTTTCGAGCTGCACACACCAGCTCATCTATAAGGTCGTCGGCCCTGCCGAGTTCGAGTTCGTCGAGATGAAGAAGCTCTAATCGCCAGTCTTCTGTAAACACCGCGCCCGGGTCATCGAGACCCGGGCGTTTTTTTTGCGATAAGGCCGCTGCCGCCGGCCGTATGTCTGCGCGGCACTCTGCTGCAACTCCAAAAGAAACTCACACAAGTCATCCTACGTGGGATCGACGCGATTAACATAATAACGTGCAAGCGGCTGCACCCCGAGAGATAAGCAAAAAACGAGGTGCGCAAACGGAAATACTCGGTTGCCGCGACAGTTTCATCGTTGAATCGCGTCGGATCAAAGTAAGGCTTCCGGTGCGCACCTCCGGTGGCTGCACGGCCTGCTGCGGGCTATCGTGCAGCTGCCGCTGCTTGCGTCAAAGCGTCCATATATCCCTCATTCGAATCGGGTCGTGATATGTCGGCGATTCACTTTACTTTACTTCACTTCCTCTGCGTCCGATTCGGCCGGCATTGCGGCGCCGGGAGTCTGTCCGAATCGAATATCCCGCCGCCCGTTCGGCGGCGGGGCGGACATTACCAGATTTCCTTCGTAATAAAAGCTAATCGTCTGTTGTGCGATATCCGTCCCCGTACATGCCTATACGAGCTTCGTCGATAATATTTGCGAGGGGCGGAATGCGGGGTAAACAAACGGGATATAAATGCGACCGGCGGAAATAAAAAAATGGGCGCATTAGCAGCCCCTCATTGCAGGTCGTGGAAAACCCGATTCAGAAAGCTGTCCTGCGCCCAAGTCAGTCCTATCCGTATATGCGGATAGGACATAACAAGGACTGACAACCATTATACCTGAATCAAACCCTCCTGAAAGAGGTTTCCACGTTTGCAATGAGGTATAAAGAGTTGTTTACCCTTTATGATGTTATGTCCGTCGGCCTATGCCGAATCGATATAATTCCTTAAAGTCTGCATGGTAGTTGCTTTTCAGTTTGTTCTCGGACAACCTGTGTTGCCCCGGTTCAACGAAACTGCCTTTAAGGAATCGTAAGACAAATATAAGGATAATATCTAAATTTACATTAGGCGGAGATGTTTTATTGGAAAAATCTGCGTAATTTTGTGGATATGAAGAGCTCGATAGACTTTTTGCCCGAACGCAAACAGCGTGATCTGTACGAATTGGTCGGACTGATTCGCGATGAAGTGAAGGACGTCGTAATGATTATCCTTTATGGCAGCTATGCCCGAAACACCTATGTGGAATTGGATATACAGCGTG